>Ga0307517_10009249_pt1 | contig 14006 bp, 13 predicted proteins | sample 23_EM_MG_FD_194515 | JGI IMG/M metagenome (GOLD analysis project Ga0307517, IMG submission 194515) | Populus trichocarpa ectomycorrhiza microbial communities from riparian zone in the Pacific Northwest, United States - 23_EM | ecosystem: Host-associated > Plants > Roots > Unclassified | place...
GGATTGGCTCTTCCTTTCCCTTTGCGGTCGACTTTGGGTGATGGGGCACCGGAAGAGTGAAGCAGGATTTTCAGAGCTCCAGGGCGACGTTCGCTACCTCCTACCGCTCGAATGGAATGTAATCGAGCCTCGAATAGGTCTATTCGAGCGTCTTCCTGTTCACGCTTCCTCAGCGCCGCGGTAAGGGTCTTTGTAAAATCGTACGCATCATGGTAATCCTCGAGCAGTGACCGGTTCAGGAAGGGTATGGATTCTGTGTTCGTCGCACTCGATGAGAATCGGGGTGGCGAGGTGGTTGGGGGATCCGCCAGCGAGAAGAGAACCTCTAACACTTTCTGTACGTCCGCGTGGCTCTCTCCCGACACAACGGCGCCGACCATTCCGGACTTGACCATGACGTGAAAAGAGTCCATCAAAGCCACCTTGGTCTCCACGAAGATCTTCTGATCCTGAGCGTTTGGATCGTCCTCCGAACCGGTGAACCCATATGATGCTGCAAGAGAGGAAAGTCCATGATCATATGCGTCCACCAACGCGACGATGAACCGTTTGTTAAGCGCAAACGAGCGAGTGAACTCGGGGGGAGAGGGTACGATGAAGGATTTGAGGCATTCCGCTGCCTTGCGGAGCCCGTAGAGACCCGTGTTGATTGTACCGCCGGAGGGAGAAAAAAGTTGGGTGAACGCTGGTACGGTCTCCATCTCGACCGCGATCCTTAGAAAAGGGCTCGACGCCAACGCGGCCGAGAATAAAGAGCGGACACGAGAAGGGTGGGTGGGGTAGAATACGATGCTGAGGTCCAACAATGTCTGCAAGTCCAGGCTGGCAGAATTTTGAGCCTTGCTCACGGCAAGCCTCTCCGCAAGCAACAGGGTCCTCTGCCGAATCAACCTCTCATCTTTCGTCCACTTATCCGGGTCCAAATCTTCGCTCTTCCCCCAGATGAGGGCTCCAAGAATCCGAAAAGCCATATCCTGAGCGTACGAAGCCACAAACTCCCGAGATGATTCATCATCTCGTTTCTGTTGGGGAAGATCAAGCACTTGGGCGAGTCCAAGTGCGATCTTCTGGTTCAAAGTCGAGAGCTGGGAGCGCGGAAGCGAGTTTTGGGCATTCTTGGACGGGTAAGGTGGCAGCGACGTGATGATCGTCATCACAAAGGAGACTGCGAGAGGGCGGCTGTTCCTGATTTGGGTCGGGGAGATAACGGGGCTGGGATCTGCAAATGATCTTCATTCTCCGGGCACAACAGTAACGACGGTCGTGTAATCGACTATAACAATCCGAGATCCAAGTATAACGAATGCTTTGTAAACCCCCTAAACCCCTGCCATCCCCGTAACACCGACATGATCCCGAATCCTAGCGATTTGGTGGGGCGTGAGTGAGTTCTTGCTCGCCCTAAAGAATTCCTCAAACGCATTATCGACGTCCGACCGTGAGTGGAAACGTGGTCTAAGTGATGGTCAAGCATACGTAAGCGCAATTAGATCTGGGTTCTACTGACCTCAGGAAGTCCAGCAAATCACTCCAGAAATCCGGGGATGAAATGACGCTTTGGTATGGGGTTAGTGGTGCATGGGCGGGAGGGAGGATGTCTCCATCGTCCAGGCTGAGTGCGACGTCGATAGGAACACCTTCCCGCAGTGGGGTGAGGGTATTGGGCGAGGGTGATAAGATGACGGAAGGGACTCTCCGGTGGCGGCCCGATCCCGTCGCCTCGGGGTCGAGCGTGAGGGAAGGAGTTCCTGGTACAGCAGGCTCCGGTTCCGGTGCCGAGAAGTCCACCTTTGGTGGTTCGGCAGGTTGGTTCCAATCGTACCCTGGCTTAACCATTAGATTGACAGTGTCACCGTCCCTGATGTTATATTCTTTGAGCAATTTTGCGTCTGCGAGAGCTTTGCCTTTGAGGAGCAAACGTTGTACGTCGACTGGGGGAGCACCGGGTTGTGAAGCGAGATAGGATTTGATGTCTGCGACAGTGTCGCTTGACTGAACGGCCAAATTGTAGGTTCTGAGAGGTTTGAGTGACTTGATCACTATGCTCAACGAGTCTGCAATGAAAGATCAGGGTGTTTGCGATAATAATAAAAAACATCCTGCCGACCTGTTGACGTGGGGCTGACTTCCTCTCGTTTTGGGGGGTCAGGAAGGGGGAGCTACCGGAAATAAACGATATCGGTGAGGCGGAGGTCTACGGTGTCACGTACAAGTGGAAAACATACCGGAGTGATTGGGATCCTTCTGAGGCTTTGCTCTGGGGGAGCCTGAAAATCGTCGGGGTAACTAACAGGCTGATTGGCAATTACCCCGATAAAATTCTTGAGAAACGTGGTTTCAGCGTGGTCTGCCATGAGTACTTGCTAGTAATCGGATGTGAGGATGAATTGGATAGAGGGGTGTGACACACAGTCACATCTACGTCCTGTTCCGCTGCTGTTGTGGTCACGTCTTTTCAAACTCGTTTCTCAATCTCATGGCGGTCAGTGTTGTCGTACTTGCTGCGGTTCTTGTGGTCTGACGAGCATCTTGCGGTTTACAGTCAGGGTTCAGCTACAACGCCGGTACGTCATGTTGTCGCCTCTGAAACGCACACGCGGTCGTAACCGGCATTCCAGGTCGTTCACGGTGCTTCTCATACTGGCAAGAGTTCTCCAAAGTAAATTGACCCCATGAGACTTCCGGGCCGAGTGATTCACGGTTCTCTCTGTAGTGCTACGCGCAGACGGATACTCCGAGCCAGTGCAAGACTCAAGCCGATGACTACCTAGAATGTCTTCACCGGACGCAAGAAGTATGACAAACTTGGCTTTCCGAGCCTACCCTTTGCTAATGGTGGGGATGTGCTCTACCAGATTGCCCGGGCTCAACAGGTCAAGGCCGAGTTCGTGAAACAGGCCAAGAAGCATGCCCACGACCGCAAGACCTCTGACATCCTTTCGGACGGTGTCATTGTGGGGGTTGGCCTGATACAGAGGGATCATTAATCTGTCGATTAGAATACACAACCGTATGCCTTTCATGATTTTCGGTCCCAAGATTATGGAGTGAGAGTATCTGCGCCTGACCGAAAAAGCGTGTGATCGACTGAGGGATCAGTCGCACTCTGACTCTAACCACATCTTCCATCCCCCCAATCTTCTCAACCCCTTGCGAGACCATGGTCCGCAAAGTGGTTCAGAAGCTCAACCATACCGTCTCCCACAGGGCGATTCCATCCACGACATTCCAAATGGGGACCAAAGAATCTCCCATCCTTCTCTTGTCTGATGACGAGAGCGGAGGAGAAGAGACCACCCACCATCCCCTTGAAGTAAACGCCGTCCCGCAAAAAATATATTTCGGTGTGTCTCCTTCTGGTGCTTACACGTTTAAAGGGCAAGGTAGTGCCTATAATATCATGATAGCGATGGGTTACAAACCCGACCGCGGGCTCGGTCCAAATTTGCGAGGTTCTGCAAATTCTCGTTGCGTATTTAGCATACCCGGTGCATGCTTATTTTCTCCCAGGAAACGTGCGACCCCTGCCGATCGAACTCTGGAAGCCCAAGGCTGGAGTGGGCTATCGGACAACCTCCGTGTCGCGTAGTCCATCTCCTGTACCCCCTCTTCGAAAGGCGCCCGTGGAGATTATCAGACTGCCCAAGAAACCCGTTGTCTCAACGCCCAAGAAGGCAACCTCTCGGACGAGTTCTCAACGGAAGGCGAAGGCACAGAATTCAACGCCTCTCCATCCTCCCCCGAATCCCCTCAAACCATCCGCTCCGACCCAGCCATCGCTGCCTCCACCGATGGCAATTTCATCCCCCCCTCCTGCGCCCTTTGTCCCGTCAAACCTCTATATCTCCATGATGAGCGGTCTCGCAATGGCGAACATGCCGCAAACGATGCAAGTAGCTGCTGCTGCAGACCCAATGGCCGCATTCCAACTCGCTCAGATGTGTTTTGCGCCACCTTCGACCTTCCCTTTGCCCCCCTTCCCATTTGTACCTCCGCAACCTGACCATTTAGCCGTCCAGCCTCAGCTACAGACCCCTAAAATTTCCCCTAAACCAGCCTCCAGTTCTACCCCGGAGTCAAACCCCGGCTTGATCCCCGCTCCCCCTCCCGCTTCTTCACCCGTACTTCAAGACAACCCAAAACTCATCCCTACCCCACCTTCTACCTCTGTCTCAGGCCCCTCCTCCGTGACAACAGAGATGGATCCCTTGATGCTGAAACAGAAACGCCAAGCTCGCAGGCAGAACATTGGATGGATCCCTGAACCGGGTTTTCCAGCCAGGGGGTCTTTCAACTCGATTCCGACGTTGGACTGCCTTCACTGGTCTTCTTCCGACCATGTCACCCGACCCGACCCCCAGCGCTCGCTAGTCATGGAAGATCTCCCTCACAGCTGTAGGACCATCGAGTTTGTCAGGTCCTGGAGCGACCGATTCTCTGCAACCGCAGTATACTTGAATAGTGGCGGGAAGGCGTTGATCGAGTTCCCGTCGAGAGAGGTAGCGGAGGAGGTGTACGATAGCCCAAGGCTGCGCGATGGACCGTACAAGAGGGCTACCCACGTCAGGGTGTTTTGGTACAGACCCCAGGTGGAGGGTGCCTCCCCAATGTCCATCACAAGTGGAAACGCGAATGCCACTGAGGAGGTGAAGGATGGCCCGACCGACACAACCTCCAACAAGATCACCACGGCCCCTGAAGAACCTATGCCCATGGACATCGATGCTCTGGCCCCGCTAGTGGAGACCACTGAGATTGAGAAGGCTCAATCGAAGGGGAAGGGGAAGGAGAAGGGGTCTTCTTTGCCACCTCCAGGACGTGACCCGCCGGATATCAATCTTCCTGTGCGGTCCTCGACGGTTCCTATGTCCGCCTCGCGACAAGAATATCCTTTTGTGAGCGTTCTGTCCAAGACCGATCAAGGAGAACAAGGACAACGGTCGAGTCCGGTAGATCGGGCCATTCGTAGGCCCCGGGGATGGTCCGAGCACACGCCTTCACCTACTTCCCCTACAGTATCCGTGGCATTGGTTTATTGTACAAAGGTTCCATCCCCCCGCCTTCGCTCATTCTCGCCGGAGACAATCCAACGAAAGCGAACACCGACCGAGTCCCCACCTTCACTTAGGTACCCCAGCTCGACCCCAGAAATGACATACGACAATGGCAGAGTACCCTCCCCGAGTGGAGAGACTTCAGCACACGACCCTCCATCTCCCACTTCCACTTCCGAACCGTCTGCGGCTGGAGACCCCTCTTTGGAGCAACAGCTCCGGATGAGGCTATTTGCGATGAAACAGACCAGAATCACGAATAGGAACAGCGAGCGGTCTTCGCCGACATCGACTCCATCCACCACCGTCGACCCTGGACCTGATGCTCTTTTCAAGGTGGCCTCACCCCCGCCTACACCACAAACCCCTGGTGGCATTGTGATCTCGGATAGCCTGGAGCTGCTTGCAGCTTCATTCATAACCGACACCCTACAGGCTGCTCAGGGGCTACACAGTGAACCGGATAGATTCGACGCTGCTATGAAGGCGCGCCTAAGCAAGAAACGCGGATCTGGCGATGCATTCGGGTCGTCGGCGGACATTGCATTCAAGCGACAGCGACTTGCTCAACAGATCGAGGAGTCGAAACGGATTATGGAGCGATTGAAAGCTGCCAAAACTAAAGAGGAGAGGAACCAGATTTACGCTCTGTGGGAGGAATCGAATCGGTTTGTTCCGTTGACTTGTGTCGATTGTGCGCTCATTATGCTTCATGACCCTTTTTTCCACCGTTATTTTTAGGTCTGTGGAGTTACTTTCGAAGCCCACAGCTGTGCCATTCCAGTGGCCATGCTATGCGGAAAGGTGTCTTATTATCGACAGCGATGATGAGGAGGCAATGGACTTGTCTTGATCGACAATCCCTGTGTTCCTCCTGTCACCCTTTTTGAAGTATGTTTTCTGCTGCCCCTCTTAGCTGTGTGGTATTTGCACGTCTATTGTCGTCTCATTGCATTTCTATTGCGTTTCCTCGGCTCTCTTAGTCACTTGCTTTTCCCCCGCATCGCTATTCCCCATCATAATTTGCTTTCTTTTCGTGTTATCCTGCATTGATCTCTGCTTCTGTGACTATCTTAGCCCGCATTGGTTTACCACCACGCGGCACTTTTGTCTCTAACCTTGGTGATGGTAATCCACTTGGTCGATCGCCGTCGATGGATTGTGGACTAGGTGTTGCTATCTGTGTAGGGTTAGCCGTATCGATGCATTCCTGGATCAGATGGTGGCATCGCCATGCAAAAATAGAGGGGACGATCGTTCCTTGTACAACCGAAAGCGAGAGTGCCTGGCAGTCGCCCGATATGGAAATTCTCGTGCATGCCCAAGCGACCACCGGCCGTTCGGCGGTCCGAATGCAAGCGGAGATTTGTGTCCTCTCCCCACTTCGTTTCCCTTGTTCCCCACCGTCATGAGTGCGTTCCGTGTCCTTGATCTCTGCTAAGAGCCAAGGCTGACTCGAGATATCAGCTGCCGTGTGCGACCCTGGCTGGGACTGGGCCTCAAATTCGTTTCTTCAAAACCCTTGTGCCATTGCCGGCGCTCTCGAGGCACCATGCAGAGGGCTAGGTCCGTCCTTGCATTCACTGTCCTCCCAGTGTGTAATTCACATCACGAATAGCTTCCTACACTCTGGGTCCCCTCAACAACACGAACTACGTCGCACCTCCCAGGGGTGAAGCGCTCCCCTGCGAATGTAACACCGTCATGTACTCGTACGTCGCCCGTGCCTCCCTCAGATGTCTTCGCACGGGTAGTGTGGCTGATACTATGTGATAGGCTTTTTATGGCGTGCACCGAGTGTCAAGGAGAAAATGTTCAAAGGTGTTTATTCCGTTCCCTGCCCCCTCCGTTGCGGACCGCGACCGTTACCCCGCTGACCCACTCCCTCCCGCTCCCCCACAGGTGGTCTTTCTGGGAACAATATTGCGATTCCGTTTTCGTCACTCAGTATGTTTCTTTCCCCAAAACTCCGGTTGTCCTCATCGCGATTGACTCCGGTGGAAATGATCAGGTATCCGTTGGGTATGTGACGAACTTCGCGATTTCGTCGGTCCCAGTGCCGACCCACGCGTGAGGGTACATTGGCCACTGATTGTCACATAACCTCTAGATATTCCTGATGGAACTGCCGTACCGCACTGGGCGTACCTCAACGTCACAGTGACTGACATCTGGGATCCAGCCGCTGCCAGTGCTGTTGCGGGTCAGTCTTTACCACATTTTCAGAGGCGTTCTCTTAGCCGACCATCGCGTCTTCGCAGACCAACCAGAATCTACTGCTGTATCGCCCCCTGTGTCTACCCTTCCACTTTCGACAAGTCTTAGCAGTTCTGGCACCGGGACTGGCATTCTTCTCCCAACGAATACCTCCCAAAATTCCCATGGGGGAGGGGGTTCCAACGCCGGTGCCATCGCTGGAGGTATCGTAGGAGGTCTTGCTGGCCTCGGTATAATCGCTGCTCTCGTCGTCTGGTTCGTCATGAAGAAGAAGCGTTCAAAGGTTGCACCTTCTAGTGCTTTCATCAACAATTACCCACCCCAGAACAACTACCCCAAGTATGAACACCCACCGGCCTCTCCAGGACCCTTTGGCCCACCCCAGGTTGTCTATAACCCGTCCGACCCTTCCACGTTCCCAACTGCGATTCATGATTCTTCGTTTATTGGAACTACTCCTTACCCCCAGGCCCTGCACGACCCTCGTGGGCCGAGAGGTCAGTACAGCGGTGCCCCAGAGGTTTAAGTTGGCTCTCCCTTGTTCCGCATTGGGGTTGTCCGTGAACTCCCCCCCTTCTTTCCTCCTTCCACTTGGTTTGATGGTGATGATCGTACTTACTTATTTAGTGGTATCATGAGGCGCTCCGGGTTATGTTAGTTTTGGCGGCAGCTCGAGCTCTCTACACCTCATCGACACATTTTGTACTCTCTTGCTTTCGAGATCTCCCTTGTTTGTATTTGCTTCATCTATCTTGTTTTGACCTGTGGATTTACTGGTTTACGATGAATCTCGAGTGAATAAAATAATCTGAGGATCCGGTTACTCAGGAGTTAAGTGGGTGACTGGGTGACTGTCCGTAAGGTTACACCGTGTACACACGATCCTAGGTGAATATCAGAGGACTTATAAGGGAACTGCCAGGACCTCGTCCGTCGTGTCGGGTCACGGTCAGCGCGAACCTCGGCTACTGGCACCCTTCTACGATGTTTAGAGATATCTCTAGTCTTACGGATAGTCACCCACTATCCTGCCACCAGATAATATCATTTCCGTCGTAGAAGGGTGCCAGTAACCGAGGTTCGCGCTGCCCGCGACCTGGCATGATGGACGGGGTCCTGACAATTCCCTTAAAAGGCACTGGATATTCGTTTATTCGAGGATAAAAAGCCTACGGATAGTCACCCAGTGTTACGGAAGGGGAGGTACTGGGTGACTATCCGTAAGACTAGAGATATCTCTAAACATCGTAGAAGGGTGCCAGTAGCCGAGACTCGCGCTGCCCGTGACCCGACACGACGGACGGGGTCTTGACAGTTCCCTTAAAAGTCCTTTGATATTCATCTAGGATCGTGTGTACACGGCGTAACCTTACGGACAGTCACCCACTAGGTTAATGTCCACAGGATACAGACGCAGTAAACCCAGCTCAGATGACGCTGTTCACTCTAGTGGCCTGAGCCAGCCAAATGACCACTTCTCGCACCAAACCGAATAACTAGTACAAAAATCAATTATGCGGGGTCGCACCCTAATGGTTACAATATTGTCAGTCCGACTCCCACCAAACAGTACGAACAATCCGGAGACATCAAAAAGCGGGGGAAAAAAAAGTATGCCCGGAAGGTAGCGAGCCAGATAATGCTATTATTTCACCTCCCTTCTTCGCTTTCTTGCCTTTACAACGCTGGTTTTCAAGGATGAGCTTGGGCTGAGGGTTGTGTCAGTAGAGGTGTAGAAAAATACGAAAACCTCAAACCATATCCGAAACGAGAAACTCTCGAGCAGAATGCGATGCCCAAGTTGAAGGATCGTATCCCCCTTCACGCTTGTACCGGATGCAAATGAGAGGGGGGCGAATGTGTCAAGTTGTTCGAACATCATTCCACCTGGAGAATGTGTCCCAGCCGATGCTAGCTTCGCCGCAAGACCACCCAAGGTTAGCGGAAAGACTGGGTGGAGGACCTAGGCAGGAGGCGCGATAGTGACAACCGTTGGAGAGGTCAGGTCGGCATCAGTGAGCGGTCCCCTCAATATCTGACTGCTGCTCGGTCCAATCGCGAATAACCGACCCCGCAAGCAGAGTGGTAGATGGCTGGAAAGCAGAGTCAAACGTCGAGGGCGGGATGTGTCTCGGTCGATAACTTGCCTGCCAGAAGTCTACGGTGAGCTCATCCGTCCGGAACTCAAACTCACCCTTGAGGAGGGCGGCCCATCCCAAATTCTCTACATTGGTCTCCAACGAGTAGCCAAAAATTATCATGGACAAAACTTTACTTCTAGCATGCTGGATTGAAGAACAACCAGTTGATAGCTTTTGAAGGGTTGGCGCGGGTGCTTTGACTCATCGACACGGAGGTTGGTGGTAGCCTGTTGGAACCGTAGATCTGCAACAACCACTCCGGCGGCCCGCTCGTTTGGACAACTCCCGGGGAAGTGGGATCGTCAATCAAAGCCGCAGCATTGCACAAGTGCTACCGGTTTACATGTGTACGTGGGGAAGGATGGTAAATAGTGAACGAGCGATGTAAATGTAGGCGAAGGTTAAGTACGATAAGGTGGGTGAGAAACCCGGTGTATGCTACAGTCCCCAAAAGAAAAATAACATAAAATCAAAGTCGAACAAGACACAAAGTCGGTTCGGGAAGGTCGAGGCCCTGGAGATGTGTTACGGATTCAACTGCTGGTACACCTCAAAGTATGTCGTGTACTCTTCAGGCGTCATCAACTCTTGATGTTCTTCAGTGACGGTTGAAAACGGCGTAGGCTTTCCGTTCACTGCACGGCAAAGCGACGGGTAAGCACCACGGAGATGAGGAGGCTAATGCCGTGAGGGAATAACGTGCCAGAAACGATCGGATCTTCCCCTTGGGGTAGCGGGACCTCCACGTCGACTGGCTGTTCTTTTACCAGCGCCTCCAACACCGGCGTCGCAGATGCAATGATCGGACCTGGCCCTGGAGTTTCGTAACCAAGCTTAACTACTTTCTTGCCCGAGTTCGAGGTAGGGAATCCGATGTCCTCCGTGCTCCTCGATCGCTTCCGGTACTCGTTTAGCGAGTTGAGGTATTCGATGGATGGTTTGACGTCTTCCTCCTCTTCCCCAAAGTCGCTCCCGCCTGTTTCCAGTACGGGTGTAGGTTGTGAGGAAGCCGCGAGGGATGCGTAGTACTGGTCATAGACTGGGCCACGGTGAACGTTAGGTGTTTCCGCAATTGGAAAGGAGGAGACTCTCACAATCGTGCTCTCGTTGCTGCTGCGATATGACCGGCTTAACATCCTCCTGTTTGACTTCCAAATACGACTGATCCACGCTCCTCTGCAAACTCTTCGCTCCTAAACTCCTCAGAATGTCCTCGTTCGACGAAGGTGCCGTCACCGCCGCAGCCTCAGCATTCCTCGCGTTCTCAGCGATACCGAGCGCCGTTAAATCGCCAGATATCGTACTCTTTAAATGCCACGAGGGTAGAATGTTCTGTTGTCGTTTGGCTTCCGCGGCCTCTTGACGTTCCCGTCTCCGGGTAGCCTCGTCTTTGTCCGTAGCCATCTCGATCGCGATCCCTTCGTCCTTGTGCTGACCAGGGGTCGATCCAGCTATCTTGAGACCGTCTCCAGATATGGCTTCGCCGGAGCGTTGTTGAGCCGTCTCTTGGATATGTTGTTTTATCCATGCCACGACGTCAAAGCTTGAAAGGAACACGCCCGGGACACGATTAGTCCTCCCGAGGAGGTGGGAGTAGTTGGGAAACTCACGCGGGGAGAATCATCTCTTCTGTTTTTCGTAGCCCCTCACGAATAAACCTCATTTGAAAGTTAAAACGTTGCATTCGGTCTTGACTGCCCTTTGCGGTGTCCGCACTCTCGTTATCGATGAGCTCTCCGCGACAAACGTCGCAAATGAACACTCCGAGGTTGAAATCGATCAACCGGTCCACTTCGAGCGTCGAAAACGATTTTCCGCATTGAGGACAGACGTAACCCTTGCTGTCGAGTTCCTATCCGACATTTTTAGCACAGCTGGGAGCGAAGGAAGGAAATCCAGGGAGAACACACGTTTCGTAAGCCGGTATCGATGATCCTTCGCATTTCCGCCACCCGCCACTTGACGACATTGCAAAAGTGCTGGTAGTCGATGTAGTAGTACTGTCGACCGACCGAACGCTGCGCGCCCTCTTTGAGCTCGTTCTGGCGGTGTCTGCGTATGGTGAGTATGGTGTATCCAACGGTCTTGCGACAGGTGGAACATACGTTTTGACGAGACCAGCTTTGTCAAGCACTGTCACTAACTTGGTGAGCTCTTTGAGTTGAAGGCCCAAACGTCCTGCGAGTTCGTCGTCTTTGAGACTATCGGGGTTGAACGCTGCTTTACAACAAAGTGCCATGTCAGGGATTATACTTACACAGGGTTCCTTGCGAGCTGGTCCATTATGATCGTGAATTTCGGCTCGTAGAAGGCTCGAGAGACGTATTGGACGAGGAGGCGGAGGGTGTCCTGGTCCTCCTTCGTGGCCATGGTGGGGAGGGAGAGGGATGCCGGCGGGAGTCAGCCGAAGAAGAAAGCGCGTGGATCGGGACCTAAACATGATTGACGAAATCACTCTGCCACAGCCTGCTACTTTTTTCCCACTACCACCACCTCCATCCCTACTCACACCCTACACCCACTTTTTGCATGGGACCACCGTACTGGTCCCTTGTCGTGACCGTCTTCGAGGTGAGCTCGCGCTCGAAGTCCCCGCTCCTGTCTCCCCGCTTCCCCAGAAGACTAACCATCTGTAGTCCATTCTCGAAGTATTCACCCTCTGCGTCGCCGGCTACATTCTCGCGAGACATGGCATCCTAGACAAAAAGACTCAGAGGGTGTGCAGTTTCACAACCTCTGTCGCCCCAGATTCTGACGACACTTGATAATCCACTAACAGCAACTTAACCGGCTTAATGTCTCCCTCTTCACACCGTCTCTGCTCTTCTCAAAGGTCGCCTTCTTCCTGACACCTCGTGCGTCATTCTATTCGTCACTCCCATGGCGGAACCTCACGTAACGCCACAGAGAAGCTAAAGGAGCTATGGGTTATCCCCATATTCTTCGTAATCGTGACTGTGCTCTCGATGGCTGTTGCCTTTATCCTCGGCTGGACCCTCCGACTCAAGCGTTCCCAAAGAAGTTTCGCAGTCGCGGCTTCGATGTTCATGAACTCCAACTCCCTCCCTATCGCTCTCATGCAAAGTCTTGTCGTAACAGTTCCTGCACTCCGGTGGGATGCCGACGACGACAAGAATTCGATGCTTGCGCGTGCTTTGACATACCTCGTTCTTTACAGCACCCTTGGCATGGTGGTCCGTTGGAGTTATGGCGTACGCTTGCTGTCACAGGCCGATCCAGAAGGCGTGGAGAATAGTCCCATCTCGGGTGGCCCGATGCGACCCGAAGAGGAGCTATCAAATAATCCAGATTTGTCTGATAACGAACACGCCCCTAGAATCAAAGTCTTGACCTCCCCGTCACTCCTTGGCGCGGCCCCAAAGAAAAACCCCGCCAACGTGTTCTACTCGTTCCCGAATACTCCTACCCACTCGGTTGTTCCGCTCCCAGATGACAGTAGCCTTTTCCAGAGTCCCTATGGATCTGACGATGACGATGACGGCAGCGACGAACTCCCACGACCTCGAAATATTACGGGGCCCACACGGTCTAGACTACACTCGATCCTTCGGAGAACCAAACGAAGGATAGTCAAATCTGCCAAGGCGCTTAATGAATTCATGACCGTACCACTCTGGGCTGCGCTCGCATCTTTCGTCGTGGCATGCGTTACACCTCTGCAACAATTCCTGAAGAATGACATCCAGCCTATCAAGGGAGCGCTTAACAATGCTGGACATTGTTCTATTCCGTTGACTCTTGTCGTTCTTGGGGCTTACTTCTATACACCACCTTCCGAGGAAGACGAGAACCGCCGCCGAGAGAGCACACACAGTGACTCTACGCTGTCGTTCGTGGGCAGCATCCGAAGCATGCTCAAGTTCACTAACACCTCGAAGGGCAAAAGAAGAACCTCTGGTAGGGAATCCAGGGTTGGAGAGAGCAAGACCGTGATTATAGCGATCGTTTCGAGGATGATCATCACACCCGCCTTGCTGATGCCCTTGATCATCTTGTGTGCCAAACACGATTGGCATGAGGTATTCACCGAGTACGTTTCACGTTCGCCATCTCTCTTCGTTTAACCCACCCTTACACACGTTCGTTATCGCCAAGCCCCGTATTCGTCGTATCAAACGTGCTTTTGGTCTCGGCCCCCCCCGCTTTGACGCTTGCCCAGGTATGCCAATGCCCGCTCTAGCCGGCTACTCGAGCTCACTTGAATCCAGATCACCCAGGCTGCCTCAGGAGACGCCTTTGAGCGCCTTATCAGCAAGACTATCTTCTGGTCCTATTGTATACTCACACCTCCACTGACCATCTTATACGTCGTGATCGGTCTCAGGCTGGTCCAGCTGTGACTTTAAGACCATCCAAGGCCCCTTCCTCTTTTCTTCGTGCTTGTTTGTTGAAGCGCCTGTACTTACGAGTTTCCTCTTTCATGACACATTTCATGAGATTCCTAGACGTATTCCCTCCACACTTATCTGTGGTGGCCAGCTAATAAGTATACTATCTTCTGTCCGTATGTGGGTTCTGTTGTTCATAGGACGCTAACGTATCTTTGTTCATTCTCCCCAACCCCTTTCCCTCC
>Ga0307517_10009250_pt1 | contig 14006 bp, 3 predicted proteins | sample 23_EM_MG_FD_194515 | JGI IMG/M metagenome (GOLD analysis project Ga0307517, IMG submission 194515) | Populus trichocarpa ectomycorrhiza microbial communities from riparian zone in the Pacific Northwest, United States - 23_EM | ecosystem: Host-associated > Plants > Roots > Unclassified | place...
ACGTAATTAACGCATAATTAAGGTAGAATTACTTGATTATGAAATAAAAGAAAAAAATTCTCAAATTAAGGTATGATAGAATGATAGCTAACTTTTATACCTCGAAAAGAAAAATCTTTAGAACCATATAGTAAGTGGTCCAATAATAAAAATTTAGGATTAAGAGATTTGATTCTCTTGTAGTCTCAAGTTCGAGCTATGTTGTTGCTAATATGATAGCCACTGGAGGCTTACATGGTCGTTAACTTCAGGGCCTGTGAGATTAGTCGAGGTGCACGCAAGCTGGCCCGGACACCTACGTTAATTAAAAAAAAAAAACTTTGGTTACCACTTTCATAAAATTAAAAAAAAAGTCAGTGGTATATTAAATCTTTGGTATAAAATTAAAAAAAATCAATTAATAAACAGAAATTGAGAGAATTCAAGTGACTATAAAAAGTCAAAAAATAATTGGAACAGATTTTGAGAATTTGAGATTGTCCGAGAGCATCGTCGAAAAATTGTCGAAGACTTGGGGCTCTCAGCCGACTTGCCTACAAGAATAAGTCTCCTCAAACAGAGAACTGAGGCAGATGGCGAATGCCTCGGCCATAATTTCAAATGACTATCCATCTTTTTAAAACTTCAAGATTCATATTTCAAATGACTTTATTGTATACCATACGTCTTCAAATTTAAACAATTATAGCAAGAAAAATGTTAGCAAACTCTCTTAGCTATCTAACTAATATCCTTAGATTTTTCGTAATTAAGTTCAAGTAATAAAGATTTCATATCAGTTGTTGGAATTCAGAAGTGAATATGGTTATCCATAGCTATTTGTTAAGAAGTTGCTTAGGGTTCTTTCATGATTTTTAAAATATTTTTTGTTTAAAATTAATATTTTATTACATATATTTGAATAGTTTTAATATACTAATATAAAAAATAATTTTAAAAAAATAATTATTACCACGTTTTCATAAACACCATCTAAAATCAAATCATCACATCTAAAATCAAATCATGATCATGGCATCTATTGAATTGAATGTAGTCGTTTCACCAATTGTCAAAATCCTCCTTTTGAAAAAACACTTAACCATAAAGTTTCCCAAAAGAGAGAATGGCAAATGGACCATGTATCACGTTTTTGGGGCAATTTGTATCCCTCCTCCACGGGATCAAAATATAAATTGAAATCAATCAATAAAATCTATTAATTAGGCATCAAATCTATTGAGCTAAAAAGAATTATAGAAATTATGCAAGAGAATATTGAAATCACGAGTCACCGTAGTGGTGACACAAATGCCAAAACAATTGAGGTAACTAGTGCTCGTTATAGATGAGCAAAATAATTGGATAATTAAATTTGTAAAAAAAAATCAACATAAAATTAATCAAAAAAATGATTCAATATATTAAACTAAAAATACCAATTAGAAAATTTCTTTTAGAAAAAAATCAATTCTATTTGGTTTTGATTTAGTTTTGAGAAATAGAAAAACTTAAATAAAATTATTTTTTTATCAAAAAATTGAAAAAGCTCAGGATCATTACTTTAAAGCCTAGTAAAAAAGCCAAACTAGAGAACACATAGACTAATCTGATTTTTTTAGATTGAAACTAATATGAACCGATCAATTGATTTGATTTAAGAATTTTTTTTTAAAAAAAAAAGCAATTTATTTGATTTTTTTATTCAAATTATTAGAAAATAATATATATTATATCTTAAGACTTCACCTAACAACTTAAACTATTAGGTTGAAATAGTTATTTAACATGTTATCAAAGTCTTAATAATCAAACAGTCATGAGTTCAAATCTCATCATCTCTCATTCTCTCTATTAATTAAAATACAATTAATAACACAAGATAATACAAGTCTATGTAAATTTCAAACTCAAAAAACTTTTATTTAAAGAGATATATTAGAAAATAATATACACCATTCCCTCCTAACAACTTACACTACCAGAAAATCGATAAATACAAACGGAAATACCGAGGAAATATTTTCGTTGGTAAATTGCCAACGGATTTTACCAAAAAAAATATTTCCTCGGTATTTAATGAGAGAATTACAGTGGGGAAAAAATTAAAACAAAGCAAAAAAAAAAAACGATGACGTGCCATTTTTATCAACGAAATTACCGTCAATTATAAAGGAAATCACCAACGAAAAATTCCGTCAGTATTTTTCATAGAGCTCTGGAACTGTTCACTTCCCAATTGCACTATTAATTACTATTCTTTACAGACAAAATCACAGACGGATTGAAAAGTCATCGGTGATATTTGGCGGTTTCTAAAAAAATTTTATTAAATTGAAAATTTAAATTAAATATTACAGACGGAATCATCAACGAAATGATTAAAACTATTAATATTTAATTATCCATCGGCAAAACGCCTCGATAAAAAGCTTAGAATCTCTAATTTCACAACAGATGAAGCTCCTTTCTTTTTTTTCTTCTTCTTCCCCATATGTAAAAAACATTAATATCCATTTCTTTCTCTTCTCTCCTCTCCTCAACTCCTTCCCCTCTCCTCCATGCTCAGGTATGTATTATTCTCCTTTCTTTTTTTTTCTTCTTAGTTTTTTTTAATTAATATACTTTACGAATTTTTTTTTCTCTTCTTAGCTTCACTTACAACCACATTAAGGTAAGATTTTTCTTTTTTCTTCTTTTTTCGTATTTGTTTTCACTATATTTTTCACTATTTTTTTAAATTGTTTTTGTTCTTAATAATTGTATGAATATTGTTGTAGGATTTTTTTTCATATGATTTTCTTATTCTTTTTTCCAAGCATTTTAAGTATTATAGAGTGTTGATTTATATTAATTTAATTGTTTTATAGTTTTTTAAAATGGATTTTTAAAAAATATTTTTAAATAATTACCGATGGAATTACATATGGTATTTTTTAAGGGTATTACCGACAGAATAAAGCGGATAATTTTTTTTGCGTGCCTTTTCTGTCAATAAATTCATCGGTAATAATATTTTTTTAATTACCAACGGACTTACTGACAGACAAAAAATTATCGACATAACATTTTCATCGGTGATTTTGTTGGTAAATTAATTACCAACAGAATGATAGTATAAATACTGACAGAAAATTCCTTCAGAAAATAAAGTTTTGCTTGTATGCAATGTAAGCTATATGATTACTTAGCTTTCAAAACCAGAAATATATCATTGAACTTCAAAAGATTTCAAAATCATATCATCAAGGTATCAAAAGATATTCCATCTTGTGTACTTTAATTATATCAAATATCAAAAGTCTAAAATAGTCGGCTGCAAATGCAGAGCGCCTGGTCATAATATATCATTGAACCTATGATCGCTGAAACTTAAATTTTGTTTTACTGAAAAAAATTACCGGTGCACAATATATATCGCTAGGCTAAATCCATTGATAAGATTATTATTTTTAGTTTAATTGATTCAAATTAATTAATTAATGTCTACTCAATTGATATGGAAAATAGGTCCACGTGTTCCCAAATCATCAATTTTTCCTTTTTCTTTATAAGAGACGAGTTTTTTTATGAAAGACAAGAAATTATTATGTGATGATATAGAACATAGCTTAAATGAATATATAAGCATTAAACCTAACAATAAAGCATTTATATAGCCATTTCTTTATAAGTAATGCCATTTTATGGATTATGAGCATTAAACATAATAATAATAATAATAATAATAATAAAGCATTTAGATTTCACCCTATTATATTCCATCTTAATTAATTTTTATTTTTCTTTAAACCATACGCGGGTAAGTAGAAGGATGCTGTATATTGGCAAATATATTAAGAAGGAAATTCATATATCTCTCGAATCTCATCTATTCAAAAAACAATTGTGAGAAATTATTATATAAACGTCATAAATTGGGATGAGATTTAACTATAATCGCATCAACCAGCTGTAATTTGGTCCAATAAACTAAATTAATTAAAAATAGCAATTTTTTGTTATAAAAAAAGCTTGAACTCGAGGTTTTTTAAAAGAATACTAATATTTAATTGGAAATTCTTTGATTTCCAATTAAATACTGAAGCACATTACACCAACTAAAATATTGGCTGCAATTAATAGCTATATCCAATGCATTTGGTTAATTCTTCCCAAAAAACATTTTTTTATATGAATGCTAAATTAAGGCATGCAGTCATCCATACATGCATCAGATTAATTAGGAAAGTAATTTTTTTTATTTAACAATAAATATATGATGGAATCAACTTGCATATCAATTTAAAATAATTAAATATATTTTTAAATGGTAAATTCTTTTAAATATTGGTTTCAAATTAAGCTGATTTCAAAAAGTTAAGGGAAAAATCCTACTTAATTAATTATATATCCCCTCTATTTCTAAAATTTCAAGGATGTAATATACATATACTTCAAAATGCTCCTAGCTAAGAATATAAAACAAAAAAAAGAAAGAATTGCTTATGATTGTCATTTCCTTATGAACTTAGAGTAAAGATAATAAACTCAGCATTGTAATCGACCTGATTCAAGACTCGGATTCCGGATTTTGTCTGGATCAACGGGTTTTTGTAAGGTTGATTTTATAATTTTCTTAAAAAGTAGATTTACATTTATTTATTTTGTAAAAAATCAAACATGTAATTAGATGGAGCTCCAATTAATTATATATAATTTCTAATTTAAATGTTTTTGTTCGATCAAATAGTCATACTCTTACTTCACAAACATTTGATTAGAGAGAACGTTACGGAAAAGAATAGATAGTGTTACGATTTGTAACTTCAACAATTTCTTGTTTATCATAAATTGCTGAGTTAAAACGGAGATGACGATCAGTAATTAAATTTTGAAAGAGAAAAATAAATATTATCACTTTTTAGCAATTATAACAGTAATTAGCTTAATAATTTAATTCTTAGATCACATAATTAATTTACAATCGTAAAACAAATTAGGGGTGAGAAAAAAATCGAAAAACCGATTAAACCGAGAAAACCGGAAAAAAAATAACTGAAAAACCGAACCGTGAAAAAAAAACCGATTAAAATTTTAAAAAAACCGACCGGTTTGGTTTCGGTTTTATAAGCCTGAAACCGAAAAAACCGAACCAAACCGAACCCAAACAGAAAAAAAAAACCGAGCCAAACCAGAAAAACCGAGTCAAAACCAGAAAAACCAAGCAAAAACCGAGCCAAACCGGTCTGAACCGGTTTTTTCCTAAAAAACTAAAACCAAACCAAAACCAGTAGGTTTGAACCGGTTCGGTTCGGTTTCAGTTTTTTTTTAAAAAAATTGATTTGATTATTTTTTTTAATAAAAACCGAACCGAACCGAAAATAATTATTCCTAAAACAAATACAAACGCTAACAAGTTATTAAAAAAATATTACATGATCAGTAATATATATCATAATATTTTATCTTAACTCTCACGAAGAAAAACTAATTAATATTTTAAAATATATCTCTCATAAAATATATCTCTAATAAAAACTGTATTTTTATTTGAACATCCTAGTATATTGATCTTTAATTCTCAAAAATAGTCATTATATACCCATGCATATGTGTTTTACCTTATGTATTCCCTAGTGGCCTCTATGCTTCACAGAGATGAGACAACCTTATTCGCACGTTAAGCATAAAATGGATAATTAAAAAAAAAAAAAAACAAAAAGAGATTGTGCCAGGCACACACGCATGCACGTGTATATTTATATATACATCTGTTAAAATACATTTTAAAAAATTTAATTTTTTTTAATTAATATATTTTTAGTATTTTTAAATTATTTTGATGTATTAATATTAAAAATAAATTTTAAAAAATAAAAAAATATTATTTTAATATATTTTCCAAACATGCTCTTACTTTATTTACTATCTAGAAGCAGCTAGATACATAGCAGTAATTAAATGATCGATCTTTACCACCAACCAGGAAAAGAGAAACTAAGAAGATCTTCAAAAGTCTTTCCATATAGACTCCACCACCTGAATATATAAAATCTAGGTGGCGGTCTAGTGGTAAGAGTTTGGGACCAGGAGGTTTGTTTTTTCTGTGGTCTCAAGTTCGAGCCCTGTGGTTGCTCATATGATGGCTACTGGAAGCTTACATGGTCGTTAACTTCAGGGTCCGTGGGATTAGTCGAGGTGCGCGCAAACTGATCCGGACACCCACGTTAAACTTAAAAAAAAAAAAGCCCATAAAATCATATTTTGAATTTATTTTTCAAAGTTATCATATATAAATTTGAAATCATATATAAAATTAAGTTATGTGTTTAAGTATTATAAATTTTAATATCATTAAAAATTATCTCATTGTTAAATTCAGGAACTGACCAGAGACCCACAATTACCAAAAACAAAAAACAAAAGACAAAAAGAGAGCAGCAAATTCATAGAATGGTCACTCAGATCTTCTGATCGATCGAAATACATAGCTAGCTAGAAGGAGGACGGCCCTGAGAAATTAAACAAGAAACATGTACTGAATGTACAGATGTAAGTAATTTAGAGTCTATGAGTTGAAGAGGGGCCTAGTTAGCTACTTTTACTCTCTCATGTCTCTGTAGTGTTTGTTACAAGAGTTCATGATAACCTGGACTAAATATATGTCTCTGTATTCTCACTTTCAGGTGCTCTCTGTTAAATCTGTGCTGTGAAAACCACCGCTCAGTTTTTCCCATAATTTCAAGTTCCCAGCTATAACTCTTTGTGGGGATGGGACCCGTCGGCTTCCTCTTCTTAAATTTCCTAGTCAATATTTTCAATGGTGGAATCAACAGTAGTTGGTAAATTAAATTAAATTTGTACTGTTTTCACAAGGAGATTTGAGATTGAAATGGGTTTTTCAAGGGAGGTGAAAAATGGACTTGGGATTGTCAATCCAGAACTGGGATGGGGAATTGGGATTTGAGGAGCTTACACCGTTACTGTAGGATATTTATAGTTCTTATGTGTATCAAATAAATATATTTGTAGTGTGTGTGTGTTTGCTACTTTAATTAAGGCTTCAATGATTACTTGAGAAATTTCCCTCACTATATGTGTTAATTTACTTCCTATTCTTGTATTACAAATATCAAAGAACTGCCAAATACAATAAGTTTCCAGGAATTTACTTGATCATGATCTCAGTGCATGAGAGGGGGAGCCTAGCTCGATCATATTGCACAGGCTTTTTTTGGTCATTGCAGACTCCTTGAATATTATTGGAGTCAACATTACGTAGATAAATTGATGAAGGCTAGATTGCATTTAATATTATTGAGAAATATTGAGTAATTAAACATATACAATGCAGTAGAGCAGAAGGGTGTCAAATCTTAATTGCTTGCTCTTCAAAGTTCAAACCACGGACCGACCATGACCCACCAAAACTCATATACAAATCAAGCATATGATAATTTATGCTGGCATCGATCTGGGGCAAAGATTTACAACATACCGAATACCGACATTGAAATATGCCAAATTGAATTCATTTTAGTAGGACCTCGCTAATTGTAATCAAGACCTGATACTTGTATACAGAATTTAAACTCACGTTTAAATTGTTCTTGTTTGATTTGTCGATCCTCAAAACGTCTGAAGAAACTAGAGATCAAAGGGATCAGAGATCGGAGTGCCTAGCTAACCAACTTTATCTGTGTACAGTTTGGTGGGTGCATAGAAATCTTGAATTGTTCGTTTAACATATCATAAAGGTTTTTGTGGGCCGTGAGTACCTTATGAAAGCGACGAGACGGCAATACGCGTGATGCTATTGCTAGGGTTGTTTCTCTTTTGGCCCTATTTCAGAAGTCAGGTTCATTGCCTTTGGTTTTAGCTAGCTTCCTCCATTCTTCCCAAGACAAGCATTAAGACTTTGATTAGATAAATAGATATATCGAGTCGTATCCTGCATGCATGTATAAAGCTGAACTCCACCCATTACATATATATATGGTGTTGGTTTAAAGTTTATCTTTTGAACAAACACAACAGTATTTTAAAAGAAAAGGAAAGTAAAAGTTGTGCATGGAGATGATTCAATATCTTGTTCCCTATTGTAATCAAAGTCCCTTGAATATTCTCGACGCTTGATGACATCAAATGATCGTTAAGAGAACTAGCTAGTTAATTTGATCGAAACCTTTAGCACAGTTCTCTCGAGAAGCTTACTTAGATGCCTCGCAAGTTACCTGCATTAATTTTTTTTTTCTTTTTAACAACAGACAAGTATTTTTGCTAAAGAACACAAGTATATATATACAGTACATCAATACCAAAACAATCACTAACTAGAGCGGCAATTGCATACGCAGCCACGTTGCACTGGTACGCTTGTAGAGACTAGAGTACTTAATTATAGCACTTCACACAAAATATAGCAAGGACGACGCTGTACCGTCAGGAAGCTTGTCAAGGGTGTAATCCAAAAACAAACACTTAATGTTCAGTGAGCTACTCTAAATAGGATTGCTTTAGTTCTTCCAAATCCTCGAATCCTTAATTAAATCTGTTGTCCACAAGTTGCACAAACATCCAAGAAAAATACAGTTGGAAAATTTAAGGAAATAGCATAAGGGAAAATGACAGGAACGTAGATCAATTTGCATTCAACCGTTAATTTGTAATGAAAAGACATGATTACGATACACATGTACAAACAAGTACTGTGTTTACTTTTCGTGGACCACTTCATTAGTTTATCCTGGTGAGATTTGGTTAGCAAAGCTATCTTTGAAAGAATTCAATCATGCATGCATGGTCTCGTTATCTCCACATAAACGGTCAGTGGCAGCTTGACACTGAGAGCTTTACATATCAGTAAAGCAGAAAGAAAACAACAACAGTCCTGATTTGAGGATCTTGAGATGATAACTATCTTTGTAGCTAATAAGAACTTCTTTGCGAGATAAAGAATGCATAAAATGAGTGTTGTGTATTCTATTTCTTCTTTTTTCTTTTTTTTTTTTATTAAAATGAGTGTTGTGAATTTATTTATTTATTTAATTAACGTGGGTGTCCGGGCCAGCTTGCGCGCATCTCGACTAATTCTACGGGCCCTGAAGTTAACAGCCGTGTAAGCTTTCAGTAATCATCATATTAGCAACCATAAGGCTTGGATCTGAAATTAGAAATTACAAGGATAACAACTCCTTTCATCCTGAATTTTTATCACTACTAGATTACTTATTAGATGATTTAGTAGATGGTTATAGTTGTGTATTTAGACATTCAGTATTCTCTTGATTAGACATTAAGTGGTGTTCAATTTAAAACGACAAAGGAAAAAACACGTATAAGATTGGACGTTCAAATACCGCCCGCTGTTTCTTGAGGAAGAAATGTTCCACGTCTATCACTGCAAGGGTAAGAACCAAATGGATAAAAGATGCCATGGCTTAAAAATGACACTAGCTAGTTGCAGAATCAAATTAAAAGGACGTAAATCTGACTGGGGAAAAGAGGAAGCTGACGACCAGCTATGCTAGTTAGCTATCAAATATTTTAATTAGGAGAGACAAATTGTGATGTTGCATGGTAATTGACTGGAATTTTCATGTCATTGTTCGTGCAACGCGTTGTCACTGATTCTTGAAATCTTTAACGCGTACCCACATCTCAAAATGGACGGCTTTGGACCCCATTTTTACACAATATCTTCGGACCCCGTTTGGAGATATTAGGAATGATAGTGAACTGTGTTGCAATAAATTAAAATACGCTCGACTATCAGTTCTTCAGTCTCCAGTGCCTGAAATCCATACTCACAACCAGATACACCGTAGATGCGTACACAAGTGTATGTGTCGTACATGGTTTGAATAAAGCAATAATGTCAAATTGCCATTCTTGCCAATGGAGTTTATCGAGGCCTGGCGTGGAGGTGCCTCTTGCATCTTGAAAGAGGAGTTGGGCTTAAGTACGTTCGTTCTCATAGTTTTGCTAATGATTGACTCGGGGTATCTTCATTATTTCCCATAACTTATTAGCTGCTCTTGAATTGATCAAGTGTTTAATGAAGGCGATTGAATTTAAAAGTACGTAATGGTAGTAAATAAACGAAAGACAATAATCTTATATGAATGATAAACTTACCGCATCTAGCTTGGAGCACACATATCAAATTTTGTCAATTGAAACTAGCTAGCTAGATGTTCATAAAGGACTCCCCGTTGCTTAATACCTGGGATTTAAAGTACAGTTTGATCGTATACATCCATTATTTGAGAGGAGTGGGAAGGAATTTAAAATTAGAGGTGTATTAAAGTGAATGAATCAATTGCTACGCTCCCAATGAAGCAATTTAAGTGTGGGTTATTGGAGTAGGCTTAATCCACTTATAAAAATAGGCCTGATTTAATGTTCAACTACTTCCTCTCTCTCTCTCTCTCTCTCTATATATATATATATATATATATATATATATATATATATATATATATATATATAGTTTTACTTTAAAAGAAAATAGTTTTTTTTTTCTTTTTTTCCATCTTTAACTCTCTGAATTAACTTGACAAGATTCATACTATCGAATATCGTTTTTATTTTAGTAATCGAAGTAGCATTGAAGTAATTAATCTAGGGACAAGAAAACCATTTTTCAAATCACCAATAAGTTTCCTTTAAATCTAGATTAAAACTACTATTTTACCTCTTTAAAGGACCTATTTCGTATTGTAATGTTAATTATTTTTTTTATAATCAAGATAATATATATTAATATGAAAGCTAGAGTCATTGCGATAATATTACTAGAAAGAAAGAGTTCAGTACAAAATAAATGAGAAAACAAAAGTAAATATCATGTAATTGGATCACAATAGAATACTCTTTGAGCCTTCGTACAAATTGATGTATGTATAATTCAAATTGAAATTATTAGTCTTCAACCATAATGTCAAGAGGTGTAAAATAAGTTGAAAATTAACTGATCAGTAATGTTGATATTGTATATTTGAGGTGTATTTGTTTACCTTTTGATATTGTATTGTGAGGTAAAAATAGATAACTAATTACTGTGTTATGCTTATAAATATTTAAAACCGTTAAATAATATTCGAGTAAGTTGTTTTGCTATGTTTTTTTATATATATAAAATGACCAACAAGTAATATAATATGCTAAAAATATTTTAACACAAAAAATTAATTTTTAATTATGACTTCTTAAACTCATACGACATGTGTGAATATATATTTTTTATAAGAATAATTATTAATTTATAAAAAAAACCGAGAAAAAATTGAATAAGAATATGATAATATATATATATATATATATATATATAGACACGTCATTTTAATAAAATTAATGAAAGAAAAAATATTTTCAAATAGAATTACTTAAAAAACTAGCATCTTTGATACGTATTTTTTATATAAATTATAGAAAAAGTTGTTATTTTAATTTTAAAAAATGGACCTCATAATAAACAACTATGTTTTTCGTTAAAAACATGGCATGCCCTCCTTTATTTCAAAATCAAAGTAATTTCCAACACCTATTAATTTTTGTTTTAAAGAAAAACAATGATAACCAAATAATATTTAAAGTTAAAAAAATATTTAAAAACAGTTATACTTTAAAATACAATTAAGTCATAGAAGTCACTTAATATATATATAGAGATTATGCTGCTAATTAAAGACCTACAGCTCTTTGTAAAACTTTTTCATTCTCAACTTGCATTAATTATGAATGAGGCCTTCCGGTCATTGGCAATATTCATGAGTTTAATTTCTAGTATTTGTTTTTTAAATTAAAATTTTCAGAACTTTATATTTATATAAGAGGTAAATATGGTATTTTTTTATACGTGTTTTATTAGTACTTTAGAATAGAAAAGACAAATACAAAAAAGAAAAAAAATAATAATTAAAGAAAAACAAATACTAAAAAAATAGTATTTTTAGATACAAAAAAAATTTAAAAATGATTATACTTTAAAAATACAATAATACCAAATGTATGCTATATAAGTCGTAGAATTACTTGTTGATAGAGACAACATAAAAGGTGAATATGTGGTCATTCTCGTATATTAACAATATCATCTTAGATTGTCGCTAAAGTTTGGAATTGTATTTAATTTAAATAGTGTTTTATAAAAATTTAAATTTTATTTTTTTATTTAAATTAAATTTTTATTATTATTTTGATGTACTAATATCAAAAATAATTTTTTTAAAAAACAATATTATTTTGATGTATTTAAAAAAAAACACTTTAAAAAACAATAATTACTATATTTTTAAACACCCTTATATGATTAGTGTTTTAAGACAAAAACAACAAATATAAAAGTGATGAAATATTTTTAATTTATAAATAAAAATAAAAAACATAAATAAACATGTTTCCAAGAGAGTCTTTAAATGAATATCTATATTTTTTTTATAAAAAAAACATATCCTTTTATTTCTATTTATTTATCCAAAATAATAATCAAGCAGTACTTAATTAATTGTCTAACTTCCTATTTTAAAGTTTAATACTTAGATCTAGGACATATATTTATGCCTTACTCCAACAAGATTGGGATGTTGCTGGAAAAGCAAAAGGTGAGATTAGGTCGACGAATCTGAGTTTAGGTTTCGCAGCAATTCAATTAAACATGATATATATATATATATATATTTTTTAAAAAATTGTAGCTCGAAAATGACAATTAATTGATTTAATGGCTACACAGAGGGGAAAAAGTTCACCATCAATATACATCAATCAGGGTCAGTAATACCATCTGTGAGTCTTTCTCTCTTACTGTGGAATTTCGAAGCATTCCCACCAGAGATTTTGATGTTTCCAAGTTCAAGCATGGATTGTCCACGAAATTGCCTACAAATGCAACCAACACGATCCTTGAAAGACGATAAATGTTTCTTTCATTAAGAAATTTCTCTCAGATAACTGTAAAAATTCAAACGAACAAAAATGACTTTGGTCCATACTGCAGATGGCGAGATGATCCATGACGACAATATGTGGAGAAGAACAGCCATACGCGTTTCCTAGAAACATTGAAAGCATAAGCAAATTTCCCTGTCATTTTTAATGTAGCTCGTACACAATGTTTCTTCTTCCCTTTTTTTTTTATGTTTATTTATTTTTTATTAATATGGATATCTGGACCAGCTTGTGCGTACCTCAACTAATTTTACGAGCCCTGAAATTAATAACCATGTAAGGCTGTAAGTCTCTAGTGGCCCTGAAGAAACTCAAACTCGTGATCATTGCAGAGCAAATCTAAAACCTGATCAGTTAAGCTACCCCTAAGAGGTTTTAGGTTTACCTTCTCTTGAAAAAACTAAATATGAGTAGTTAATTATTGAATTTATTTTTTAAAAAAAGATATATATGTTACACTGAGAAAATCAAATCTAGAATTCATAAAATAAATAATAAAAATGTCCTGCACATGATATATTTTTTATCTTCTATCTTTTTTTTTTATTCATTTTGACACTATAAAATTTATCAAAGGTTACCATAGCTGTTTTCATTTTTATATGCCTTTGACATCGAAGTATGTGTTTGATATTGCGGTGTGTTATATTTTTAAAATGTATTTTTTACTTAAAAATATATTAAAATTATTGTTTTTTAAAAAAGAAATTAATATCATCACATCAAAATCATTATAAAATACTAAAAGGATGTACTGATTTAATGTTTTTTCATACTAAATTTATAGAAACTTGGTTCAAATCAAATAATGCTTGAAAAGGCAAGGAATTTCAAAATCTTGACAAGGATCAGGAATTTCAGGCTTTCAATTAAGTTTACCCTAGTGGAAGAAGACAAAAATCCAATTTTGAAACGGGAGCATCGAATTGATGGGGAGAATTCATAGACATTTTTCGAGGAACCTTATGGTATAATAAATACCATGAAAACACTAAATATTACAAAGGAGAAAGAAAAGGGAATTAAACGGGGGGGGGGGGGGGGGGGGGGGGGGGGGCGGCCCCCCCCCCCCGCGCGGGGCAACAAAAAAATAA
>Ga0307517_10009251_pt1 | contig 14004 bp, 9 predicted proteins | sample 23_EM_MG_FD_194515 | JGI IMG/M metagenome (GOLD analysis project Ga0307517, IMG submission 194515) | Populus trichocarpa ectomycorrhiza microbial communities from riparian zone in the Pacific Northwest, United States - 23_EM | ecosystem: Host-associated > Plants > Roots > Unclassified | place...
TTTAGGCTTGTTGAAAATATATTTAAATAATATATTTTTTATTTTTTAAAATTATTTTTTTATATTAAAACAATAAAAAACCAAAGAAAAAAAATAAAAAAATTGTGAGAAATTCTCAAGCTCTAGATCTATATTTACAATATTAGTGTTACTGACAAAAGAGGCATGGATTAACGAAAACCAAATTGGAATTCTCATCTAAGGGTGCCCTAACTGGATCCAAAACTAGACTCACATTCATTTCCCTCCAAGTCCAACTAAGTACACATTCAAAGTCTTGACCATTATTTACCTCTAACGGCTCAAACCCAAAAAATATTTTCTTTTGATTTTTTGACCCACCTTCTCCATTTTACTTTCGACTCCCAAGTCCCAAAATCCTTCCCATTTCTCTCCGTTTCTTTTTTTATTTTATTTTTTTATAGCCGTTGAAGGCAGCCCAACTCTTCTTCTCTCTTTCTCTCTACCTAGCTGTTGCAGGCAGAAATGGACAAGATACCCACCAAGGAATCATCATTAGCTATAGCTGCTGCTTGTAGTTCTTTGAAGCGAAAGAGACCGCCCATGATTGAGATCCCAAATGTGCTCCAAGAAATCCACACTGTTAATAGTCATACCAGTACGAAACCCCGTTTCCAAGAACTCACTCCCAGGAACACTGCCCTTTCTTTCAGTGGGAATGGTGTTGGTGTCTCTGCTATCAAAGGCAAGAAAAAATTCATGGAAGATACCCACAAGATTGTTTCTTGCTTGCATGGCAACTCAAACCAAGTAATACTCTCTCTTACTACTGGATTTTCTCGGCTTTCCAACTTGATATTTATATATTCTTTTTCTGATTTTTGTTTTTGGGTAATGTAATGTGTAGGGATTTTTTGGAGTTTATGATGGGCATGGAGGCAAAAAGGCAGTGGAGTTTGTTGCAGAGAATTTGCACGTAAATATTCTTGAAAAGATGGTGAATTGTGATGCAGGGAATGTTTCCAAAGAGGAAGCTGTTAAAGCTGGGTATTTGAAAACTGACCAGGATTTCTTGAAACAGGTATCATCATCCCTTTACTCTTTCTTTCTTGTTCACTAATCGTTGAAAATCTGTAAATTTTAATGTTTGATGATATTAATTCTTCTTGCAAATTGGAATGCATTTGAAATTTTGTGTCAACTGTTGCTTCTAGCTTATAAGGCAGGTAAACTGTTTTAATTAGAATTTTGACTAGACTTGTCCTTAATTGGAAAGCTGCAGATTATTGGGTTTTCTTGGTCCACAAAAGCTGCTGCTATTTATAGTTTGGAGAAAGATAATTGACTGAAAAAGAATAATTTGTGAGCAACAAGAGACTATGTGCAACTTGACTTAATTTTATATCAGTCTTAATTATTTGGAAGTCCTAATTCTTCATTCTAAACTGGATGTAAGTCTTGTGTGTCGTGATGCAGAATTCTGTGATTTCATTGTCAGTCTAACTCCCTAAAACCTTCAAGGACTTGATTATAAGTAGTCTACTCAGATGTCACCCTCAGCTAAGCTTTACACCGACCATTGGAGTACTGGCTATACCAATCCTGTTTATGGATTACATAATTGATTCTATCTGATTAAGGCTTACAAAACTGGTTTTGAATGGTGAATCGACTACTCGAGGATAGGACTGGTTGTTCAAAAGACTAAATGTGAAGCTGAAAGCAATTTGTTTGTGATGATAAATATTTTTCTTTATTGAGATTGCATTTGGACATTGTTCTTCTATCCCATCTTTATATATCCTGCTGTGTATATTACTCGAAAAAGGAGGGAGTAGACTGGTACAAGTGCAACAATAATGCATCTTCTTCTTTTTCACCACTCCTATTATCTTTCTTGATCAACTGTAGAAGAATGGCTGTATATTGTCAATAATGCAGGGTTTAGTCAGTGGCGTTTGCTGTGTCACAGCCTTAATTGAAGGGCAGGAGGTTGTTATCTCAAACTTAGGAGACTGTAGAGCTGTTCTTTGTAGAGGAGTAGTAGCTGAAGCCCTTACAGAAGATCATAGAGCAGCACGGGAGGATGAACGTAAAAGGATAGAGGATAAGGTATGGTTTATACCATGGCGAAACATGGTAGTATATACAGCAGTGCATGAAAGGGGTTGTGGATTACTTGTGATATTCATTAATAATGTGATACAGGGAGGATATGTTGAGATTCATCGAGGTGCATGGAGAGTTCATGGGATACTTTCTGTTTCTAGAAGCATTGGAGATGCTCATCTGAAGGACTGGGTACTGGCTGAGCCGGATACAAAGATCCTGAAGCTGAGTCCGGACATGGAATTTCTCGTCTTAGCTTCTGATGGACTGTGGGACGAGGTGAGATGGACAATGCTCATTGTGGAAACTTTATGCATGAACTTTGATCTTGGATTTAACTCATAAATATTGGTAATGGAAAATTGTTTTATTCTATCCTTTGCCTTCGTTTGTTAAATTCATTTCTTTTTGCTTGTGAACTCTGGGTAAAATAATATGCTTTGTCATTTCAAATGCATTAAATTATGGGATTGAAAGTTTTTACTTAATAATCACTCATTTAAGTTTGGACCTAACCTACTAACTGTGAAAATTGAAGGCCGCTTTAATCTCAATTACTAGTATAAAACCATCTCTTACAGGGTTGAGCACCTTTTCTCTACTTTTGCAACATTAAGGTCCAGTAGTGCATCTTGAAGTTGACAGACAGAGTTGACATTTGTATGGTTTATGAGGGCATTGACTTCATTGCTTGATTTATGGAATTATGTGGCTGTTAACTCTTTTTTGGTAATTTGTGCCCTAGGTTGGGAACCAAGAAGCTGTTGACATGGTAATTTCATTGTGTATGGCTGAGAAGAATGTGGGAACCACAGGAGATATTCCAGAAGATAATGATATTGATTATGGTTGTGTAAATGTAAGCCCTTCATCTAAGTTGCGGCGGATATCACTTGTCAAGCAACAAAAAGAGTCCAGACACTCACCAAGCTATAAGAAGAAGGCTTGCAGCTGGAAAGACAATGAAGATGATTTTGCATGTGAAAATGAAAGTCCTCCAACAAAGTCAAGAAAAATTTCATTGGTCAAGCGAATAAACATCAAGACTGAGTCTCCTATTAAAGAAAATAGTTGGTACAAGAAGAGATCTGCCTCTGTGGTGCTTGAGAATGCTTGTAAGGAGCTTGTGAACCTTGCTGTGAGTAGGGGTAGTTTGGATGACATTACAGTAATGATAATTGATTTGAATCATTTCAGACATAACAGTTGATCTTGTGGGCTAATAGAACCTACTGTGTTGCTTCCTACGAAATCTAGATTATTAGCTATAACACCTGCAACCATGCAAGTGCGCTGCCTAGGTTTGAGACTCCCAATTGTAAAAGTCCATATAGAAAATTGTAGTATCTTTGAACTGCTAATGAGGCAGCAAGTTCCATTAGTATTTTCCTTTATCTTCCATCTGCTTTCCAGCTCAGTTGTACTTCTTGTGATGGTATACTAGCAACTGATATTGATGCTTTTTTCGGGGCCACCAATCTTGCTGTCTAATAAACGAGTTAATTGTACTGCCATGAATTAGGATGAGCCATTTGGAATTTTCAATATTCTCAGGGTCTGTTTCAGATCACCATTTACATTAATAAAATTTGAAGTTTTTGTCTGAGCATTTTGTTTGTAGCGGGATCAGAGGATGCGGATGCTGCCAGATACTCTGTTTCCAGGTATGGCTGAAAGATCATACAGCATGCTTCAGACCCCAGTGTAACAAACACTGATGGTATGTATTATGTAAATGAAATCAATCTAAAAGTAGATGAAATCAATCCAAAAGGATCAATTTGTATCATGATTCCAACTGGTTATGCAAAAAGCCTAAAATTTGCTTGAAATTATTTTCAGAAATCACAGGTAGTCCTATTTGATGAAATTAATAAGGTTAAAGAGGAGAGCCTGGGAGACAGGGGCGGAGCTGGAATTATATAATTATATAATAGAAAGGATCAAAACTCAAGATATAATTTATTATTAGAAAATTTATCTATTTAAAATAAAAATATATTATATTATTCTATATTTAAACACTAAAAATTTAAAAATTTAAAATATTGTGCAGGGCTGGTCCCTGCTCGCCTCCCCCCTGGTTCCTCTCCTGCTTGGAGACAGATCAGGTCTTACCCAAGTTCATAATATAGGCATAAGGGTGAATTAAGCTCTCTAGTCTGGAAATTATTATTCAAATTCTAATTTGACAAGTAATTATCTCCTTACACATCATCTAGGCTTCTTTGTTCTCTGCGTGCTTGTCTTCTAGGTAGAGTGGCAACCAAGAGCTGGGCCAGCCTTAGATCCCTCTGGTTTTCAGCATTTGTTGCTTCTGGAATCTAGATTCCTTGTCAAATTAATTTCCTGCAATAACTCTTCCGAGGAAGTTAATGACTGAAGGAAAACTACAGGTAAAGAGGTAGAAAACAAGCACATATAGCATTATATATATATGGAAAATCCAAATATCTTTCCACATCTTATTTAGCAGCCTCTTTTCACTCCTCCCACATGCTCCCATATTGAAAGTAGCTTGACCCTCTTCCCCACACCAACCTTTTTCTGTTCTTTAGGGAGTACACTTTCGTCAGAATACTCAAATGTGAGGAAAAGGGTTTTCTCCCTTTTTACCATACATAAAATAAAAATATGATAGTAACCTATGATTGAAGCCAAACCCACTTTAAGAACGGGGAAAAAGTTAAGTTGATTGGAAACAGAAAGGAGTAAAAGCAAAAGGGAGAGATTGAAAAGCTTGCGCGAGTAGTATATAATGGCTTATAAAATGTGTTGCTTTTCCTACTTTCTTACTCCTCTATCTTCAAAATAACTGCGAGTTTGGAAATTGGTTATTGAAGCAGTAAGGACGATCTCTCGAGTCTTGATATCTAATATTCTTCCAAACAAACAACTAACCAGTAGCATCCATGAACAGACCTTGAGGTGAAACTGAGAGATCTTGATCAAACCCATATCTCTTGAACCTTGTCTCCCTCTAGTTAGTTTAATCAAGCATTTGAATCTATTCTCCGTTTCTATCTTATTATTTGTAGTGTATAGAGAGCATATATCATGCCTGATTCATTAGGTATCCCTGCCTGCTTCTCCTCTGGTGAGAGGCAAATTGTTGAGCCAGGGGCTAATGTAACCAGGTCAGGCCAGAGTGTGTTCATGTCTGTGTATCGAACAAAGTTAGCTGGTCTCTGCCGTTTGATCATCATTACATGGTGCAAGAATCTCTTGATGCATGGCTTGTCTATTTCTGTTCAAGCAACGAATGGAAGCGAGCATCATCAGTGCAAGGTCGAGCTTAAGCCATGGAACTTTTGGAGAAAACAAGGTTCAAAGCAATTCATAGTAGATGGTAGGGCTGTTGATGTGGTCTGGGACCTTAAGGCCGCAAAGTTCAATGGGGAGACGGAGCCACAATCAGACTACTATGTTGCTATTGTCTGCGAAGAAGAGGTGGTTCTACTTGTTGGAGATTTAAAGAAAGATGCCTACCGAAAGACAGGCTGTAGGCCTGCTCTTATTGAGCCGATGCTGGTGTCAAGGAAGGAACACGTATTTGGCAAGAAGAGATTCAAGACTAGAGTTAAGTTTATTGAGAAGGGAAAGTTCCATGGGATTTCAATTGAATACATCAATGGCGGTAGCAGTGGCAGCAATATTATTGGTGACCGGTTTGATCCTCAACTAGAGATAAAGGTAGATGGGGAACTAGCCATTCTTGTAAAGCATCTTCAGTGGAAGTTTAGAGGAAATGAGTCCATCCACGTGAATAAAAGCACTAGAGTGGATGTTTATTGGGATGTGCATGACTGGCTCTTTGGTTCAGGCCCAAGGCAAGGTCTATTTATATTTAAGGCAGTTTCTGCATCATCATCATCATCTCCATCATTGTTGTTGACTCAAGAAGAAGAGAATTATGGCTCAGTACTAGAGAATGATAATACAGGTGGGTCATCCAGCTTTAGCTTGTTTTTGCATGCTTGGAAAGAAGAATAACGAATCCATAAGCTGCCTACTAGCTAGTACCATGCATGATAAACACCAATATAATATCAGCCCTGAAATTATCTGACCATGATCTCCAAGCTCAGGATTAAATTAAGAAGGATGTCACATCTATGACTGATCATTTTGGAATGGGAATGTAATCAGTTAGATTGAGCTCCAAGAAGGGGAGGTCGCTAGGCAGAGAGAGGGAGGATGGTTAGAGGTTGGCTTGGAGAAGAGCAAGTGGGTCCAATTAAAGCTGGAAGTCTGTCGTAGCTATGCAGACAAGAATGGACAGGCCAGATTGGATAATGTATGAATGCCTAATAATTTACCTACTTTTGGTTCCTTTCCTGCTTTTTCTATGAGTGCGTGTCAAGAAGGGTCAACCCTGTTTTCATGAAGGAATGTGTGAGTGACTGAGTCCAGCCAAGGCAGATGATGTTTGGGATGCTAGGCAGTTGATGGAGATAGAATCATGCAACGAATTAATCAAGAGCCTCTACTCTGTAGATATATGTGTGCACTGTAATCTCTGATAATGTAATGCTACCTTTTTCTCAGTGTTGTTGCTTTCTTAATACTTAATACTATATCCTTTAATTAAGAGACTGCTTGGATTCTTGAATTAAAGGTTTTGATATCAAAGAGAGGGATTTGTATTTAAGCTTGTGCTCGTAATAATTATAGGGCTTGAGTTATGTGTCATGATTGGTTATTTGATATTTATAAAATTATTTTGGAATCTGATTTCTTGATAATAATGAGTTTGATTATAAAATAATTTATGAAAACTAATGCTAATTTTATTTTAATTAGCAGAGCTCGAAAAGCTCTAAGTAGAGATTAAAAAATTTAAGTGTAACATATTTATAAGAAGTAAATATTGCTACTAATTAACTTGCTAACTTTGGTTTTTCGAGACATTCATTATCTAGGAATGATTCGACCATTAACGACTCTCTAGAGGGTTTGTATTAGTTTTTGCTTTATGACTTGATTGAAATTGTATTTTCTTATTTGTTTTATAGTTTTGGGCTTTAGCTACGATTTATACCAAAAATTAATAATACTATATCGTTTAATGTTCTCAAAAGAATATAAAAAAGAATATAAATGTATGATTATACTTTTGGTTTGCATGTGTCAAAATCAATCATGCTCATTTATTTTGAATTATATTTCATGATTAATATTAATTTGATTAAAATTGTGCTCTGCCAAGTCCTTTTAACACATCTTTTTCAGCACCATTCGTTTGTCATTGAAATATCACATCAAGGGTGTCATCTTTTTTGGCTAGTGTTTGTCGTGCTTGCCATGATAAGCAACAGATATTGTTGGTCTTCATCCATTCAGTTTCATAAGCATGGTTACATGCAAAGCTCAATTTTACTTGCTGTGTCTGAATTTTAACTTGATTGTTTATTTAGTTCTTTTGTTTTCCAAATAGTATAAAAAAGACGTCAAAAAAGGAACTCCTCCTGTGCTGACCAGTCTGGCTCGTTGCAGACATGTCACGTGAATGCATGTAACCTCAAAGGCATAAAGAGCCACTACATAGTTCGGGCTTGGCTGGTGGACCATGCACTACCAAACACAGGCTACATTCTGGGTGGATAGAAGTAGGCCCAGCAGAACAGCTGACAGCTATTTCTCGTTACCATGTTGTCCCAAAACTGAAAAGTTGTCCCCCCTTCCAAACTTTTTGAAAAACCTCTTTAGAAGTTTAATATAAAAGTATGAGGGAATTGGTGATTCGAAGAAACAATTACGTGAACTAGAGATCCATTCTTTTTACACGCTATTTTCAATTAAATTCAGCGGGTTATAAAGCAAACCCAAGTTATGTTTATATTAAATTAAACTTGAGAGTCAATTTGAGATAAAATTTGAGTTACATACAGATTAATTTAGATTAACTAATTTTTTTTTAAAAAAGCTAAAACAATATTGTTTTTGCTTTTTTTTTAAAAAGATAAATAGGTTTTAATGTTTCATCCAGGATTTTAACTAGATCTTATTAAATCAACTTCTTTTATTTATTGTGAAACTCAACGGTGAAGTTTAAAAGATAATATTGATAATAGATGTTATAATTCAGGTTATGTTAAAGGGATTATTTATGTTATACACTAGCAAAACACATTTATAGAAAAGTAAAAATGGTTCATGAGAATTTTTAGTGTTTGGATGATGAGTAATTACATGTTCAGGTCAAACTTATTGTCTTTGGAGCTTAGAAAGTAAATGATTGGTGTAGAAAGCCCAATACCCGCAAAAACAATATCTTATGGTGGGGTTTATAGACCATCAAATTATAAAGTTAGTGACTTTTAAGTAAGAAGTTATAATAAATAAGAGAATGAAGTTTAAATTCCAAGAAAAAGAGTATTTGTTCTTGTTTTTGTATGATAAATACTATGAGAATTAAAAGTATGAATACTCAAATAATATAAATTGTAAATCATTTACTTGAATGGTTTAAGGAGTATTTATAACCCTGAACCTTGTCATGTTATGAGGATGAAAGGTTTGAAGAGTTATTTCCTCCTAATAATATTAATAAAATATAAATATCTCTTACACAACATTAAATAAGGGATGATGGATAAATATTTCTTACACAATATTACTAACAGTAAAAATATAATGAGTTATTAAGAGACTTTTATACACCTAGAAGTATAGAGAGATAAGTATTCTTGACATTAATATTTTATATTAAAAGTTATAAGAATAAACAAACGAAGACTTATGACCCAACATGAGGCCTATAATGGTTATCAGACCCATATCCACTTGGACTTAGTATGATACCAAGCCCATGAGCAGTAGGTCTGACAACTCACCAAACTCATATTTGCTTGAGCTTAGCACGTAGCTGAATCCAAGATGTTGGGTCTAACAGCTCGCCAGACTTAGTGCATAGCCAACCCTAAGGATGTTGTGTTTGGCAGCTCGCAAAATTCATGTGTATGTGGGCTTAGCGCGTTGCTAAATCCAATGATGTCGGGTTGACAGCTCACCAGCTTCTTATAGTTGTTTTTAATTATTATGTATTTGATTTGAAATTAATAATACTAATTATAAATTATTTATGAAAATATAATTGAAATCAATTGTTTATTATTAAAATGTTTAAATCGATTTGAAACATGATTTTATCATATTTATAATTTTTTTTAATTTTCAATCACACAAAATATAAATATACTATTTTAATATATATTTTTAAACTTACTTTGACAATCATAAAAAAAATAAACAAAAACAATATTTTCAATTAAAAACATTGTATTGACTAAGATAAACAAGAGATACATTGATAGGAAAATCTATACTTATAAAAAACAATCGCAACAATTATATTTTCAGGTCAAATGACAATAACAAAGAATTTTTTAAGATTTAAAAATATATTTCAAGGTTAATTTTTTTTTATCCTCCATAGCATGTTGCAAGCATACAAAGTATCATCTAAAACGCCACATGCACAGATTTAGCTATTTTCTTTTCCACTAAAACACTTCAAGATGCTAAAACTTTGGTATCTCATCCTCAAATAACAAAGAATCTAAGATCTGCAAATAGATTTGTATATAGAAAAACTGAAACCCTATATGACCTTTTTAGATATAAGATCTAGACCCTCCGACAAGTATACATTTGACGTTTATATCCCATAAAATGACAATGTTACCCCTGTTTGTTGTGAAGGCAACCAATAGGAGTGCTTTTGTCAAGGGCAAAATGGGTAATCTATTTAAGTAATTGTATAATGTCTACATTGTGGTTTACATAGAACTGCCAATGCTCTGTAGTGATCTTGATGGATCTTCGCATGAATTAGCTATCACCACATCTTCTCGCACTGCTATACTTATATTTCCCACATTGACCGCTACATGCTACAAAAGGCTGTCCGAATCCTGCCCTTTAAAAATTATGTATATTAATTATAGCATCTACGTACTTCAGAGTTTAGACAGTGTGGTAGTTTTTGTGAAAAATAATATTTTTAGTTTTTAGTGGCTGAATTAAAATATGTGTTTGAATCAAAGCTGAGACAAACGAAGTCTGTCTTAATAACTATTATTAAGTGAAAATTCTGGAGCCAAGCTATATAGTTAAATATATTTACCACGCTTGGGTGATTAGAGTAAATAGACATCAAGGCAAGTAATTGCAGCCCGGGGAAGATCTTTCCTGAGCTGAACCACAGCTTCTTTTATTTTTTGGTTGAAAAACTGAGATGCTTCATTGAATGAATGGGCTGCCACACCCATATTTATCTGTGCTTTGAAGCTTGTCCAAAGAGCATGGCAGGCACCCCCACTGGTCCAGTGTTATGTTATCCAAAATCATCTTCCTCCTTCAGCATAAATTTGCTGCCCGTATATAAATTATAATCAAATCAAAGAAGGTGAGAATCTGCGTATAAACATGAATTAACTGACGTATACAGAGAGAAAAGGTGATCCATTGATTCCGGCTTGCCTCACCTTGACAATGCCGGAGAACTGGCTTAACATTTCGGGATCATTTTCCTCGACGTGTTCTGTGGTCATGTTAAGCCTGTAACCACCAGTGAGATCATTTTGGCCACCGTCAATGGTGTACAAGCTGGCTTTGGAGAAATAATCTGCCTCCTTTGGCAGCAAAGTCTCAAATATCCCTCCTGTCTCACACATTATTCAGCAGAAATAGTTTCAGATTTTCCTTTTCCTTTTCCTTTTCCAAAACATTAATTGTAAGAAGTAAGAACTAGAGATATGCATCAGATGGCATCGATCACCTTGGCTACGGATATTTTATTGAAAACTGAGTATCGAACAGATGGCATCGATCACCTTGGCTACGGATATTTTATTGAAAACTGAGTATCGAACGTCAAAGGAAATGGGAGAGATAACTGAGGCCTGATGATTGGCCCAGCGGTGACAAAATTGGCTCCATGGCTGAAGTTCGAAGCCACAGAATCTAGATATGCACTATCCCAGGCTTTCTCTACAAATTCAATTTTTCAAATCTGGGAACGTTTTTCTTTATTAATATAGAATTAATATATTATATTATACTTTATATTGAAAATACTGATGGAAAGAGATTCCCATGTGTACATGTGTGACATCTTTTTCAAATCTGATAGGGATAACTTAAATCAAGATTTAATTTTTTCTATTTTTAAAGCTAAAAATCTAATTTATTAAAGGGAAAAAAAAATTAAACCTACTCCTTGAGCTTAAGAAACTCTTCTCCAAATAACCAATAATCTCTCACGTTAACTTGTTTTGCTTGTCTTTTTTAATTAATTAACTCATCTTAAAAATCCAATCATGGCGAAACAAAAATACTAATTCTCCATCCATTTTCACTCTCTGGATTGTATTCAAAAGAAAAAAACATTAAAAATGAACGAGCCACCAATTCCTGAGAGAGTACACATCAATGGACTGGCTGCCTCTGGCATGCCATCTTCAATGGAACTGGCGGATCGGAAAAGGAACCGTCCACGATCCGGTCGAAGATCCATTTGTTAGCTGCTTGTGTGTAGTGCACCCCATCCCAACTAATCCATTCCGATGGATCTTTGCAGGATTTACCCACTAATATTTCCTTGCCACCCACAGTTCTCTTTGCTCCGCATCCAAGCTGCCTGTTGTAGTTGTACTTTCCACCATGCCCACAACAAGCTCTCAACGACTCATTAAACCCTGCGATTTTATTTTAACTCACATTTTCAAGAATATATTAATTTCTCAAAAACAATCATAAAATAAAAACGAGAAACACAGAAGATATCGAATGAGTTGATTGAACTTGTCCTCACCGTGCTTTCTTGCTTGGCTTATGAGTTTGTACTTCACTGAATAAACATCAACATATGTTATTGCAGCCAGTGGTAATTTCTTCCTTAATTGGAAGACAACCTTCTTTAATCCACGATTGAAATATTGAGCCACTTCATTAAATGGAGTCCCACATCCACTCTTATCCACCTCCGCAGCTGAGATTGGAATGCGCTCCAAGACATAAGCTAGACACCCAAATGGACCTGTATTGTGAATCCAAAAGTTCCTTCCTCCTTGACCATATATGTACTGTGAATTTAAATATCAACCAAGCACACTTATTTTAGATTAACCAGTTTTAAATTCTGATTCTGCATGCTAAAAACTTAAAATAACGTATAGTTTCTCTCTCGTACATAAAAGATGAAATATAAAAGATAGAAAAAATAGAGACAAAACTAACATGTTTCGCTATATTTTTTCTTCTGAAAGTATTATAAAACTGTTTTAGAAACATATTAATTTTACGTCCTCTCCTTTATCATCCCCACAACAACAATTGATAAAATTAACTTCAAGCAGATGCATAAATATACTAACCGAAACAATGTTTTTGAACTGGTCGAGCACATCTGGGACATATGCTTTAACTTCACTGCTGGTCATGTTCGAGAAATAACCGCTGGTAAGATCATTCTGACCAATATCGAATGTGTACAAAGCATGAGAGAAATCTTCAGCCTTCGGCAACAATTTCTTATAAACTCCACCTGCACCAAATAACTTAACTCGGATTCATGTTCTTGATTGAATAATGTAAAAGGTACTGCACAGAGACATTATCAGTATGCGTGTCGACAAATATATATATATACCTTGGCTACGGATAATCTGGGATCTGCGGTGAAAATCATAGAATTCGTTCCATTGAACATCCAAGGAAATAGGACTGAAGCCACTTTGATGGAGAGTTGAATTCTGGGGTCTAATGGTTGATCCTGCCGTTGCAAAGTTGGTTCCATGAGTGAAGTTGCTACCCACTGAATCAAGGTAAGCACTTAGATATGGTAGTCCAAAGCTCTTCGCTGAAAGTTCATGGTTAAAGAATTAATGTCAGCAGTATTAGTCTAATTATCAATAAATATAAGGCACTCCAAAGGAAACAAATTATTTTGGTTTTATTTCTTTCTTTTGATTTCATGGTTAGACAACGAAAAAGTGATTAATCTTTTTTCTTATTATTTTGATTGTTATATATATATATATGGAATCACTCAATTAAAATTAAACAGTTTAACTTATAGCAGAATTATTTTTGTATTGTGATAAATATCTCGACCACACAGCTTTCAGGTGCATGGCAAATATACCTGACAGGGTACAATCAACTCAACATAATGCCAGTTGAGATGAAGCTTATGGGCCAAACCGATGGCCTAGCAGGATATTCTTAATTAATCTTTTTGTTGTTTTTCATTTAAAGAAAGTTATCAGTAATTTATTTCTATTAAATATTTATCCTAACTCCTAAAATACTTTAATCATTTTCATTCCCTATCCATTTATCATATTTTCATATATCGTTATATGTATTTAATATGGAAGTGAATAAAAAAGAAATTATCATATCATTCTTTTTAATTTTTATTTTATAATAATAATAATGTAATAGTATTTCTAATTTGGATAAATAATGACATGGTTGTTTATTTTTAAAATTCAAGCATCGGATCGTACTTGTTACCCATGTAGTTCTACGAAGGTTGTAAGAGAAAAGACAACTTTAAGGATTTGTTTGTATAACTATAAAATTTCAAAACTAAAATGTGTAGTAAAAAAAAAATACAATGACGAGCATAAACAAATTATAACTTAAGAGGTATACAAACATTATTCTTAAGGATATTTTCGATCTTAACACAAGTCTATTTTTCAGGATCTAACAAGTTCCTCTAAAAAATAGTCAGATCAAGATAAAAAAAAAAAAATACCAGTAAGCTTTGCAAACATAGAAAAATAATACTATGATTTTTTCAGCATATTTTGACTATAAGAGTGCGTGGTATATATAGGCTACTAACATGTAACAACTAGGCATAAAATAAATTAGAAAATTAAAGAGTTATGACAATAGTTAAAAAAAAATAAAAGAGGT
>Ga0307517_10009252_pt1 | contig 14003 bp, 22 predicted proteins | sample 23_EM_MG_FD_194515 | JGI IMG/M metagenome (GOLD analysis project Ga0307517, IMG submission 194515) | Populus trichocarpa ectomycorrhiza microbial communities from riparian zone in the Pacific Northwest, United States - 23_EM | ecosystem: Host-associated > Plants > Roots > Unclassified | place...
TGTATCAAGGCAACCAAGGGACAAGCCAGCTGCTCATACGGTTGATTCGACCACCACCACAACGACGACCCCTACAACAACTACGACGACGACCAACCCTCCTCCTAAGGCCTAACTGTCAGCACCTGCTGAGCTCGGAGTTCGGAAACAAGGCCCACGATGGGCATTTTCTTTTGTATAAATATGTCCGCCGTTCTGACGTACTGTCCTTTTGTATCTCCTCTTAACAATCCAATTCTATTGTCAAAGTTCAGATTTCTCCCATTTGAGATGTGCCTGATCATGAGTTTGTAGCCAAAGGTGTGCTGACCAATCATTGTCTTCTCCATCAAGTTACCATGTTGTTCAACTTCGTGCTGCATCGAATCGCAGCCTGGAGACTCTAATATTCTTGACTCGAAATCAGGTTCTGCTCTCGAAAGCTTATGGTTCAGCAGCGTCTCCTTCATCTCGTACATTCAACCGTTCAGCTGCAAGATGTTGATCCTCCTGGTGGCAAGGAGGTGCTCTCCCAGAGTCGAATGAAGTGGGTGACGATAGAAAGTCTGTCTACTGAATGGACTCATGCTTGTAGACTTACATCACCCCTGTTGCTTCATTTTCATATGGATCACTCGTGCTCGTCTGCCACGCACAGGGGAGGCGATGGACTCTGTGTTTGTGGGTCTCGTGCATTTCACTCGACAATTACCCTACCCCGCTCCGCCCTCCACGCACCAACCCATTGAGGGGAAGACGGTTCTCAGCTAACAAATTCTCGTTATACTGTGAATAAAAATCTTGCCCAAGAGAAACCTCAGTCAACGATTAACCTGCCTGTGGCTCTTCCAGGAGCCTGCAAACACACCCTTCAGCCATTTTGGGTCCCTGATACATACCTCTTCAGTCTCAGTATCAACGAAATAACTCGCTCGACCCTCTGACAATAGCCAGAAGCCAAATCTGGTCCCAGTGGCCCTTATATCCATTCTTTGACATTGGTGGTTTCGATAAACTCTTAACGTTGTCGCATTGATTCATTGGATGGACCCATTGATCTTTGTTCCGTTAGGGTTATCCGAGGCGAGCGCATCTGTCAGTCCTACTTTTATTCAGTCCTTCTGAATCAATGACCTGGTTTACGCGGGTCGTCGCGAGTTTGGACACTACAGACTGAACATAATTTGCCCTCTGAACACTGCAAGTCAATCATATGCAAGAAATCAGACGACTGGCAAGCCCTCCAGTGTGTGGATGGCAGAAAAATGTCCTACTATTCACATATCGGTCTTTCAAGCTCGAATTTTTTCCAATACTAATTCCGCGGCTCAATCATTGCGCTCTTTGCTGTGCTGAGCATCAACGTCGAATATGTGACCGGTGCGACTTTTACTTTTAGGCGCGATGCTCTTGAAACTTTTGAAGCTGCCACTTCTCTTCCTCCTAAAGTCACTCTGACTGAGTCTCTATTGAATTATATTGACTGCTCTCTCTCCCTCACGCCTACTAGATCCATGTGAAAGTTATTGTACGTCGTTCAAGTATCTGCTATTTATAGATCAGATACTCAATTCCTCTTCAGCGCCCACTTATCGATTCTACATAATTTTGATGACTGAAACCCATGGCCAAGATCCACGACAACAGCGCAATTTTCCTTCATTCGTCAGGATATAGGTTTGAACCTTGCCACCACTATTCTAGTAAGTTGTGCTTATCACTTCGCAACGTCACTGCCGCCTTCCTTGGTCTAGGCCACTTAGCCCTTGGAACTTACCAATCAACGAGTTCTCGGGGCGTGTGGGGTCATTTCCGAAGAGTTTGGAGCCTTGAAGGTAGCGGAAACACATTCATTGTTCTTCGGATGATCGACATCCAATTTCAAAATAACTAATTTATTCCAGTAACTAATTCCCCTCGTATTCCAGGACCAGGATACAGAGCGCGCGGCATACATTAGAGTGAGCTATGATCTAGTACCGGACTTGTCCGAGGCTAATTGAAATCAAAAGCCTAGAGATCCTGGATTCACCAAAGCTTCTCGATCCGCTCGGCTCTTTTTCTGATTCTCCTGTCCCAAATCAACCAAAAGCAGCTTCTCAGTGACCTTCTTTCTTCTTGTTGTAACAGCCACGCACCCTTGAAGCCCTTTCTCTCCCTCCATTGTAGGTCACATCCGGTCTTTGTCTCCATAGGAAATGAAGTATCGAAACTTCTAAGTGTCTGAAGCGGCTGTCAACTTGAAGCGAGGGGGCAAAAGAGGGGGCAACTTCGAACGGGCAACTTTGTAAATGTAATGTCAAAGTAGGCCTGGCTCTACCGTTCGCCACTACAGGTGCTTATGCATAGCCTCAAGGGTACCGTTGCCGACAAGGACTGCCTCTCGAGGCTGGAAACATGTTCCGATTCACGCATACCCCGGGATTGAGGTCAGTCAACTATTTTCATCTCGAAGTGAACATGGTTCGTTCCGTCCTGATCAGCGAGCGCTAATACGTCGATGATAGTTATTTAAAAACCTTTACACACCGTACGCCACATTCCTTTGTGGAGCCATTGTTGGGTTGCGAGTGTAATTGGCTTTCGTGAGTACTCTCGCTGTCGCTTCTCCAATATTCATTGATCAATATTGGCGAAACGCCGTGTTGCTTTAGCACGTAGTAGAACTGGGTGCTTCAGTCAGACTGCCTTGCAATCGCGTGGACTGGAGCTGAAGCTTAAGGTTTGCGGACCGATAAACTCATTGGGTTTGGGGAAGTTGGCCCCAAGAGGGAAGGTTCGGGAGGCCAACGGCTGGTATTTCTTTTAATTCAAAGGGTTCGATTATACAAGGCGCATCAGAGACGTTGATTCACCTACAAGCGACGCGACAGAGCTGGCGATTCGAAATATGGCTATCCCGGGCCGACACATTCGTGAACTTTACTTACAAAATATCACTTTAAAAACTTGTGAGTGGCAAGGCTAACCCGTTCCCGACAGCTTCCAGTAATATCCCTTCTCTAAATTAGAATTGAAATTGGTGCACGTCAACTCTATCCCAAGTGAGCCTATTTTACAGTATAAGGTGCACGAGGAGGTAATGGATGGCCGATTCGATCTTTCGACTACGAAAGACGTTCTTCTTCTTCGGATTGCCCGATGATGTCGATATATAACCTTGGTTCGCTCCAGGAAAAGTTTGCTTTCCCTGCTTTTCCCTCGTTACTTACTCGCGATGGCGGATGTTAGCCCTTGTGGCCTTTTAACTAGCCCCCCGGGCTCCGCCAGTGGTAGTTTTGACAAGGAATCTCATCCGACACTCAAGTCGTGCGAGTCTTCTCAGGTTGAACGGCCTCCCCAGCCCCAGGGACCGGTGCATATGTATGACGGCGGAAAAGAGGCTTGGATGACGGTCACAGGGACGTAAGTGCCAAATTTGCGTTTCAACTCGAATCTGCCACTGACTGACGGTAATGTATACATTAGCTGGTTAATCCAGTTTTGCACATATGGGTGCGTGCTGTGATTCTTTTTGTCGTAGATTATGAATACTTTCCTGATATTTCTTGTCTCTTAACTAGGTATATCTCCGCCTTCGGGGTTTACCAAGATTATTACACGAGGGTTTTCCTGAGTCATGAGACGCCTTCTAACATTAGGTGTGCCATCGCGCAAACCATCTATTAAATTAGACGAAAATGAACCCAAACTCGCGGTCTTGAAGTTGGATAGGGAGTTTCCAGCTTTTCATGCAATACGCTCCGGGCTTCCTTGTCGGTCTAGCTTTCGACGCGGGATATTTGTAGGTCCATTTCGTGAGCGTGCTAAAGGTCAACACTGATAAAATGTCGAATTTGCGTATCCGTTGACAGCCATTACATGATCGCATTAGGAACTGTCCTTCAAGTATTTTCGATGGTCATGCTTTCTTTCGCCCGTGAGAATCAATACTACCAGGTATGTGCCTTCATTTACCTTCGTATACTGGGTGGGTCCACGGTGGTGTCCCAGGTTTTCCTCGCTCAGGCAGTCGGAATGGGAATTGGTCAATCCTTGCTTTTTCTTCCATCCCTGACTGTCATTGGCCATCATTTCAAGCGTCGAAGAGCACTAGCAACGGGCATAGCGGTATCTGTGAGTATTACGGAATCTATTTTTTTTAAAGTTTTCGGAAAGATGAATCAAGACGGACGCTAATTCTCGCTAGGGCGCTTCTTTCGGGGGAATCGCTTGGCCCATTTTGCTCAACCAGCTGAGCCGAAGAACATCTTTTGCTAACGCTATCCGTGCGACTGCAATCCTTGCTGCAATATTGCTACTGTTATCCAATCTTCTCATGAAAACGGAGAAACGGCCTCGTCTTGCCCTTCCGCGGCCCAAACTGCGAACTATTTTCTGTGATTCCGCTTATCTGGTCTCCGTTGCGTCGTAAGCCGCTGGATAATTCCACATTTACGACCCTTTAATTATACCACCATCCATCATCAGTGCCTTCTGTATCAATCTTGGACTATTCTTCCCCTGTGGGTATCTTGTGCCATTGATAGCTGTCTGGTTACGCTCATAAATCAATCCTCTAGATTTCTATCTTGAACTCTATGCCATCGATATTGGTATCAAGAGCGAGCTTGCCTTTTATTCAGTGCGGACGAATCGTTGAAATTCATTCCAACAATCTCACTTACCCGAACTCTCTTATAGATAACTATCATTAACGCTGGCAGCGTCTTAGGACGTCTTTTGCCCAATTTCTTTGCTGATAAATATGGGCCTTATAACCTGCTACTTCCTTGTCTCTTCATCTCCTCCGCGTTGGCGTTCGCTATGTTCGGCATTACAAACTTTCCGGCAGTCGTTGCGTTCAGCCTTCTATACGGATTTTGGTCTGGTTCCTGTTCGTCGGCGCGTTATACCCTGCCTGTCATCTCTGCTAAAAGCCGATTTAGATGTATCTCTTATACCTTCACTATTAGCTCAGCTGAGCTCTCACGCTGGAGAGCATGGGTGGGTGAGGTTGTGTATTGTCTTGCCGATGCTCAGATCATTTGTATAGAACACGAATGGGGATCGCCTTCTCAATCGTTGGTGTATCTCTCCTTATAGGGACGCCTATTGAGGGCGCTTTGCTTCCGAGTCGTGATGGAAGGTATGTGTGGGGTAATTCTATTATATTTTGTGCGGTAGGTGCCTTCCTCCACTTCATCAAACCATGAAGTAAAACGAGTTGTGTGTAGGTGATGGTTCTATGTGGAGCTGTCGGAATGACGATATCTAGGTTTTTGTACGTTTTCCAAGGCCGGGGAGGAGAGCGAGGTCGTAACGTTTAAATTACAACATCAAAAGTACTGGCCTGATTCTACCTTTCTTCGATGCGACTCTTCTACTATTTAATATTAGGCCATAAAAATTCTCGGTTCCTCTATCCACACCTTTAGACTTTGAACAAGCAATTGTATCATAACTATGTAGTACCCTACTTATAAGTATTCATCATCAGATAAGATGAGATAATCAATTTCAAATTCAGCTTTTGCCGGAACCGAACAACTCCTCGGTCTCCGTGACTCCAATTCTTAATATTTCCCCCTCAGTCCAGCAATCGGAAATCGTTATGCACAGTCATCATTCCCACTCTGGACAATTTTGTAAACACGCTTCTGGTTCGTTGGAAGATGTCGTTCAAGAAGCACTTCGACAGGGGTTTCAAGTCTACGGGCTGACGGAACATGTTCCACGTTATCGAGATGTTGACCTATACCCAGAGGAGGTAGATCATTTTCCTTTCTAAATGTCAAGAACGTTAAATCATGATGTTTCCTTGCAGAACAAATTATCCCTCGACGACTTGTCGAAACAGTTCAAAGACTTCCTGGTGGAGGCCCATCGTCTCAAATCTCTCTACGCATCTCAGATTACCCTCTTGGTTGGACTGGAAACAGAGTACATCACAGATATCGACCTTCGCGGCCTTGAAAGCCTCTTGAAAGATGTCGGGGAGCCTGTGGAATATCTCGTTGGATCAATTCATCATGTCAATGGCATCCCCATTGACTTTGACCTCCCCACATACGAAAGCGCGCTTGCGAGCTTTCCTGCCGAAAATGAGCAAGATCGACAAGAAGCGTTCCTCTTGGCGTACTTCGATGCCCACTATCAACTTCTTCAGCGCTTCAAACCCGAGATCATAGGCCATTTAGATCTTTGTCGGCTTTACAAACCTTCCCTGCGATTTAGAGACTACCCTTCTGTTTGCGAAAAGATCGAAAGGAATGTCCGATACGCCGTGGAGTATGGGGCGCTCTTCGAAATCAATGCAGCTGCGTTTAGAAAGCATTGGAGCACGGCGTACCCTGCCGAAGATATTGTAGAGGCAAGTGGTAGATGTTTATTCAGCGTGCAAATCTGACATGTTCTCCTCAGATAATCCGTAGCCATGGAGGACGATTCGCCTTATCCGACGACAGCCACGGCCCACAAGCGGTCGGGTTGAATTACCACCGCCTGCGAGAATATTTGGTCCACGTGGGTGTGTCTGAGCTTTGGTATTTGCGGCGTTCCGGCCTGCCGAATGCAGCAGGAAGGACCATTCAAGCTGTCAAACTTGATGGAGAGTGGTTAGACCATGATTTCTGGCGTCAAAAGACAAGGTGATAGTTCGGATCGTTGCTTTATTCTCTCCGATGATAGCATGGCAGGGTCTTTCGCACGGAGACCGATTTTCAATGGGCTAGAGCAACAATGGTGCATACTGTCTCGTGGATTATCCGACGGTTGCGAGCCTGCGCCGAGTTGCGCGCGATCTCCAATATACAATTTCCTTTGACATATTCTGTCATCCGACACCTCAGGCGAATACAAGCAACGATCTGCACATGATGGTTGACATTCTAAATGCGGTGTGATCTTCATCATTTTCAAAGGCCCTTGCAGCTTCTAGCTCTGACTCAGACATACAGATCTGATATTATATTGCTCAGAGTCTGTATTGTTGTCCATGGGCTTGGATCTACTCCATAAGAAGGTTTTAAAGTGTTCAATTTGCAGATTCTAGCATAGCGCGAACCATTCTTCACATCGGCCGCGGACTTTAAAACGCATTTGGGACCCACACTCTCCGCCTCGATTGCTTCTTTTAGCTCATCATATCGCGGTACCACTTATTTAGTATGGATTCTCGCCTAAGTATCGGGGCTGAAGGCGATACTGGTTTATTTATACAGGCCGGGGGACGATTATCCGTTTGTCCGCCATTTTTTGAATTGAGTTGTGCACCTTATGGCTCAATTTTATATCTTCTCTCCCGTGCAGGGAAGCCCTAGAAGATATGTCATTTCAGGGCGAGAGAAATATTAACTAATTTAACCTCTTTTTTTGGCGGTCTTTCGGTTGTATCTGGCGTTTATCCATTCCACCATTCAGATCTTGGAAAAGTTTAATGCGGTTCGTTCATTCACATTTCTCTTTCTGGACATGATTCAGAAGGTTTCTCGGACTCCAACCTTCGGCCTGCGTCACGGTTCTTTACTGGTCCCACCACTTGCCCGGGAATATTTAAACAACATCGAGGTGGCCGACATATGTCGTCTTTATACCCTCGCCGAGGTCGTCTTCGTACTCAGAACACAGCAACAGTTGTAAGTACTATTTTTTTTGAAGCACTCAATGCTGCGTCTTAGACTTGATCGTGCAGGATACTCTACCCTCGCCATCCGACAAATGTGCTTCCGCGAAGTCGAATGTACAAAATACGTTTGTGGCCACGAACATCCACAATCGGACAGGCGGGTACGCTATATATTGCTTCCACCGTGCCCGAGCTAAGATCAACAATGCCATAGGTGGATTGCAAATCTTCTCAATGCCGCTACAGCCAGCTGCATGACCCATCCTGCTCACCGAAGTCGTGTTCATCGACCTGCCAACAATGGTGCGTGATTACGCTCAATTACTACTGGCTGAAACTGACGAACCTTTGTACTTGTATGAAACAGGTTAAAACCTGCACGGAATGTCGTGACCGCCACTTCTACAACCCGCTGCGGGCATTGCTGAAAGACGAACACGTACAAGGACTGCGCGTCATTTCTCGCTCCGAGACCAACTACCTTAATTCTATGAACTAAATTCCTTTTCATTACGATGGCCACACCCTTTTCAATCACCCGCCTTCGCCCTTACTGCCCGCTACTACTATTCCAATACGGAGTTACATCCTATTCCTGTCTGTGTACACGTAGAGCCTTATAATTCCATTTCGTACTTGCTTTTTAAATACCCCGATTACAAATATTAAGAAGTTTATCTTTACGAAAACCCGTATTTGGGAAAATGAAACGGTGTTCTGACACTTGCTGATAGGGCGGCTGGAAGTGGTGCTAAGGAGTTTCTATTTTCTAACGGTACGGGATGACAGAAAGTCGATACAATTCTTGAGGGTTATCCGGGATACTGGGTCGTTAGACAAGGAAATCCAAGCTGCATCGTTGGATAGCTTTTGAGCTGTATATTCGTCAGAGTTAATAATCGGTGTCATACCCAAAAATTCCAGATGAACAGATAAACAAAGCCCTGAAGGATGAAATTCCGTCGGTCTATGTGCAATGTTTGCGAAACGTAGCGCGAAACGTAGCTCACACTACGCTGGGACAGTTTCGGTCCAGATAAAGTACAACCACCTTCGACTCTTGAGTTCTGGATCCATAGAGGCACCGACCTCAGAATGTGGGTCGTAACAAGGCACAGCCTCAAGCTCGTGGGCCCTCGGACAAAAATAACCGTGGAGCAACGTCTGTTGCCTCCGAAGTCGGAGGTCGGAGGAATGTGGGTGCAATGTCCGGCGCGACGGCAGCCGAAGAACTGAGTAAGGATCACTGGTCCACAACCCGAACAGCACAAGAATGGATGGTCTTTGTAAGTAGATGGGTATGATTTGGCGGTTTCGCCGGGCGCCACAGACTCGGACAACACTAACACGTTGATGTTCAACCAATGAAATCAGCAATGGAAAGCAGGGATGTTTTTGAGAGAATGTAGAAAAATCCGTTAAAAATTTCCATTACATCGGCCCATAGGTAAGGCCTTAAGGCCTAGGACAATACTCAATGAATGCGAAATTGCGAATGATGTTTTGGTTTGAGGAAGTTTGGACAAGTATGATCAACGCGTTGGATCTTGTTCATGATCACGTGTTCTGATGCAAACAGCACGCGTCTCGAGTGGTGAGGCCCTTTCTTTGCTTTCAACCACCACGATCTCACGAAATTTCAAGATTTTGAGCCAATGACTGACATTTCGACCCTTCTCCTTGCATCTCTCAATCCCCATTCGCGAAAACAGGCTGAACATAGTCTCACCCAGCTGAGCAATCAGCCCGGTTTTTTGACCCACCTTCTTCGTTTGGTTTTGAATCCATCGCAAGATCGTGCTGTCAGGCTTTCTGGGAGTATATATTTGAAGAACATTACAAAGCTTAGATGGGAGGAGGTCTGTCCAATGTTGTTACCTTTGGAGATCGACTGACAATATGCGATCGATTCAGGATGTACAACCGTTGGCCGAGGAGGATAAGGAGGCTTTGCGGGCGGAATTGGTTCCTGCAATGCTTTCTTTATCTGCACCAACCGATAAAGCAATACGTGCGCAAGTGGCCGAGTCCGTTGCACTGATCGCAGAGCTGGATTTTCCAGTGAAATGGGGAAACCTCATCGATGTACGTCGCGTGAAAACCGATCTATTTCGTTTGCTCAACCTGCCGTGCTTAGCAACTTATAGCTTCCTTTTCTGCCGCCGATTACAACATCAATGTCGGTGTTCTGCAAACTGCCCATTCCATCTTTCAGCAGTGGCGAGCCCACGTACGGTCGGACGAACTTTTCACAGAGATCAACTTTGTGCTTTCGAAATTCATTGACCCCTTTATGCAACTATTTCGGCAAACAGCCTCCCTGCTGCTCACGACGCCCAGTCCCAATCCTGCCTTGACAACGCCAAAGGAAAAGTATACATTGTTAGCGCAGGCGATGGTTCTCCTGGTGGATATTTATTACGACTTCACATGTCAGGATTTGCCCCCAGCAATTGAGGACAGTCACGAGGAGTTCTTTGGTCCAGGAAGCGGGTGGTTCCAGGCATTTTTGTTGTGGGATCCTGTCGAACTCCAGGGGGACGTACGTGATACTCCCACCCCTTTCATTTCTTTGTGCTTACCACTTCCCTTCAGCCAGAAGATACTACCCCTTCTTTGACATCCCAGATCAAGACGGGAATTTTGGAGATCTCCGAGGTCAGTGGGATCCGTTCTCTCCATTGCAGACAGACACACGAACATATTTTCGTTTAGCTCTTCATTAAATTATACCCGGAACAATTGCAAAAGACCCCAGCTGTCGAGACTCTCGTACAGAGTGTATGGTCCCTAGTAGGCTCAAATAAACTGCCAGGGGTTGGAGACGACGCTGTTAGTATTTTTCCCTGGATCAAAATTGTGCAAATAGGCTAATACCGATAAATCAGCTGGTATCTCAATCCTTAAGATTTATTTCGACTGCTATTCGGTCGGGCTACTACAAACCTCTTTTTTCTTCCCGCGAAACTATTTCTGCCCTCGTCCAAGGCGTCGTTGTACCCAATGTCGCACTTCGTGAACACGACGTGGAGCAGTTCGAGGACGATCCTTTGGAATTCATTCGTTTAGACCTCGCAGTCTCAGCTACCGGTACCGATTTAGCGACCCGTCGGCAAGCAGCCGCCGATGTACTTCAGGCACTTGTTGGAAGCGGCTATGAAGCGGAAGCGACCGAAATCGTGAATTCCTGGATCAGTACAGGTCTGCGGGAATATGCATCCGATAAGGAAAACAACTGGAAGGCCAAGGATAGCGCGATCTATCTCTTGACCGCAGTCGCGACTAGGGGCTCGACCTCGCAGGTAGCTCTATTCCTATTCGCTTCGCCTTGTCGTTCTAGCTGACAAGATATTCTTAGCATGGGGTCACATCAACGAATGCTTTGGTTGACGTCGTGAAGTTTTTCGGGAAAAACGTTTATGCAGACCTCGAAGCTGAATCAGGAACAGTCCATCCTATTCTTCAAGTTGACGCCATTCGGTTCTTGTTCACGTTCCGAAACCAGGTAGCGCTCAATTGATCATATCACTGAACTGTAAACCATTAATTACCTAATTCGACAGCTAACCAAGGTCCAACTCCTTTCTGTTCTACCTCTACTTGCTCGCCATCTTCGTTCAGAAAACTATGTTACCTATACCTACGCGGCTATCACGATCGACCGAATCCTTTCCCGGAAAAAAGGCAATCAATTGGAGTACGTTTCCTGCGTATTTACTTTCTGTCGATGTCGCTGACCCGTGAATTCAACCAGATTTGCGCAAGCTGACATCCACGATTCTGCTCTCGCCCTGACCGATGCCATATTAACGAGGATCGAGTCCGCGCAAACTCCAGAAAAAGTGGCCGAGAACGATCATTTAATGAAATGTTTGGTTTCTCGTTCACTTCAATGATTTGCTTGCAATGTTGATGCTTTTCAAAGGTGTTATGCGAATCATCGTCACCGCTCGGCAAACCCTGACGCCCGGATACGAACACATTCTCAACCGTCTGGTAACGATCCTGGGTGTCATTTCAAAAAACCCTAGCAATCCTCATTTCGATCAGTACATTTTCGAGAGCATTTCGGGTTTGATGAGGTACGATCACTGGTGTTTCGTCCATGAATTCCTTCCGAATCGGGGCTATCAGATTTATCGTGACCGGTTCTCCCCCCACACTGCAAACTTTTGAAAACACCCTCCTTGGTCCATTCGTCATCATCCTCGAGCAAGATATCGACCGTACGAGCCATCATTCTCCCCTCTCCCCTGACTTGAAGCTCACATCTCTCCCGTTCTAGAATACATTCCCTATGTATTCCAGGTCCTCGCCCAAATGCTGGAACTACATGGCGGAGGCCAGGTTCCTGATACATACCAGAACCTTCTTCACTTCCTGCTCACACCTGCCATATGGCAGCAGAAAGGCAGCATCCCGGGCCTTGTTCGACTGCTGAAAGCGTTCCTCGCTCAAAGCAGTGCACGGATGGTTGTCGGTGGGCAGGTGGCCTCCGTTTTAGCTGTGGCTCAGCAGCGGTTAATTCCATCAAAGTTAAACGATGCCTGGGGTATCGAGTTGTTGCAGTCCGTCGTTCTTAACGTCAAGCCGTGAGTTTCTTTGTTCTGGATGTTGAACATATTTAATGAGTGTTAATTCCAGAACGGATCTGCACCAGTACCTGAAACCTATCTTTTTGAGCCTTCTTACTCGCATGCACGCCAACAAGACAGATAAATTTGTTTATCTATTCTCTAAATTCTTCCTATACACAATGGCGGTGAACATCGAAGGACTCACACCAGACTCTATCATCTCCATCCTCGAAGAAATCCAGCCTCAGTACGTCACCCTCGCAAACTCGCTATCTCCCATTTGCTAATATTCAAATGCTTGTAGACTCTGGTCACAAATATTGACGAGCTTCATCGTTCCTCAGGCCCCTAAATTCCCACACAAAGAGAGAAAGCTGGCGGTCGTGGGTATTACCCGAATGCTCTGCCACAGCTCATTGATGCTCCAAGAACCGTCAGTACGAGCTTGGTATGCTTCCCTTTCTTTTGAATCTGTCCGTAATTTTTTCGATCATGAAGCTCATCATCGATTCTCAGGTCGGCAACTTATTCCTGCCTCGGCAAACTGTTCAGCGAACCTCAATATTTCGCGAACAGGGCTGACGATGCTGGTGATGCCGGCATGACTGCCATCGACTTCGAGGAGCAATCTGCGGGATACCAAGCAGCTTATTCTCGCCTTGCAGCGTCAGAGACAGCGGAAGCCGACCCTGTTGCATATGTTCAAAATCCTCTCCAATTTTTCCAACAGGAACTGGAAAAGCTCTCTGGAACATATGGACCTCAGGTAAAGGCGTTGATTGACGCAGCTGAGGGTGGGCAGATTGCCTGAACAGTGGACTGGTTTGTAGATACAAAGACCTCTTCATAATGGAATACGGCAACTTTCAGTGTCTCGGCATCTTACCTATGAAAACAGCGACGCTCATACTGGCTGTTTCAAATAATGAATTTGACAGCGTGGAGCAGCGTATATACACGCTTACATCCCTTCTCGAAACGGTGAATTGGCGAGATCCTCCAACCACTACCAATCGGAATCAGAATTCGATTTTCTGCGTCACTTGGCTATGCTTTTCACTTGTGGCGACCAACTGGATTCCGATACCGAAAGATTCATCGTTGTTACTGGTGGCTTGACCGTTGAACGTTGGACGTTGAACATTGAAGGCTTACGGACCTTGGCCGTGACGCAAGTTCGACTTTGAGGGGCTGGACCTGGCTTCTCGCAACAATCCTCGAGCAAGTAGAATGCACGAGCAGCGAAGGACGCACGCGATCAACCGTGACACTACGACATATAACCAGGGGATCCATAGATGGTGTCGCCGTCTTTATGCTTTCGTTTATTGGAAGGACGTCACGCAGACCATTTTAACCAAGAAGACGCTGAGATTTTGCTTCTATCTCCCTATTGGATCAGACCACGCTCAGGCGAATTTCGCTGGTACCGCTCATACAAAAGCAACGCTCATGGGTCTTCTCACGTATTTTCCCCCAAGCTTATCGTTTGTCAGTCATGGCGTTCAGATTCATGGGGTCGATTTTCTCATCCAGCTCGTTAAGCGCATTGTGGATGTACAAAATTCTGTGATACAAGCGACTTTGGAGAAAGCTATCGCTATCAGGATAAAATGTTGTTGGTGCTGCCGCAGGCTCGCTAATCCCCTCGGTGATATCAAGCCTCCTGGTCATATTCTTGTATTCCTCCTTGGGTGGGGGTTGACGTTGCTGCTCTCCAGGCTCTTGAGAATGATTTGCGGGGTGAAATGAAAATGGCTATATATATATACCGTGCTATTTCCCGTGTCGACCCGTCAAGTTAACAAGGAGTAAAGCATATAGGGTTGGGACTATCGGAT
>Ga0307517_10009253_pt1 | contig 14003 bp, 15 predicted proteins | sample 23_EM_MG_FD_194515 | JGI IMG/M metagenome (GOLD analysis project Ga0307517, IMG submission 194515) | Populus trichocarpa ectomycorrhiza microbial communities from riparian zone in the Pacific Northwest, United States - 23_EM | ecosystem: Host-associated > Plants > Roots > Unclassified | place...
TAACCTAATCAAGAAGTCACAATGTCACAGCCCTCTTTTAGCTCCATCGCACGCGGATCGGAACCGGCGCTTTGGGCGGTTCCTGGTCAAACAGCCCTCACGTTCCTCCTCCCCCTCGTTGCCACCACCCTCCTATATTCTGTGTCCTAGGGAACACCATTTGTCTACAGTGGTCCCCAACAAAAATTGTAGCCCCGAACATCCCGGCTGTCTCTCTGCCACTCACAGCGAACTAGCGTCTTCGATTTTTTTTAACGTTCCTCGGCAAATCGCTTTACGTTCCCACGCCAGGGTGCCCGGGATTCTTGCTGATTCTTGCCTGCCTAAAATATATACTCGCTATTCTCTTTGTACAGGATCTTCGCATATCTCCTTCCATTTCTTCGCCGATATGTCGGCGGTTATGTCCATTTGTTGCTTTGTGGATCACGCCCCCCATTATCTCCTGCCTCAGTTGGACCGCCTCCAAGGATTGCAGATTACCCGATCCAGCCACATGGCCTCGAACAAGCATCGCTCTAGTTGTGCAGCGCCACCACCCATCTCTGGCTCGTTACCCCCTCTCCTTGGCATTCTGATGCCGTGATGCGCCTCATCGATCAAAAAAATCTAATCATCACTGATTATTTTCCTTATTTGGAATCACATTCCTTCTCGTAGCTTTTCGCTGTTTTTTCATGGCACGCTTTCCGGCCTTCAAAACTTTCCCAACTGTAGATCCTCCGAGGTTATTGCGTGCGCGGCAAGTCTCGCTCTCTGGACTCCACTCAGCTCTGGACGGGAATGGTCGCGCCAGTGCATACCTTTGTCTCTTGGGGGTCCGCAACCCACGGTCTAGACCCTTCCATTATTCATTTCCGGACAACCACGGATGCCCAGAGCAGCTGATAATCCGTTCTCCCTCCATTCTTTGAAAACGGTAACTTGAAACAAAACCCAGGGTCTTTCGGATTTTCCGCCTCTTTCATGACAATGCATACTTATCGAGGAAGGAACTCGAGTTTGACAGACCATCAGGGTCGCATCACCGCACGTTTGCTTCCTGATGCTGGGTTCAAATTTACCCTTCCTTTGTCTCCATCAACATGAAAATACTGCGGTTTCGTGTCTACATTTGTACTCTTGCGTAGAGTATCATCCTGGAATTTCCAATTCAACCTTGATTGACCGGATGTTCCGCCCAAACTCCTGAAAAATCATACAAAATCGTTCGATAACAAATGTACAGTCTTCAAATTCTCGGCGGTTACCGCGACGAAGGTCAGATCCTAAGCACCCCCATCGCAGCCCATCACCCCGTATTGAAGAGATGTGCACAAACATATCCTCATCTTGGATTGCGGAAGATGTAGCCCCTTCTCTTTGGTCTCCATTCCCCATAACGCGTTCTAGGCATGAACCTGTATGGTCTACGGCCATCAACCTCCTCCCAAATTCCACCTACACAAACGCCCAGCACTCACCACCACATGCCGGAAGTCGGGGCTCACGCGGAACGACCATTTTTTGTGGCGTAATCGCATGACCCATCCCGGTATACAACATGCCGTAACTTGTGCTAATTGTGCTAGATTGTAAGCTATCACACGCGATTGTCACTATCTTATCTCCAGAGGCACACACAGGGCCGGCCGCCGAGATCAATGCGCAGGGGTCTCTTCACTCAACTTTGTGTCAGACTTTCGCCCCGACATTAAGATTTCACCTATGAACGTATACAAACCCCAACACTGGCATAAAACCTAGGAGGCCGCCGATTTTCCGTGCCTGAACATCAGGTACGTAGGCCCGAATATCGGCCATCTGGAGCCAGGTGAATTAACACTAATAGGAACTCACAAATGGTGTTAATAGTAATCATTTCCTAAAGGTGCTCGAAGCTCAAAGAGCGATTGATCCTGGAAGAACAACCCTAAAATAATTGGTGGTCGCAGAAGTAGAAGAACAACGAATTCGAAATGTCGATGAATATCCTCATCGTGATTAACCACACGACCTTGGGCTTTTGGGACAACCTTGGAAAGATCAAGGCGAATTACGAGTTGGCGAGGAAGATCGTCCACGTTTGATCATTAATGCGGGGATAGTAACCCTCGTGTACGACAGGCCCAACGAGAAGTCCACACCCCATGCGTTTCAGAATTCGACGAAGCGACTCGAAGCGAACGAAACAACCGAATAATTCGACATTCACGTTCTTAGTTCCCAAGGATATAACAATCCTTATAGTAATACTTCCAATGTGGCGTCATGCTGGATCTTTCGTCAGTCTTTCGTATCCATGTACCATACCTTTCCCATTATCCATATACGGATATTTCGGACAAAGGTTCCGCTGTGAGGCCTTCGCCATGGAGATCACGAATGGCAAGCGGGATTCGAGTCTTTGCGCACCACCACCATCTCACGCGACGATGGCTGAAAAGCAGGAGATCTTCAATATCGAGTGCCTGCAAATATTCTTGATGAACCATACTCCTCAGATGACGAATCAACCGGTTTTTTTGCGTAGCCGTTCCGAAAGGAAGTTCGCAGTTGAATAAAGAAATGGATAATCAATTCAGCACAGGCCTTCTGAATCATCTGTTAGCCTCAGCACGATACCTGGTCCACTGATACTATTCAGAATATGCGTACGGCAACCCAGGAGTATGGGCCCTCGCTTCTTGTGGTACTCAATTCCGGTTCTGGTGAATACGGATCTGACATGTAGATAAGCATCTATGCCCTATCTTAATGTCGCGCCACCCCGGATTTCAGAAAGAGTGCAAGACGGGAGGAGCCGATACGATGTCAGATGGCACCCTTGTTCTTGTTCTTATCGATCTCGCAATTGGACGATAGGGAGAATAGGAACGTCATCGATGGAGTGTTTTTACAATAGCCCTCAATTGGAGCCTGAACCAGCGACTTGGGTTGCCTGGCGCCCATTCTGGGTCAATCGACGCGTGGAAGAGGACTATGTTCCGATTCACCCTTCCAAAACCGCCTTACTTACCCCCTCGACATGCGTACATACACATACATCTAAACGTGGTTCAATCATGTATCATGTTACACTCATCCTCAAACCAGCAGTTTCCATTCCTGTTCACCAAATTTCACAACGGCCAAGAGAGAAAGGGCACACCTGACTCGTTCAAACTCCTATCGGTCGAGACGTGGACAGGCAAAGGCCGTATCTTTGTGGAACATTTCTGGAATCCTTTGTTCAAGCCCTTGACCGTTCTTCATCTATTTGGGTGTCTGGTGATTTTCAATTCGATTATGTAATTGGGGTGGTGAAGATTAGGATTACCTCCCTGGGAGAATGCCTATCCATGAGGCCTGAGGTAATCTCACTCGCCCTCACACGGATTAAGTGATAACAATAGATCAGATCTACTGTCAAATATGTCCCCGGCTGCACCCGCGTTGAAGCGGTCCCGAATGGAATCGTACCTTCTCATGAACTCACCGCCGTGATTGTAGCCTCGAAGTGGCGCCTTGTCTTGCAAAAAGAGCTCGCTACCATTGGTCCAAAGGTTACGGACCATCACCTCCGCGCGAGAAATGACCATTAAATGAGTTGCTGAAACTTGCATATCGGCGGAGTAAGGCAGGATTTATCTCGTGTCCAGTTTCTAGTAGATTAATTAACCTATCCATTGTGGCAAACAGAGCCGGAATATCCCGCGAACTACCAACCTCTACCATTCATCTCGATTCGAGGATGGTTTCTCCCGCGATCTACCTTGATTGCTTGAACAACAAGGATCATCGGCCAAAAAGTCCCTTGTATTTATAACGAGGGTACGAGAAACAGTGAACAATCGGCCGGGGTTTGTGTAACTCAAATTTGAGAGGCTATTACCTTCTAAGCTATCTATATGGCATCCAACGGGATCTCTCGCGTGATCCCGTAGGAACCCTCATGCGACGAAGCTTGTGACATGGAGATCCGCGGCGTAGATTATATATTCACAAAGCTCCATCACCACACTGGGAAACCTACTTCTTTTGATGACATCAGCCGTAGCACCGACAGGATACTAGTAGCGCCTTATCACCTCTGTAGTGGACATAGCGCACGAACTCTTCCGTCAAAACGTAATTTTCATTATTAAATACTTCCTCTCAAGGGTCGCCCAGTCTGTGGGAGAAAATCACAAATTGCGATTGATCCAAGGGTCACCGAGTTTGGTTTATCCGGAGAACGGGGCAAATGCTATTTTCGTCTCGAGCGTCTATTTTTGTCCGTCATAGATTTCGTCAACAGACCCCGCCCGTCCTGCCTTGTATTGACATGTCCTGAAGCGAAAGGAAAGGCTAAAGTTCTATCCTTTCTTCAGGCCCCTCAAAATTTGGATGGCATGGTCACTGGTCAGTATGTTTCCCTAACTTGTCTTATTTGCGCGTTTACATGGTTGTGTAGAACCGGTGACATCATCCTTCCATTTCATGGACCTCTTGCCTGCCCCTTCCAAGCCCTTTCACTGCACGTCCAAAATTAAAGGAAAAGTTTGAATCCCGAATTCCCGTAAGTCGGCTTGACGTCGACGTTTAATCCTACATCTAATTGTAGTAAATTGTAGCAATATATGATGATATAATCTCACCTCGGGCTGGCCTTTCTCTGCGAATGCACTTTATCTTTACGTCAAATTCTTCGTTATCAACCCCTTTCTCATTTACCTCCCACTTGATTAGGCTATCGGTATGGGAAGGGCAGCCGGAGACGGCGCGCGGGGGTATTCAAAGGATAGGCCCCCTAGCTCAGTGGATTAGAGCGTGTGATTCCAGATAGGAAATTCCACAAGGTCATCCGTTCGACTCGGGTGGGGGTCACACATTTTGGTATTCTCTTTTTAGGATATTATACTCATTTATAGTAATTTATACTTATTTGTTACTAATCAAGGCTGTCGGAATGGAGTACAAACATGCTTTAATTTACTTAATCTTTTGACGTGTTCAACTTGAACACCTGCACGAAATCAGATTTCCATTTTATCCTACAGTTTCATCATCAATGCAATTGGACTCTCCGCTTATTAGGTGCTCAACCTCGGAGGCCATTGCAGCTCACCTGGATTCTCTTAAGTACGGTCGTGCAATGGTTCGATTTTTTTGCGTTCATGTCTGTTTTCCAGGAAAGAAGAAAATCAGGCCATCGCTGGATTCAACCGTGGTGAATTTGACGTGGCGAAAAGTCACTATCTAAGTGCTGCGTACATCGCTTTGGGAAATTCTCCCAAGATTCCGATCGAGGCAACCGGAAGTGGTGGTGGCAGTCAATGGCGAACCTATGCTCGATTGGACGCGATGTCAAAGCTGCTACTTCTAGGTTTTTATCTTGGAATTGCAAAGTGTTCCAAAAGCATGGGGATTTTAGATGAGGTAGGCAACTGACCTATCTTGAATGCGCATTACTCCTACCCACCCACAGGCTTTGATGTGGCTCGATGAAGCGCGTTGTTTAGTGTTATCAACTCGATATGCTCTTGAGATACCATTATTTGGTTAGATTTCCCCTTCTTCCCTTCACAAAAGCTAAGTATTCTCAGAATGGATCCGATACAACCTCGACCTTTCCGAAATCACAAAAGAAGTGGTAACGATGCTCGCCCTCACGTCCGACATTTTTGAGATGCTGGGAAACACAGGGACAGCTACCGACAAGCGATGGAATATTGGGGTCGAAACCATGGACGAACAAAGGCATCTGACTCCAGAAGTTAGGAAAGTCCGGAACATGGGAAAGGTATACGAGTTGCTATCGTTGCGACATCCCGATCCCAAATTGACAGCGACACTCAAAGTCGAATATGCTGAACTGCAGGTACTCGGCTCGTGGAAGAAGCTCAACGTACGGAAGAAAGGTGCGATGAAACCTCGTCTGGGCTCTGCGAGTTTCATCTGGAACGGTTTGTGTTTTCGCTGACTCTTCGATTTACTTTCGTTGAATTTATTGACGCAGAAAAGCTTTATGTTGGGGGCGGTCTCGGAGAAACGACAGGACCCCGTTATCGTGACCTGTGTTGTCTTGATCTCAGTCGCCTGGATACCTGGCGCGCTCTGCCCCCATACCCTGTCAGCGAGAACACGAGTGGACCTTGGATGTGCTGGAACTTTGTTGTCTACGACGACAAGGCCTACCTTTTTACCGGCCAAGATACACTCGATTATTTTGACCTACGCAGCGAAACTTGGGGGTCGGTCCTGACATCCTCGTTGGCAAAAGTTACTGGTTCAAAGCACCGTTTGCCCCTGTATAGCTTCCAACGCTCGACGCAGCATCTAGTTGGTCACCATCTCTATGTTTTCGGTGGTTCTCACGTAACGTGCGCAATTGGCTGTAATATCTTTCTTCAACTGGACCTCGAGACGATGAAATGGAGAAAGTTGAGCGGTTATTTGAGCCCTGGCCCTGCGGCTGACTATTCATGCCCGGGTCCGCGAAGAAATGCGTCCTTCTGGGTGGACGCGAATGAGGAGCGCATTTATTTGTTCGGTGGCGAATGTGATCGAAGTGCTGGGGAAATGACTGGCGAGCTCCACGCGGCCTCCAATGGATACGCATACGAGGATCTCTGGAGCTGGGATATCAAGAACGAGAATTGGAGATTGGAGAGACTCAATGGGAACGTTCCCTGTCCAAGATCGGAAGCCGCTTGTACATACGTTCGTTCTTTCCTTTCTTGCAATGAAAATCTATTCCTGAGATTTCACTCTTCGGCATTACAGAATCCCGTCCTTAACAAAGCTGTAGTATTTGGAGGCTATAACCCTTCGTTCGGGACACAATTCGACAACAACTTCTTCCCATTTGCATACTTCGCGGATACATTTATCTATTGCCCCGATGAAAGCACACCGATATCCAAGCAAAGTCGCGCCGCCACTGGAACAAGCGATACCCTCTCTTTCCAAAGTTTACGTGGAAAATGGAAGCAGGTTCTGACCCGTGGTTTCCCCACATATCGTGCCCAGTCGCAGCTCCTGACAGATCTCACGACCGGTAAAATGTACCTTTTCGGCGGATACGTGAATACCGATTGGGTTCCTTCTGGGAGGGAAGGCTGGTCGCGGACATTTGGTGACGTGTGGCAGCTACGTATCGATGTTCCTGGTGGGTGTTTCGAGGATGTGGACATTGCTGAGGAGGCCAAGACTGCGAAGGTGGGTCCATGGCACAGGTGCTTTGGTTGTGGCTCGGCGGGCAGATGGAAAAAATGTGGTGGTACGTTTGAGGCCTCGTTCCTCCCATGTAACTTATTCTCAAAACATGGACACTAGGTTCTTGCAATGGGCGAGCATTTTTCTGCGATACTGAATGCCTCCACGAGGCTTGGAAGCAGCACAAACGGATGCACAATTGTCGCAAACTGACATAAGATGTTATCCTCCAATCTACATACCAAGAAATTTCGGACGTTTACTTTAATTGTCTCTTACAATAATTTCCCTAGGAAAGCTAGCAGACTTTATAACGAACACCCATCCCCAAATGTCAAGGAATTGGAAAGCGCGCCGGTCATAATGCCACTAGATTTCGAAACTCTATCGTATTCTCTATCCATCGTGAGCGTCAACAGTTCGTCTCTACGTTCCCTTTTAAGTGCACCACCCTTCACTATTCTTGTACTGTCTTCCTCAAGATCCAGGGTGGAAACGATTGGATTGGCCGATTACTTCAGGCGTAATCTCCCCTAACCCCCATCTTCTCTGATCGAGTGAGGAGCGTACGGCGGAGATATCCATCCGCAAGAATAGCTTTCATTCGATCGAGAAAGAACTCTAATTAGACGACGTTTTGTCATTCCACCTTCTTGAGTAGAATTTCTAAAAACATCATATGATTCTGCCGGTTCCCTACCAACAAAGGGTGTGGGAGTTAGATATGTGGAGAAGCGGACTTCTCGTACGTTCTTCACCACTGGATAAATCGGGTGCTGTACTAGCTACCAATCATCCGCTTAATGGTTATTTGGAATAGCTGAAAGCAAATTCAATTCTCAGAGAGATTTCAAGCTCAGTGCCATTGCGAACATGTCGAGACAAATACACCGTCTGTGGAGCACATTGTAATTGACCTTCAAACTTCATCTTGGGCGCAAAAATACACCTCGAGCGATCCTCGGGTTGGTTAATAACTAAATTGTAATTATTCTACAGTATCCACCACGATACGGCTACGAACGGCCGTGGTAATCCACAGTCGATTTACTCTGTCAGGCCTTGATCGGGACACCGAAACGGTCGACCTTCCAACCATGCGCTCGATAATCCCTCCATATTGTTTCCATTTGTTTGACCTGCCCCCATAAACGTCTCCTGTTCTTCATAGATTGGCTCTCAAAGCAGCTGCGAACGAACGGAATGTAGGGAAATGAGGGATCCTCAAAGGGGGAGCCCAGGATGGTTGATATTACTGTAGGATTTCCGTCCGCTGCGCCCACTGTTTTGCCTTCGTTGTGTGGATCTAGAGGTGTCGTGAGCGCGCCCGAATTTGATATAGTGTATGAAGTAAGCCATTGTGATAATATAGGAGTAGCATTCTCTTCGTCTCCAGGCATTTCGGGAACTGGTCGTAACCAAAAAAGACATCCCGATGGTGTATTCGACATCTCTTTCAGCGCGCGGTTGAGAATTGCGGTGTCCATGAGAACGTTGAAGAGGGACTTTGATGTGCGGGCGATTGAGAAGTAATCGTATAAGCTCTGGACTTGGCAAACAATATGGAACAGGATTTCACGGGGGATATGCATCAGCGTCCCAGAAGGTGTTGTGTCGGGATATCTTGGGCACAAAATTACCTCAAGCTCATTGTTGATGTTTGAAGGGAGTGGCCATCTGGTAACTGTGAGACTTTGAAAAGAGGGGAGAGGGGCTCGTACATGTTCGGCGAAAAGAACATCCAGCAACGGAAATCTTGAATTATTGCATGGAGGAGCTCGGTTGGATCGTCCATTCGTAAACGCAGTGCAGAGGTAATACGCTCTGGTTGCTGCAAGCATTTACAGAAGGCGTCTTGTGTTTGATCGACGGTTTTCTCCATCCCGTCGTAGTTTATCCAAGGGGGTGTCAGTGAAAAAATCCAAGATATCATGTTGGTTAGTTCATCAGGAAACAGGAAAAGGATACGTGCCTCTCACCAAAGGTTACGGAGGGTACACACGCCATGTGGCAATGTCTATAGTCCCGATAGCCCCAGTAGCACCACATAGTCTTGATGGAGGTGTAGGTAGCAGTCCGTATCTTCCTGTATATCCTCCATAGAGGTAGATAACCACCTTTCTCTTCACGTGCAGTAACAGATTTTTTGACCATCCTAGCTTTGCAGTCTCGCCCAAGAATGAATTATTTCTGAGATGTGGTTTGCTACAGTCATAACTATTTAAGAAGAGAGTTTTTGCGAGAGAGGGCGAGGGGAGACGACGAATAATCATAAGTTTCTCTCCTCGTATTGTGTCGTCGTCAAACCCGGATGGTGCCATCGCGGACGCCTTGCTACCTCCACCCGCTCACCCTCCGTCTTCTGCTTCTTATTCGACCCACGGTCAACTGCTGTCCCCTCAGGCACCCACCAAACCTCAACTCATCAACGATCACCCTCTCTCAAGCTCGCTCCACGTTCGCAGAGATCGCAGCAATGGCGGCAGAGACGGGGTGATGTCCAAGGCGTCAACGGTGCAATGGAACCAACCAGGCAATAGCGGCGTCGAACACTGTTGACACTTGAACCTGAGCAGATACTGCCTCTGCGTTGTCAACGTGCCCTAACAGCAGCGGCACTACTGTCCACGACAAGACAGGCGAATGTGCTGGCCTGGTAGGGAAGATCAGGTTAGTTAATGGTGATGGGGGAACAAATGAACGGCATTATGAATCTTACCTGACTGGTTCCGCGACGCACCACACGGGTCGTGGCGCAAACGTAGTTGACCAATATCAGAGGTCATCGAAATTAGTCTAGATAGATGGGAAACCATTAATGAAAGAGGCAACAAGGGATGATCAAAATTTGCCGTCGAATTCGCAAGTTCGTTCAAAGGGAGATGTAGGGCTGTGGCAATCATGCCAAGGGCGTGAAAGATGTCGTGGGGGTGGTGGGCTCGTGGCGACCAGTTGAGGTGGCACCATACCATCGTCGAAGTCGGGGCCATTGGATATTGGGGTGGGCACCGAGAGGTGGCAGCATGATGGAGCACCGTCGACGATGTCGTCCTGCCCTCAGTTGGTGAGTTGCAGGTTGAACAGTGAAAAAGAGGGAAGTGAAACGAGTCATGCATTTCATGACGCACCTTTCAGGTCTCCCACACCCTGGGTTCCCCTCATGCTCTGTCCACCTGCAGACCATTCGAGAATCCAAACGTCGGCCCACAGCCTTCGAGTTGGAAGGGGGAGCACGATGTGGTGCTGTTCATTCGCGTTGTGAAGTCCGAGTCCTGTAAACACATAAAATTAGTAAAATAAAGTAAAGAAGAACAATGAAATGTACTTACAATATATTTCAAGGTGTTGAGGAGACAGATAATGTAAGATGGTAGAGGTGGAAGTTGCGATGATTTGTTATAAGTTCATTAGAACTCTGACATCACGTGGTCATGTTGAATTCCCAACATGTCTCGTTTTTTTTGTTCTTCCTCCCACCACCTCAATCACCCACCGACCTACTGGCAGTGGTTGCCTCCATCTGCCCAACGGCCTTGATGCCTTATCTTCAATCGCCGCAGGTCCAGTCACTGACACCGAACCCTACGTCCCTCTCAAGCCTCGCGGATGCACCTATCGCCACCCTACCACCTCCGCCTCAACCTTGCACTAGTGAGTTGGAAGTACATCATGCTTCTTTCTCCATGTGGCTCTCAACCCACTCGCTGCACTGTGACATGGTGCCCATTTTGGTATGAGCCCCCCATGTCCCCTTCATTACCCACTGCCTCGATTCACCTCGTACCTCTACCAACACTGGTCTCGACGCAGGTATTCTGATGTTTCAACGAAGTCAAGTCGTCCTCAGTTCCTGTCTACCCGCCCCTCCTCTTCTCTCGTTCGCCGGCTGTGGTCATTGTTGAGCCGCAACGCAAGGTAAGCTTGTTGTCATTGTTGTTCACTAGTTTCTGATCATCATTGTAGTCGTTTAGCTCGGGGCGCTGTCCTATGATAATGGAGAAGTAAGGTATGCGTCACGTCAATATCTTGAATTCATTTACCTGATTTTGGCTGAACACAGAATGCGACCACCGCCGTTTTTGCTTGCTACTTCTTCGTCAGTCTTTGGGCCATTTCGTCGTTCCATTTCTTCCCTGATTGTAAACATAGATTGAGGGGCCAGAGGATTCGCAATATCTCTTTCAAGGAGCACATCAAAGGCTTGTGATGTCCACTGCATCGACGGAACGATTTGAATGTTCTGTCACTTGAACATACGCGTCAAGCTACACATGGACGAGGTCAGTGGTATTCGTTGCAGCCAGTGACTTTCTTTGTTAATATAAATATTTAGGTGGAAGTCGGGTAACGTTGATGCATAAGCTCCAGTAGTGCGACTGGTCAGCAAAGCAGATGATCGAGTTCGGGATGGCTTGGGAGGACCATGGAAATAGGCAGTGAGACGTCTGATGGGGAGTAGACATACTATCCATATCATTACTGAATACATATTTTTTATGCCCTTGATATCCCCTGTCATTGTGTGAAATCTATAGAGCATACATTGAGCTCTGTAGCATTAGTAGTATGCGTAGCCCTCAGGATATGTGTGACCTCGTAGCGTGATGTATCCTTGCGGGGTTGCTACGGAGAGCTACAAATCATGTGCAGGGGGATACGGAGTCTATGACACAGGGGACTTGTCTACCAGGGTACTCCAGCTATGTAGACTACCTATCCCAACATAGGAAAGTGAATTGTTCCTGACGTTTTAGCCGGGTCTGCTACTCTCCTTGTGGCCATATATCTTGCTTTCTCGTCGTTCGGGTAGGTTACTCTCTTTTGTGAGAGGCGGGAAGTTGTCGAGGTCAAAGACGGGTGGCGTCCGGGGAGGTGTTGGAAGGTGAACGGCACTCGTCATCGGTTTTGCTTGGTAGATTGAAAGTTGAGGAAATATTGGCGTAGGAGCGAAGTAGTCAGCGTCGTTGACGATGGGCACTTTGGACGACGATGCAACTTGATTTGTCGTGGGTAAGGCGTGATATTGGTGGGGAGTACAAGTTGCTGGGCTGCGGAAGGAGGGTCAGCGATGAGAGAGGAAGAGAAAATCATCCGTACCAGTTGCAGAGCGACTGGATAGGGATGTGTCTTCGTCTCGGGGCTGCGGCGTGTTCGACGAGTGAGTAAGGGTATATCCCTGCTGACCAGGCAGCTTCAACATCTGTTACAGAGGGCTTGTCTTTCGGGCGAGGCTTTGCCTGACGACATTTTTGGGGGCGCGATCGTCGGACGTCAAACAAGAGTCGCGGTGGAAGTCGTGGTTGATTTTTGGGAGGTTGGGGTGATGCAGGAATTTCGGGGGTTTCGGGTTGTTCGAGGTCGCTGGGGGTCTGAAAGTTGGGTGGGATCAGTACAGGTACAGAGGCAGAAAGCAGAAACTTCAGTAAAAAGGGGGGTGATAACCGCGGGCACTTGAACAAAATCAAACTGGGAAGAAAGAACATTAACCGAAGCAAAGATGAATACTGAGAAAGAGGGGCCTTGGGCGGCGAGACAGAGGAATTCGAAATCATATTTGGAAAAAAAACTTTCTGCAAGAAAAAGGAGTCAAGAGCAAAAACTTCGAAGTAAAGGGCAGGGAACCAGGAGCTAAGAGAGATACTAGTTGTACAGAAGAAAAAATGAACTCGAAACAATTGAAGGGTCTGTTGAATGATGAATTAATAGGCCAGTTTCCATTAAAGGTAGAGATACCTTTAAACGACCAATTCGTCAAGCTCGTCAAGCCTGTCGTATTCATTGTCAGTCAGATTGCATTCCACGGCAGTGCCTGGTGGCCTATCGAGGTCAAAATCGTCAGTGGGCAGGTCGAGATTGTGGACAACGTTGTGGACGAGGGTCCAAAGGTCGTGTGGGTTGTCAAACCGTGCGTAGAGGAGTTGGCGGGTGTTGGCCACCAAATCAATGACACTGATCTGGGTAAGAAAAATATCGAGAACATAGAAATACTGGGCTTCGCGTGGGTGAAGGAGGCCATTCGTCATAAGTCCCGCATGCCAGTAGTCGAGTCCGACGGCGAAATCACAGAGTCCTTGAGTAAACCCATAGCTAGTGGCGAGATGTTCGGCATCCTGGATGACACGATAGACAAGGTGACGGAGGCGCCGAATCCAAGTAAGCTGTGATTGCCAGCGGTTAGGAATTCGTCCATAGTTAGCTTGCCGAGTGGAAATGAGTTGTTCGATCTTGGCATAGCTTTTAAAACCTGGAAAAAACATCTGAAATTGAGGGGGGGGGATTAGCTCTGCCCATTTCGTAGTGGATTGGGGGAAAACATGGGAACCAAACCGAATTGAAGTTGCTGGGGCCAAATTGGCCAGAGCCTTCCCCATGCTTCGTCGAAGAGTAACTTCATGAAGACGCTGGAGATAGGATCGTGGGTGAGTCATAGGATGGTCAGAAACATTGACTTGGATGGCAAATGGGTTGGGACAGAGGCCAACGTTGGATAAATCTTCCAAGGCTCCAAGGGGGGGTTCTTCTGGTGCTCCATGAGGTGAGTCTTCCCTCGGTGAGAGATGTTGATCGCTGGCCGGGGTCGAAGATATGTCGCTCAACGACACCAACTGGAGAGATGGAGGTGATGATTCGTCATTGGAGGAGTGTCCAGGGACAAGCGAGGGACGTACTATGTCGTCGGCACTTTCACCAACCAGTGTTTCGTCATCGAGGTATTCGATAGCGGGTGGAGATGGCTGGGTGTCATCCATTTGTTCAGGCTGACTTTTAGCTTTTTCGAGAATGTGTCTCCGGATTTCGAGATCTAGAGCAGTATTGTCGATGAGTCCTGGAGGTGGCGAGTCGTC
>Ga0307517_10009254_pt1 | contig 14003 bp, 16 predicted proteins | sample 23_EM_MG_FD_194515 | JGI IMG/M metagenome (GOLD analysis project Ga0307517, IMG submission 194515) | Populus trichocarpa ectomycorrhiza microbial communities from riparian zone in the Pacific Northwest, United States - 23_EM | ecosystem: Host-associated > Plants > Roots > Unclassified | place...
GTTAAAAACACACATTTCTTTAGGTTTACAAACAACTTATTCCTCCTCAACACAATTAGAACTTTCCTATTATGATCAAGGTGCTCCTCTACATTCTTACTATAGATTAAAATGTCATCAAAATAGACAACAACAAAGTGGGACATAAAGGGTTTCAGTACATGGGTCATAAGGCGCATAAATATAATTGGTGCATTAGACAACCCAAATGGCATGACTAGCCACTCATATAGCCCATCCTTTGTCTTGAAAGTTGTCTTTCACTAATCTCCCACATGAATTCTGACTTGGTGATATCCATTTCGCAAATCTATCTTAGTGAATATTTTAGCACTACTCAACTGATCAAGCAAGTCATAAAGCTTAAAGATGGGAAACTGGTACCTCATGGTTTTTTTGTTAATAACACTTTTGTCCACACACTTCCTCTAACTCTCATCCTTCTTTGGAGTAAGCAAGGCAAGAACAGCACAAGGATTAATTCTCTCTTGTACATACCTTTTTTGTAACAGATCCTCTACCTTCTCTTTCAAGATGTCATTTTTCTTTGACTTATACAACAATAGGGTAGATTCAGCAAGCTAGCTCCAGGAACAAAATCAATGTGATGTTGGATATCTTGCATTGGAGGTAATTATGTTGGTTCTGCCATTACATCATCAAATTCTGCCAATAAGCCTTAAACCTCCTTAGGTGCGGGCAGCATGGGAGCCTCCACAACATCACAAAGAACTTCAAATTTATAAGTTTTTCCCAAAGACAATGGCAAATAGCATTGTTATGTAATTTTTATGCTAGGCCCCTTCTTTATCCAACCAATTTTATATGGGGCTTGATTCGGCTATGTTTTAAGCTTAACATGCTCAACAAGGCTTTGTGAAACCAAATTCTCACAACTATAGTTATTAATCACTAAGCTTACAAACTTTATTAGCTACAAAACATTTGCTTATGTTGTGTCTCATTTGATTGTGTTGGAGTGTATAACAACCTCCTCACAACACATACCACTTCCTCACTATCCTCCTCATCCACTACATAGTTACATCATCATCAACTATTTTTTGCTCATCATAGTCCTCCTCAAACTCACATTGAGTGACATTAGCAAATTTGCATCTAGAGCAATCACTAGATATGTGTCCTATCCCATTGCACTTGAAACACCGAATTCTTGTGTTACGCCTTACTTCTTTTTCGGTTCTAACTTTTTAGATTCAGCTCTTTTACCCTATAAATCTATGGGTTTGCATCTGGTTCTACTTTATGAAACTTTATTATTGGGGTTGAATCGCTGGTTCATAGGACTTCTTAGTGTTTTCTTTGATTGCATGATGCGTTATGCCTTTAACACTAAATTTTGATCTTGATCAATTGACCATATACTTTGTATGGTCAAACAGTCTTGAACACCATAATTCAGCCTATTTACATAATGCGCAACTTGTTGGTCGTTAGTTTTATTCAAATTACATCTAGCTTGCATTTACAAGAACTCTTCGACATAGGCAAAAACTGAATGTGTACCTCGGTAACCGTTCTAAAGTTGTTGGAAAAGGACTTATTCATAGTCAAATGGCAGAAAATGACCCTTTAAAAACGTCTTCATCTGATCCTAATATTGAATTGGGGGCTCTCCTCTTAATCTTAGCAATTCTTGGTGACATTACCACTATGCACCAACACCTCCACGTAATTTGTAAGCTATAAAATCCACCTTGCATTCAGGCTCAACTCTCATAATATCAAAGAAACACTCTACTTCATATATCAAGTCAAGAAATTATTCAAAGTCTACCACCCCCATTGAAAGAGGGTAAATCAACCTTTATTTTGTAAAAGTCACCTTATTGGACTCTATTCCTTGCACATGGTCTGAATTTAGCTCCCAATTCCTCTTTATTTTCATCTTTCAGGTCAATATATAAAGGAACAACATTTTCCTCACACAGGTTTGAGCTTCTCCTTGCAACCATGGAGGCTTCCCTTTAGACTTGTGAGGCTGAAACGTTGTCTTGCACACCTCTAACAAGTTCAGTTAACATCTCAATGCTCCTAGTTGTTCCTTCTACTCCCTACTCAACCTAGTAAGACGATCTCCATCATCATTACCTTGTCTAGCCATCTCAAAATTAGGCTCTGATACCACCTGATGCAGCATAAACATTAATGGGTTCGTGATTTTGTTCATGAAGATGAAGCTTGTTGATATCGTTCAACTAGACGAAAGAAAATTAGTTTAGAAAAAAGAAATCTGAACTGATTTCTTAATTAAAATTATATTAATGATTAACCAGTCAAAAGCTACCCCTAATACAAAAATGAAAATAGATTAAATCTTTGGAACAACCCTCCAAGAATAAGAAGTGCCAAATTAAATTAAAGGCCAAGATTAAAGTTCCAGATAACACAAACATCAATATACATAAATGAGTAATTACTTAAAGCAGATAAATAATTAGATTCAATGTTTTTTTACTCATTTAAGTATGGCTAACTTGATATTGGGATTAAGTTGATTGTTGTACCCCCATCATATTTCTAAAGCATGCCATATATCTCTAGCATTTTTGCAAGATTTAATTCTATTAAATTTGCTTATACTTAATGCACAATACAAAATATTCATAGCTTTAGCATCCATAGAAAACAAATTTTCATCACCATCCATATACTCATTCTTAGCTTTAGGAATTGAAATACCATTTTTGGTTTTGACAAGTCTATGTGGTCCATTTTCTATAGATAACCATAAATCATATTCATTGATTGAATATAGATAATCATCCTAGTATTGCAATATGAATAATCATTTCCATAAAAGAAAGATGGTCTAGTATTGGACTATCCTTTATTTTGAAGTTTATAAATAGTGGTTACTATTCTACTAAAAGTCTAAGCAAGCTTATATATATGAGAACTAAGCTCTAATACCAATTGTTGTTCAAGGATTAAGGCAACAATAACACCTAAGAGGGTGAATTAGGTATTTCACTTGTAACATCCCCCGTTCCGGGATAAAAACAACAATCTCATGTCAACCAAAAAACAGATTAGTAAAAATGTTTTTCGCTATATCTATTCATGGTGTTCGTATTTAAGTTTACCAAAATTTTGACAGAGTCTCCCCTATATCAGGAGGTCCCAAGTTATCAACATTTAACCTGTTTACACTTCTAATAACCCGCATCTCCTAACTCAATCCCGACCCAATCATCTTGGGTCTCAATCCCACAAACATCATCATACATATCAACCACAATACTTATGATATACATTATATAACAAATATCATTGTAGATGGATAAAAATATAAATATGCATACATGGAACGTGGTTATATGAACTACATAGTTAAGTTCATTTAATTAAGTTTAAACATTAATCATACAAATTAAGTTATACAGACATTTCTATGTTTACAAAATGTAAAGGTATACTCCCTAGAACCTAGATTACAAGAAGTGAACATAAACTAGGATCTACTCCTGTCGTGCATGCGATGGTCCTGAAACAAGATACATATTATTGAAACATGAATATCACAATAAATATAACAACACAAATATCTAACAATTTAAAACGGGCAACATGCATTCATATTTTGTTCACTTCTCCCTTCTGGCTTTCATGAGAATCTCTTTCTTGTTCAACTACTAATAACCATTTCCCCTCCCATTATCAACCTCTATTTACAGATTTTATAAGATCAATCATGATTATTTCTACTTAACGCATTACTGATACCACTTTCACTGGTATCATCATTATCACCTCGTAGGAGTCGATGGAAGGTGATCCCTTACCCAGGATCCTAACATACACTAAAAGTATGCTAGCCAATACATGGTGATCCCTTTACCCGGGATCCTAACATACACTAAATATATGCTAGTCCAAACATGGTGATCCCCTTACCTGGGATCCTAACATACACTAAATGTATGCTAGTTCACGCCCCAAATCACACTTCTCATATTTCCATTGTCAGCAATAATTTCATCACTTGACAATTCACACAACAACCTTTCACCTAATATCCAACATTATGTAATTCACATTTCACATTGGTAACATATTAAATCATGGAATTTAACTAGAAAGTATAGGTGCGATTTACCTACCTGCAATAGAAGTTCTACTCGTGCTCCTCTACTACTGTTGATGCACCACGCATGTGGTCCCTCCTGCAAATCACAGGTTTATCTCATAAATTTTCCTCTCTCAAGGATATATTTTATAATAACCATATCAACAACCAATAAATCTTTATTTCAGTCATTTCTTAATATTTTATGTTTTTTTTTCTCATATTAGTATTGTAGTTCTTTGTCCAACCATAGTTATCATTCTTTTTTTTATATTTGAACTGTTACTGTTTAAACCTCGAACTGTTACTGTCTACACATTGGACTGTCACTGTCCAACCGTTACTGTCTTGACATTGAACTGTTATTGTCCGACCTCTTCTTAGATTTTTAACTATATCTAGAGTTATATAACTTCGTTTCAAGCGAGATTGGTCTCGTTGGAAAGCTAAGACATGAGGCTACAAGTTCTCTGAAGGAAGGAGAACCCAGTTCTGCCTTTAAGATAGTCAAAATTGCTCATCAACAAACATTGGATTGTTACTGTCTTGACATTGAACTGTTACTATCCGACCTCTCCTCAGATTTTTAACTATATCTAGAGTTATAGAACTCCATTTCAAGCGAGATTGGTCTCATTGGAAAGCTAAGACACGAGGCTACAAGTTCTTTGAGGAAGGAGAACCCAGTTCTACCTCTAAGACAATCAAAATTTCTCATTAACAAACCAGACCTACTGCCCTACAGTGTCTGTCATGACCCAGTCTCGGTTGGTGACCCATAGCTAGAGTTCTATAACTCCAAATTGAGCAAGACCAATTTTCTTAGTTAGTCAACATCCAGGCATCAATTCATAATCAACTTTGAAATGATTCATAAGACCATGTTTAGAACACCTTACCTGGTAAGAATCAAGGTTTCGATCTTCAACTTTCTCCTTTTCTTTGGCATTGTGATTGTTTTGATTTGATTATGTATTATTTTTATTATTATTCAAAAATCAACCCAGGATAAATGAACCATCAATAGACGTTAACTTTAGATTTCATTGAATGGATAATAAAATTTCTTAGTAAGCGACTTTATTTTCATTATGTGTAAAATATTTTCAAGTCATCATAGTTTTCCTTATAATTCTTGTTGAGTATTAATTATTTTTACAATCCAAAAAAAACATAGGATGATAAATGAATTGTCATTGGACGTTATCCTTAGATCTTGTTGATTGGATAATAAATTTGATTAATAAATGAACTATCATTTTGTGTTATCTATAGATCTTGTTGAATGGATAATAAAATAGCTTAATACATAACTTTATTTTTCATTATGTGCAAAATACTTTCAAGCTATAATATTTGTCCTTGCAATTTTTGTTGTGTATTAACCATTATTATTGTTCAAAAAATCAACCTAAGATAAATGATCATTGTACATTATCCTTAGATGTTGCCGAATGGATATAAAAATTTTAATACACAACTTTATTATATTTTCAATATATCATGTTTCCCCTCATAATTTATGGCCCAATCCTTATAAAAAAATCATTTTTATTTATAAAAAGGAGCAAAAAAAAATAGCATGGTTTTTGAAAAATAACTCCATTGATTTTCCTTTGCATCTTTTGGAATTTACTCCAAGTTTATAAAATTCCTTGAGGATTTGACCAATATTTCAATAACTCTAAAAATTTAATTCATGAAAATTAATGGTCAAAATCCTAGTATAAATGTTGAACCTATAAGTAGGCTGATATTTAAATACCAAGAGTTGACTAGAAATTTTTAACGATTATTTTATATTTTCACCAATTTTAATTGGAAGTATTTTTTATCACAATATACGAGTTGTAGAGAACTCTTTTGCCTTCCAAGATAGGTTAACCCTGATATGGCACCTACATGTATCCTTCACATAAGAATTTATTTGGGCATATAAGCCCATAATAAATTCAAAATGCTAAATGTATTCATGGAAGTAAATCTTTATTTTGAACTATAGACAAACCATCGGTTAAGAACTCATCAAAACCTTTAAACTGTATCTAGATTACACAATGCAGCTTACCTCAGGTAAGATGCGCTACACTTGGGTCTCCTAGTGACCTTGAATCGAAAAACTAGGTGGGGACTCCTCGATCCTGGCATCCCGCTATGCCACGCGCCCATATGCAACAAAATGGCGACTCTACTGGGTAATTTCCTCCTTCTTTTACAGTTTTGGACTTGGCTTTGTGTGTTTAATGCGGTTTAATTGATTTGATGTGTTTAAATTTTCACATTTAGCTTCTTTTTTACACTTTAGCATGTTTTATCTTATTTATGCATGTATGTTGGATATAGATGAATGTCTTCATGCATCACTAGTTTATTTGTGATATATCATTTTGAAATGCACACATATGAAAATTTTAGGTCAGGTAGGGAAGTAGCAATTTACCATATGACTTTCAGTCAGAGTTTAAGTTCGTGAAATCATCCAGCTCTTTGTTGAGTGCTTGGATTGGAAGTGATTTGGATGCATACAATCTCACTATCAAATCATAGATTCCCCCATATTACCTTCATGAGGGTAATTACTGGGACAATAAAAGACCCTTTCAAGACTACATAATGCCTACATTAATATCACACATAAAATGACATAGATTCTATCTGTAGGAATTATGTTCCACAAATAAACATTGTTGTATTAAGACATGTTTAACCCTAAAAAGCATCTTCAATTGCAAGACTTAAGGCTAATAACATGGCCACCATTAAAGAGATGACCTCTATTGAATATGGGTTGGATTTTGAATCCCTATAGCTGTTAGAAGAAGATTGCTTGAGATTGGATGATAGTAAATTACCACTCATAAGAAATGTGAGTTGCTTTGGAAATGACTTGAAAAAGCTCATCTCACACATGAAAAGCATCCACGAGGATGAGGTTTTAACAAAATATGGTAAGATAGTGGAAATCATGAAGGTGTCCGTGTAGAATTCAACAATTAAGACCTTGATGCATTTTTAGAACTCGAAGTACCAGTGCTTCACTTTTGGGAATGTAAACATGTGTCCTACTTTGGAAGAATATGGTTTACTGACCGAATTCCCTTAAAATCTATACAAAGTCTACTTTCACCAAAGACGTAACAAAGTGTTATCTGAATTGGCTGAATTGATCAAAGTTCCAGATCTCAATAAGATATTGGAGAAAAGTGCTACTGACCAAAAGTGAAAGATGATCGAAGAGGTATTCGAAATGAGGAAGAATAACTCTAGATTTGTTGAAGAAAAGGGTAGAATACTTGCTTTAGGAATTTTAAGGTTGGTGTTATTTCCAAACCTTACTAAAATAATCAGTTTAGAGTTAGGAATTTTAGGGTTGGTGTTATTTCCAAACCTTACTAAAATAATCAGTTTAGAGGTAGCTGTAGCTTTTATTGCATATAAAAACACCCAGATAAATTCCACTGAGGCGATACTAGTAGAAACTATCTCAACACTCAACCATTGTAGGAGGGTTAGTAAAGGATCAATGAGATGTTATGAACAATTGTTGTACATATGGCTGATTATCCATATAAAACTAAGAGGCCAGTATTTAACAAGTTCTTGTGGTTTAGTCAAAAACCATTAGAGATACAGTTAAAGAAGAGGAATGAAAGAACCTGAGTAAGGAAAGCTGGAAAGTAAAATTACAAGGAATCCCGCAAGGAGAAATGAAGTGAAAAGTCTCATGGATGAGAGCAACAAATTGCTTGATGAGTTATGGGAAAAAAATGATGGGTGCCTTTGATGGGAGTGATCGGATATGTCAAATATGCACCCGTTTTGGTTGTGAGGCAACTTAGGGGCGTATAGCATGTCCCAAGAACATCCGGGTTATCCCAATTCTCTAGGTTATTCAATGATCAATCTGCTTTAGAAGTTGTGAAGAACATCAAGCAAGACTAATGAAAAGTATCCAAGGTGGAGAACTCTATCACTAGACACCATCCTCATGACTCTTGGATTTGAAGTCGAGACTTCGCAAGCTATTTAATTGACTAAAAGAAAGAGGATTAACAACAAGGAAGAGTTGAGAAAACAACTAGAAAAACTCCAAATAGAGGTGGGCACTAGCAAAGCCCTCTAGATATCCCTTGAGGAGCAAATCCTCACTGAAGAGAGATTGAGAAAGTTGATAGAGCAATAGCTGGAGGAAAATAATAAGAAAATCATGTACTTAGACACGCAACTAGAAGGAGAAAAGGTAGCTAGAAACCAAACTGAAGAAGAGCGAGAAGAATTGGGAATATATTGGATGCAAACCAGTACTGAGCTAGAGGCTTTGAAAAAAAATTTCAATGATTGCCAAGAAAAGGCTGATATGTCTTAAAAAAACTCAAGCTAAATTAGAAAGTTGAATTGAGCAGTATGAAAGACTATACAAGAAGCATGTGATGCTGGAAAGTGAGTTGGCTGAAGCAAAAGCCAAAGAAAAGGTTGTTGGGGTCTTCAAAATTGATTTGGATGAGAAATGAGATTAACCTGCTAAAGGAAAAGCTCGACAAAGAAAAGACCAAGGAAAAGCATTTTAAAAAGAAGAAAAAATTGTTTAAACACCACAACCAGATGATTGACACTAACAACAATCAACTGAATAGGAACAATATGTTCCTCTTAGAGAAAATGAGAAACATGGATGAGCAGATTAACTGGGCCCTTGTCTATGCTCGAAGAATTTGCCATAATATCTGTCAAGTTGAAGGGATGTCCACCGATATCAACAAAGCATGGCTGAGACTAATGCTTTTCTTAGGGACATAGAAAACAAAGGCTTTGCTTTTCTCCTTGTAAACAGTGATGATGAGTAGACGAGATTTTAAATGTAAAATTTTTCATCAAGTATTAATGAAAAGGGCTTAAACTCAACCTTTTGAGCAATATCTCTTTATGACAAGTATATTTTTATTAAATATTGGCTCAAATTAAATTGTCTCCATAGCTATGAAAGGATAAGAACCCTACCCGTTTATAAAGGAATGGTGGCTATATATTATCCCAGGGTATAGCTAATCTATATATAACATAAATCATCATGCATAATCATACATCCATATGCATCTACATTTATGAATTATGGAATGTTCATGGCAAGTATTCAAAATATAGGTCTCCATGTCAGAGTCTACAATATTAGGCTTTGTAAAAAAGATAAAGAATGAAGAGAGGGCTCACTTGGAAGCCCACTACCAAAAAAAGCTAAAAGATGTTAAGAATAATACGGCTTGAATAGCTAATTTACTCAAACAACTCTTGTGAGATGTATGAAAGAGATCCTACTAAAGAAACTAAGAAAAACTCTCGTATCTACCTATGCCCCTAAAAGAGATGTATGAAAAATTACTAAGCATAGGTCATGTGTCTTTCATATCCACCACTAAAACCTCCCTTCCCAAATTAGTACAAACCATAGCTAACCTGTGAGTACCATGCTGGAAATTATGGTCATAATATTGATACTTGTTAAGCATTCAAAAGAAAGCTCTTACTCTTGAACTCTCTGCCTAATCATGCCTCTAGTAGCGGGAGAGTAAATGTTATAGAGTTTGGAAGGAAGAAAGAAAAGGTTTTGAGGGTAACTATGGATAGGTTGTATGACATGCTAGTGCAAGTTGGGTACTTACCAACAAAAAATAAATCAAGTTCAAGGAAGTGTGATAACTTTTATATGTTCCATAAAGAAATGGGACAAAACATCGATGGATGTGAGGAGTTTCACTAAAAGGTGATACAAATGATGACTGGGGTCTACTACAAATAGAAAAGAAGGAAAAGGATGATGTCATAGGCATGATAACCTTGAAAGGGAAGAAAGTAGAGGCATGTAGGCTCCAACATACCAAGAATAATCCATCGAAGCTCGTCTTTACAAGGCCTGTCTTTACCTATAATAGGAATTATAATGCATTGCCTCATAACTATAGTAATCCACCCAATGTTGAGGTACCTGCTTTTATGTTCCAAACCAAGATTGATTAATTAACTTGAAGTGGCAGGTGTTTTACGTCTGAAGAACTAAAAAAACAATGAAAAGACAAAAGCAAAGAGGTTGTAAATGCCATTAAAGGTGTGGAACTAAACAAACATGTGAATGAAAAAGAAACCGGTGAATTCCTAATGCTGATGAAACACAATGAGTATAGTGTGGTAAAATAGCTGAAGAAAACCCTTGTCAAGATATCCCTGATGTCTCTTATCCTAAGTTCTAAACCCCAACATAATGCACTGTAAAAGTTTTGAATGAGGCATATGTGCCCTAAGAAATGGCCTAAATGACTATAGAGCATCTAGTCGAAAGAATCCATATGACAAATTACTTATACTTTACTGAAGACAAGCTCGATGTTGGGGGAACAGGTCATAATAAACCTCTATACATCACTATAAGGTGCAAGGATTGCACCATTGGCAAAGTATTGGTGGACAATGGTTCAGCTTTAAATGTACTCCTAAAACATATGCTGGATGAAATGCCAGTTGATTCAACGCATATGCTGCCAAACACCATAATGGCTAGGGTTTATGATGGTTCCCCAAAGAAAGTGGTAGGGACCGTTGAAATAGAGTTGTTCATTGACCCGCGGGTTTTTTAGCAACTTTGCAAGTGATGGACATCCACTCATCATACAATATGTTATTAGGAAGGTCTTGAATACACTCCACTGGCACTGTGGCATCATCCTTGCATTAATGTTTAAAGTACATCATGAATGGAACATTGGTTATAATTAAGGTCGAAAAGACCTTGACAATGGTGCAGAATGTGGTAGTCCCTTACATAGAAGCCAAAAGGAGCGATAATGAAAATCTCTATGCTTTTGAAATTATTAATGCAGAATAGGTGCCAGAAAACATGGTATTGAGAAAACTAGTAATTTCTAAAGTTGCAAGAATGGTGGCCAAATATCCTGAGAGGATAAGTCTAATAAGGTTGAAGACCGTTAATCATTGATTTGGGCTTGGCTTTAAGCCTAGAAGGGAAGACTATAAAAGGGTTATCGATATCAAACGAGAAAAAAGGATGGTCAGGCTGAAAGGAAGGGAACCAGAAGAAGAAGAGATTGTCATCCCTTGATCAATGTATCATTCCTCAATGCTTATGTAACACACTTCGAAGATATGATGGATGTCCCTACCCAAGGCTTGACTACTATGGGAATCAACACATTTGGAATAAGATGAAAGAAAGATCAAGAGCTACAGCGAGAAAGGAAAGGTTGTGGAAAGAGAAGAGTTGCTACCGCAACTGTCCACACTGTAGATGAAAGTAAATGACATTGTTGTTCTAGTGTGCTTTTTATGCTTTCTATGTTTGTCTTTGATACCAAGTTGGTAATTTTGGCTCATGATGTCAAACATATGGTTTTCATTATAGTTGAGCCTTTCTTTTATCAATGATCATGCATTTTCATAGATTTTTCTGTCTCTTTGTAAATTACACACTTATATTGAAACACCTTTCTATTTCAGGAAATATGAAAGCAGATCGTCTGCAAAATCACGAGCATATTACACTAGGAATGAATGGCCAAATTTTGATGAGTACACAATTGCAATTATAGAAAATGAATGGGAAGAGGATGATGTAAAAGAATTCACTAAGCTATTAGAGCAATCGAAGCGAGCTTGAAAACCAACAAAAGAAAAATTGGAGACAATTAATGTCGGTATAAGGCAGGATCAAAGAGAATTAAAAATAGAGACTCTAATCACTGCTAGCAAAAAGGAAAACTTGATCTCACTGCTATACGGGTTCGATGTGTTTTCTTAGTCATATGCAGATATGTCTAGTTTAATACATAAGGTACCATTAAATGAAGAAAGTATACTTGTGAAGCTGAAATTACAAAGAACTCATTCGGATATGGTGCTCAAGGTGAAAGCCGAGATAAAAAGGCAATGAGATGTTGGTTTTTTAAAGGTGGTTAGGGACCCCCAATGGGTATCTAATATAGGGGTGTTTCTAAGAAAGGCGGCAAAATAAGGTTATATGTATACTACAGGGATTAAAATAAAGCAAGCTCGAAAGACAACTTCCCTTTACCACACATTGATGTCCTAATTGATAATGTGACGTGAAGCTCAACGTACTCTTTCATGGATTGTTTCTCTGGATACAGCCAGATCAAAATGGCCAACAAAGATAAAGATAAGACAACCTTTGTTACTCCGTGGGGAACCTTTTGCTACAAAGTGATGTCATTCAGACTAAAAAATGTTGGGACCACTTATCAAAGGACAATGGTAGCTTTGTTTCATGACATGATGCATAAAGAAATTAAGGTGTATGTGGACGACATGATTGCTAAATCCAAAGAGGGAGAAGACCATTGTTAGAATATAAGAAAGCTATTTGAAAGGTTAAGAAAGTATTAGTTGAAGTTGAACCCTACAAAATGCTCATTTTGGGTAAAATACAGAAAGCTTTTAGGATTTAAGGTAAGTAGCCAAGGTATTGAAGTCGACCCTGATAAAGTAAAAGCAATTCAAGCCATGTCGGTGTCTAAAACAGAAAAAGAAGTGAGAGGGTTTTTGGGTCGTTTGAATTACATTGTTTGGTTTATATCTCAAATGACAGCAACTTGTGAGCCAATCTTTCGACTATTTCAAAAAAAAAATCCTAGGGTATGGAACGTGGAATGCCGAGAAACTTTCAATAAAATCAAGCAGTATTTGCAAAATTCACCTTTGTTGGTTCCTCATGTTCTTAGTAAACCGTTAATTATATATTTAACAACAACCAAAAATACAATTGGATGTGTACTCGAGCAACATTATGAGTCTAGAAGAAAGGAGAGAGCGATTTATTATCTGAGTAAGAAGTTCACATATTGTGAGTCCAGATACACAATAGTAAAGAAGCTTTGTTATGCACTTGAATAGGCTACAAAACGAATTCAATAATACATGTTGTATTACACTACATGATTGATTTCAAAACTAGATACTCTCATATATATCTTTGAAAGCCTTATTTATCAAGTAGAATAGAAAGCTGGTAAGTGATGTTGACTGAGTATGACATAGTGTACATGACAAGAAAATCTTATGACAAGAACATTGTTGAGATGTTTGGATGGGATAAAAGCAAAAAAGGTGCCCCAAGAAGCTCACGAGGGGATTTGTGGAAATCATGCTGGTGGGCATATAACAGCTAGACAAATACAGAGGTTAGGATATATCTGGATGACCATGGAAAAGGATTGCATAAAATATATCAGAAAATGCCATAAATTTTAGGTGTATAGTGATAAGATAAATGCACCTCCAACTCCTCTATTCAATATGACAACTTCATGGTCATTTGTAATATGGGGAATCAATGTAATTATTCCTGTCAATCCAAAAACAAGCAACAGGCATCGGTTTATCTTAGTGGCCACTGTTGACTTCACAAAATAGGTGGAATCAATGTAATTATTCATATCAAGCCAATTCATATGCTCATGTAACCTAGAAGGTAGTGAAGAGATTCATCAAACGAGATTTAATCTGTCGATTTGGAACACCTTAAAGGATAGTGACTGATAATGCTCAAAACTTCAATGAAAGAATGATAGTAGAGCTTTGTGCGAAATGAAAAATCAAGCACTCAAATTCATCTCCATACAGGCCAAAGATGAATGGTATTGTAGAAGCTACCAACAAGAATATCAAGAAGATGATGCAGAAGATGGTACTCACATACAAGGATTGGCATGAAATGCTTTCTTTTGCTCTACATGCATATCACACCATAATAAAGATGTTTATAGGAGCTACACCTTATTTCTTGGTTTATGGGATGGAAGCAGTAATACCGCTAGAAGTAGAAATCTCATCTCTAAAGGTATTGATGGAATCAGAACTTGAGGAAGCTGATTGGGTCAAAATGAGATAC
>Ga0307517_10009255_pt1 | contig 14002 bp, 18 predicted proteins | sample 23_EM_MG_FD_194515 | JGI IMG/M metagenome (GOLD analysis project Ga0307517, IMG submission 194515) | Populus trichocarpa ectomycorrhiza microbial communities from riparian zone in the Pacific Northwest, United States - 23_EM | ecosystem: Host-associated > Plants > Roots > Unclassified | place...
TGATTCATGTCTTGGTCGCAGTATCCTCGTTACGCAAAAATTGGCCTATGGATTCATCTTCCAATATTTCCCACTCACTCGTGGCGGAGATATTACTGAAGCTGGAGTCGGATTTGAAGCTCGAAACTGAGTCAGCTCTAGATAACTTGCGAGGGCGGAGCGGGAAGTAAGTGTCGAAGTGTCGAAGTGGTTCAGGGGAATGCGAAAACAACAGAGAATCGGAGATGGGAGGAGCGGCGATAGAAATGAATTCATTGGACTCTTGGCCTGAATCTATCCGTCGTCTTTTTTGCAAGGCTCGTTGAGAATGTCCAGTAGTGACATCTCCTTCATTCAGTGACTCCCGCACCGTTTCTGTGCTGGCCACGCGCTTCAGCCTTTTTACGTCTTTTTCCTCGAGCCTTACGAGGTCTTCGCACTCACGCTGATGGCGAGAAAGCAAATCGTCCCAGAGCGACTTGGGTCGAAGCTGAACTCGGGAATTCAGATTGCTCTTGTCGTAAACCCAGTCCGTTGCAAGCATGGAGAAATAGGTCACGTCTTTCCACTCTCCAGCGGCATTGCTATAGAATGCACGACGATGATTACCTTCTTTTCGGAAACCTCTATTCAGAAATTAAATGCAAGGCGCTACAGAAGAGAACGAGGCCTTTGACTCACGCAGACGCTAAAAGTTTTAGAGTGGGTAACATGTCCTCACTATCCACAACGATCGACTGAAGGCGATGACACTCATGGTTGTTAAAGGCAACCTCTGTCACATCATTGATTGCGTTTATGATTGCTCGCTTTCCCCGGAAAGCAGGAGCGATATATAGGCCCATGCTGCATTCTCCCATATGTAATGGATCCATGAAGTTTTGCGCAGTTGACAGGTAGATGAGCCCTATGGGTGTGGTTTTTGGTTCTGATGCGACCAATTCATGCGCCCTGATTCTGTTGGATCGCAGTTCGCCCCTAAGGTGGAGAGCAGCACCATGAATAAGAGCTTCGAGATTGGGGCTGGGCTTGTCGATTGGCTCCATGGGCTCCAACGACGGCGATTCAGATTGCACTGATGCCAGGTATTCCCGGCCAAAATTCGGGTCTTCGCGTCGAGGTCCGAACGGATTATTCGTAGCTGTGTAAAATTTGGACGAGCCCTGCTGGATAACAGGTTCAGTTGATCCTTCTACATCGGACAAGTCGAGACAGTCGTCGAAGGACATGGAGGAAATGGAGGTGGAGGCGGAATGGGGACGATCGGAAGTGACATCAGCAGGGTGGATCTTTCTGGGGAAGAAGGGAGCGTTCGGATCCTCCTCTGGTGAGAACCACACTCCGTCTCCCATTTTTTGAAGATCGGACTGGAAGCATTTTTCCCACCTTTGATACGTTTCTTGTTCTGAACGGGTACGTGGATCAGTGCTATCAAGAGAGTTCTCGCCACTGGAATTGACAGTGAGGTGGGGAGAGCCAAAACTGATGGGGCTATGTGTGATACTGGATGGAGGTGACTAGAATATCTACTCAACCGGTTGTAAAAGATTATGGTAAGAGTGGGTAACTCACTGTTGCCCTCGAGACGGGCAGTGTTTCTTCCTCTGGTTCGCCTTCGGCATCTTCATCAGTCCCATCGTCCGGATTGGATTCAGATGGTACGGCCGGAACTTGAGTTTCGATCATTATGACTCCAAAGTAATGAGCACATCCCACGAAGGAAAGGAAGTCTTCAGGGCCATAGGCTGTTTCGACACTAGTCTTCTGCATTTCTCTGAAATAGGACTCGAGAACGTCGATGTTGTCATCGAGACCATCGAGACCTCGCCCAACGTACACCCTTTCAACCGCCTTGGGAGGGGTGGAAGAGTTTCGAGCAGACATTGCGTGCGGGAGCAGGAAGGGAAGCAGATGGGCGCTTGTAGTCTCCAACGGGGACTTTATGTACGCCACCAGGGGACCGTGAGGCGATAATGAAGTCAATGATCAATCGTGGTTAGATCTATCGGATCTCCATAAGAAGGTTAGTCGCGAGCCATGGCCCCATATCAATTCGTGCGAATATCATTATTCGTGTCTGTCTCGTTCCCACTGTCTCTCAAAGGTATGCCCATCATTCTTCGAACCAATCGGGGTACATCTAGACGCCCCATCCAGCGCTAACATATGAGCGCTTCTGCCCTTCAACAGGTTCCGGTAATTCGGAAACCGGTCAGAAATTTTTGGGGTTGTGACTTGTGTAATTAGCGCCCAAATATAGATGCTCCAGTACAGCCTTCGGCAAATAGATATTCAACCAGGTGATGATGAAATAAGCGCTTGCGGCCCTTGGAAGGACATACAAATCCGGAAGTAGGTGCACCAGATACAGAAACAAGCTTAAAATTCAAAGATGGGCAAGGGCATCGTGCTTAACCGTGGTACCAAGGCACGTAGACGCATATCATATTGGTAGCATGGTGATGGGAAAAAAAAGTAACAACAAAGCAACGTAATATATGCTCACTAGAAGTGGGCCCGTTAGTTATTCCCAAGGACACGACGTGAGAAAGGTGACAAACGAATGTGAGAGCAGCGCCCTTGGTCTTCTTTTCTCCACCGAGTTCGAAGCTGGAGATGGATTCAGCGATGGAGCATAGAAGGAAGGAAAAGACACGGACTGCTTGCAGCGCTTCAACGATAGTTGCATTTTGTATTTGCACACTGTGCATTCCAACCGCAGCACAACTTTCTTCGTTGTCTTCGCCTAAAGATCATGAACGAATGGGTTAAAATTGAGCATAGGTTAGAGATAGATCGAGACGCGCCTTCTTGTGGAAAACTGGCTTCGTCTGACCACCATAACCTGACTGCTTCCTGTCGTAACGGCGCTTTCCTTGCGCGAACTTGGAGTCTTTGCCTTTCTTGTATTGGGTCACCTTATGGAGCCTAAATGGGTACCGGTTTCCGTGAACATATCATCCTAAGCGTTTCGCAGAAAGACATACGTGTGCTTCTTGCATGTTTTGCCCTTGCAGTCTATGCCATGAAACGTTCACTGAGCCATACATATGCTTTTATCAAGACACTCACAAGTCTTGCGATTTCTACGACTCAGTATCAGCATAATATTCTTGAGGCATGGAAGTGAATACGCACTTGGGAATGTTGACCATCTTGCTGGCGACGACGACGATGACCACTTTACTGGATTGTGTTGACCGTCCTGTTCGGGAATCGCCGGGCTTGCCGTGCTGTACAGTTTTTCAAAATAAGGTTTACTCTGCCGTAGTTTGCCGACATTGGAACTCGTCCGGACCGCTTATGGCCGAAGAACGTTCTTCCTTTCATACTCACTTTATGCGCCCGAAAGCCATATCAATTTCTATTACAGTGAAACAATGTCAAGACCAGAATTTAATGTTTCACCTTTCCTGCAGGACGAAATCCAGTCAGTGAACGCACCATGACGCTGCTCGTGCCCTCCATGTTCTGGTTTAACGTGCCACGCATTCTCATACACATCGCTGGGGAATTCACCGAAAGTGGCATCATTGCGCTGGCCACCAACGTGAGAATCATATTCCACAACGTAGGCCGTGGCTGCCTCGTTTTGGAGGAACGCCATCGTGTTTGGGTTTGGCTTCGTGATTTTGGAGGGCTTTCTCATAGGAATCTTTGGATGGGCTAGCCTTGACCACCAGTTCGTGTACGTCAGAGCAGTGAGGTTGGCCAACTTTTTGTTGCGCAAAAAAAACAACACTCCGGAGGCCGTTCAGATCTGCAACCTTCCATCCGGCTGTTTCGCGGTAAGAAAAATTCGCTCAAATTAGACTTGGGAGGTTCACTTACGAATTAGAATAGGTTGATGTGCTCCACGAGTACATTGTCCTTTTTGCGTTCCGCCTCCAACACTTGTTTCATCTTCTTGAATTGCAAATTTGTGCTCCTCTTCAGCGACATCAATTGGTTCGTGAGGGGTTCCACTTTAGAGTCCATCGCCTCGTTTTCCAATTCCAAATCCAATAACCTTTTTGCAGATGTCTTGTCCAACGCAGTGGACTCCCTGCTCCGTACTGGTCCCCATTTTCTCCGCCTTTCTTCCCGTTCTATCTCCCGTTCTTCCCGCTCCTTCCTATGTTTTTTCCCTCTCGTGCTCTCGCTCATGAAGCTGACGCACACGCACAACTATCTTGTTCTCGTTCCGTCCTCTCCTGTCTGCGTTCCTCTCGGTTTTTCATTCTCTCTTCTAGCAGATCCATGCTCTCAGAATTTTTGGTAGACGGGCCATAGCCATACCAGGATGACACTCTAGTACTCCTATCATTTCCTTCTTCTTTTGAAGGTCGAGTATCGATGGTGGCGGTCCTGGGGCCAAGGCCGGCATTGGGATCGGGTGAACCCAAGGTGCTTGTTGTAACCCTGCCTGAAGGAGCATCGGTTGTGATGTGTGATTTCCTTCCCTCTCTGTTGATCCAAACTCTGGTGAGACTGCTCCTTCGCCAATCGTACGGCGCACTTTCTGGCATCGTCGAACTGGAATTCAAAGGCCATCCGATGTCCAGAACTTTCAGTTACACCACGATTCATCCTAGAAGAAGATTCGTGGCGCCGATCCATCGTTTCAATTTTTCTACTTCGGCTGATTATCTACAGTAGTCCACATAGAATCGAAAAAGGCACTTACATGCTTCGAGTGTGCTTTTTGGTTGGTGGTTTTTCTAGGCTGGAGAGCGCAAGGAATACTACTGTCATGGATAAGAAGTATCTCATCACTTATCATTAGACCATAAATGTCATCCGAACGCTGTTCTGCGACCTCATGCGGCCTGCATATATAAAACTTTATTCTTGTTTAGAAGCGACATGTTAATGGCCAGCGTCATTATCTGGGGACAAATGACATTAAGAGAAAACACCTCGCGCCTATCGTCACCGTCGCGGGCTTCTATCTCTCCCCAGTACAGACAAAATCGACGAGGGAGTCGAAGGTTGTGGGATCCATACCAACTTCACCACTCTGAAGAAGTAAACGCTTCCAGGCAGTCACGTACACCTCCCGAGGGAATTTCCCAAACGCGGTGTAATTTTGATTCTTCTGAAGCCCAATTCGAGACTCAGGCTCCACAAGGTAAATGACTGCTGGCTTATAACGGAGGAAGTTTTTTGTGACAATGTCGAGGTTCCTCTCCTTCAGGAGCGCTTGCGCGGTTTCATAACGAATTTCTGTGACTTGCGATGTTCCAAGCATCGTCAACCATGAGGCCAATTCCAGGTCGCTGGCTTTGGCCATCTTTTGCTGAGCGCAGACGACGAGATTTTTCAGGCGGTTGAAGTCGGCAACTTTATCGTTTGGCTGTGAGTAAAAAGTAAGCATATCAATCCAGACCAACACATAGTGCCGCAATTCATTTACCAGTTGGTACAGCGCCATGTAATCCATTAATGAGGCGACTCTTTTCTGATCCGCCTCCATTTCTCTCTTGATAAGGCTGAGCTCCTCTTTCACCTTCTCCAATTCGGTGGACAACGACGCGTTGGTGATTTCGAGTTCTCTGATCCTCTGCATCTCATCATTAGTCCTATCAAAACTTCCTACCTTCTCCGATGACTTGTGTACTTGGAGTATTGTGTTGATCTCCTTTCTATATTGTGCCATCTCTGCGATTTCCTTTTGACGCTGGACTCTTTCCTCTTCTCGCTCCTCTCGCTCTTTTTGCCTCTCTTTCATCATATCTTCGTGTAGCTTTATTTCAAGGCGTCGAAGAGTGTGTTCCCGTATACGCTCTTCGCGTTCTCCCCTCCGCTCCTCTCTCTCTTTTTCTCGCTCATCCACCTCTATCTGCCGCTGTTTTCTCTCTTCTCGAAGTTCCTCGACTTCCCTGAGCCTCTCTTCACGCTCCGCCCTTCTTTCCTCTATCTCGGTTAGCCGCTGTCTTTTCTCCTCTTCACGCTCTTCACGCTCTTTGATTCGTTCCTCCCTCTCTTTTTGCCTCTCGTGAAACTCGACCCGCCTTTGCGCTCTCTCTCGTGCGAGTTCTTCGCGTTCTTTCTCTCGTTCCTCTTTTTCCGAGTTCCCTGCTTCCTTCTCTTGTTTTAGTTCTTCCCTCTCCTTCTCACGCCCGTCCATCTCAATGTGACGCTGCCTGACATCTTCCCCCAGCGGGGCGCCCTCCCTTTTGCCATTTCCCTCTGATTCCGCCCCTGGGGCGCTGTTATTGGAACTGAGCGTCGAGGCTACGTTGTTAGACATCGAGTGGCGTTGGATCCCATTTAAGTCATTTGTGTCCAAGCTATTTCCCTTTGTCACACCGCCGTATTTCGCCAACTCTTCTTTCGGTATCTGGGCCTTCTGCATTCCCGCAATCCTCATCTGGGCGAGAACAGGTGGATTTAGTGGACTGCCCCTAGGCGCGGTCGATTCTTCGGGTATTGTTTGGACGTCGCTTCCCTCATTCTGGGCACGCAATGCTCGTTTTCTCGCATTGTCGAAAGTAAACGTTCCAGAGCTCTGAACGCTCAAGCTGACGGGTTCGACGGCAATAGCTGATAGAAAGCCCCCCACGCCATCTGTCTTGGAGCGAGCGGGCTCTGCTGGCGGTGTGAGTGTTCGGGTTGTTAACATCGTTCCCTCTTCAAGCTCCCTTTAATTCTAGGGAGGCTTAAGCGTCTAGGGGCATTCTTTGCAGGGTTACACACACCTGGAAATGGAAATTGTGTTATAAAAATGGCCTAACGTCTGAGATGAGAGAGATGGCGAGTATAACTTGACCAGGGGTGCTGATCTCACACAGTTAATATCCCATTTGGCGCTTATTTGTGATGAACCGATTCAACGTTTAGGCATTCTACGGCCAATCGAAATTATCTTGTCCGCGGTTTTAGAAGGTTCGAGGCCACAGCTTTCCCCGGGTTTGTCGCGGTCAGGTCACTAAAAGTAGAAAATCTCTCAATTCTGTTGCCTCGTTTTCAGCCTCGTGGCTTAGGTGATAGCGTATCGGCCAATCCTAACCAATAGACACCGTTCAAAAAATCTCTTGTTAACAGCGAAGGGCCTACGCCACTGCTACAATTTTGTAATACCGGGCATCGTGTCCATCGTGTCCAAAGCCTCTATAGTCATGAGTTCATTTTCACTGGCCGACATGACATGGACATGATCATGCGCACACCTCGAAAACACCTCTTATATGCCACACATGCGTGCTGGCCCGAATTTAAAAGCATGCGAACAGATTTAATTCTCCAAGGAATTATAGATAAGAACAAGTGATGTGCGCCGATCCATTTTTCTGGCGGAACGCCGAGAAATGTGCATGCAAGGAAGGGAAGGATAGTGTACGCTGTAAAAGCAGCGTTGTTGACGCGGAAAACTTCACGAATGACGAGACGATGTCAAAAAAAATATACGTATGTCCAAGTGTTAAATAATCCTTCATTCAAACGAAAGGTCAATGGCTTTCGACCTCCGATCCTTGTATATCTCGTCGTTGACTTGCTTCATTATCTTTGCTTCAAGGGCTGCTTCGCGATCGCGGTTTTCCTTCCGCTCCGCCAAGAAATCAATTCGAATTTGGTTCCGCAGAGCGTCGATCGCGTCCTGCCACTGTGGCGCACCGTCGCGCGTCGTCTTCTGAATAACTGCCCAGCGCATTTTTTCGTCGTCAAATGCCCTTTCTCTCCTGTCAAGCTCGCGCTCCCGTCTTTCGAGCTCACGCTCCCTCCTTTCGAGCTCGCGCTCTCGTCTGTCGATCTCTCCTGACTTCCAATCGAGTTCGTAATCAGTTATGGGTCCAAGCTGGCCGGCGATTTGGCCTGGGTAGTCTAATGCATTGTTAGTTAATGACCCATGCGTGTCATGGATTAAGGCATTCTTTTCTTCCACAGGTTCCAGTTTTATTGAAGGTGGACCCATCTGCTCCCCATCACCGTTTCCGTTTCCTTGTCCGTCTGAGTTTAGTGCAGGGTCAAATCCATCTACATCGGGTTTTGGAGGGTTAAACTAGAGTACTAGGAATTAGGAGTGGATGCAGGCCACACAACGGAAAGCGTACCGCAGTTTTTTTCGGATCTATCGCCGTGCCACCAGATAGTCTGACTGCCGCCACATTATCCGTGGTTCCTGAGCCCAAAGGGACCATGGATCTGTTATCGCGCTCCTCTCGGAGTTTGCGTTTTCGTGCATTGTCGTACTGAGGGTGCGCTGCCATGCTCCATTGGCTTACACTTGTTTCAGACGTTGAAGTCATCGGTATCTCAGCGAATGCCCCAAGAGTTTAGTGTTCATAAATTCGAGTAGTGTTTGAGCAACGGAAGGCTGTGTGATATAGTCAAAGTCCGAGTGCACAGTGAGATACTGAGATCAAGGGAACGGATTTGAACAAAACGACAATTCAAAAAGTTATGTAAGAAATTCCTGCCGAAATCACTAAGTAAAACGGAGTTGCCACAGTCGCACCTACAAATCGTGATGGTATATTACAGTGTGTGTAAACATAATAAATACAGAGTATAAGGTTAATAATGTCCACTCCAATCAAGAATCAGGCAAAGGTATAGTCGAGCATGCTGAGCAGGAAAGGTTGAGCATCATCGTATGGGTTCAGCTCGAAAAAGCGTTCGATGGAACGCTTGTACTGAGCGGGTTCGAGAGGACGGTGAGTTTCATTTCCCCCGCCTCGAAAGCGGGATTTGACTTCGCAGACGATTTGCATCGCGTCCATGCTGTCGACGAACGCCTGGGCGGTGTTGCCAAGATCCTTGCCCGCAAGCAGATTCCTAGCAGACTGGATACGAGCCCAGGTAGATTTCTCCGGTTCTAGACTTAGCCTCCATAGCCCCGAGAGTACATCAGTTGATTGATCCTCAGAGGGTGAGATCAAACCAGCTTTCTTAGCGAGCCATGCCTGAGTGTGGTCAAGAAGATTCCGGAGTCGAATGCGATCAGCTATGTCTTCATCCTGGGGAAACGAATAAGATAATTAGTATTAAGAGACGTTAATAGACTCACCCCGAACGGCTGAATTCCCTTTTCGATGCCTTTCACCTGCTCCTGGAGATCCAGGACCATTTGCTTTAACATTTGACGGTCGTTGTTTGCGTCCTTCAAGTCCTGTCGTAAACTTTGTATCTGTTCCTGTTGGTTTTGGATCTGCTCCTGTTGGCGTTGGATTACCCCATGTTGCCTTTCGATCTCCTGAGATTGCATTTGCACGCTATCCTGGAGGTCGTGAATTTGCGCCTCCAACGACTGCTTCGCTTGGGAGTGGCCTTGTTCGAGACGGAATAATCTCTCCATCCATCTTTCGTCCTGCCCAGTGAAGCTAGAGGCTTGAGCTTGGAGATCCGATTGCGCTTTCCTTCGGACATCTTCGAGATTCTGGCGCACATCCTGCAGTTCCCGTGCAAGAGCCTGCTGTTTTTCCACCGCCGCTTGACATGCCTTCCTCGCAGCCGTTGCTTTCCCCTCCTCTGTCTTCGCTTTCGACTGCGCGCTGGCTAAGCCTCGATTTAAGTCCGCGACCCTTGACTCGAACGCCTTCTTTTCGACCGCCACTGTCTGGAGGTTCGGCTGATGCTTCTTCGCCTCAATGAGTTCCTTCTTGTGTGTGCCGACCTGGGAGTTGAGTTGTTGGATTTTTAACTCGTGAGCTTGTACCGCAGTCTCTCGGTTTCGGGTTTCTTCTTGTGCCGCGGTTAACTTCTTCTGCAACTCCTCGACCTTCTTTGCCTGTTGTTTCATTTCCTTCTCCGCGTCTTTCAGAGCACTTTCCTTCGCTTGTAGCTGAGCCTCGACGGTCTTCAGAGTCTTCGCTTCCTGCTTACGGCAACGATTTTGTTTCTCCAGCGCAATCTTCAGGCGATTCAGTTCTTCCGTCTGCGTCTGCCTCCACTGCGCCATATTCTGCTCCACATAGGCTTTCATCTCCTGTATGCCAGTGAAACAGTAGGACTGGAAATCACGCAACGCCCGAGAATGTGCGGTCATGCGAACAAGGAGGTCATCGGTGGGTGGAGGGGAAGCTGGCTGATTATAAACGTCGACGATCTCCTGAAAATCGCGGATGATTTCCTCGGTCCTTTTGATGAGTGGCGCGTCGGGAGAGTCCAGGAAGTGAAGAGGCTCCTGCGTCGCGAGTTGCGGGTTGGGCGGTGATAAAACGACTTGATCAGAAGACATCGTGAGGTCGATGACACAGGCTCTGCCGGCACAGAATAAATTAAGACGCTTGTTAAAGTGGCATTTTACGTACTGCAGTATAATGTTGTTGGAGGTGATCCAGCAGAGAAAAAGATGTTTTGAAAGGGGTAGACTGTGAACTGTGATCAGATGTTTCAACGTTATTATCTGGTCGCCTTTCATATTTGAAATGCAGTCAGCCATCGATCGAAATGACCAGGAAGGTCGAACGCAAAACAATTTGAACAAAGGGGACTGGGCAACATGTTTGTCGTCAGATATTTGTCGGTGCATTGTTCTCACACGATGATAAACAAGCCTTTTTATCATTACATAGATTGCAAAGTCCACTGGACTTTCAACAACACAATGCTAATGGGTTTCAAAGAAAACTCCGTTTTCGACCTAAACAACACGTTGTCATTTCATTATATCGAGCATTTTTCATAGCAACCATCCATCAAACTGATTTGCCGTGTGGGCGTCTAGTGGCTTCTTGCGTAAGTAATTGGCAGTCGCTTGAACTTGATTCGTGTGATAATCACGGCTCGTTCAACTTGATCTCTAACCATCATGGCACTTAAACGCCTTCTTCAACCTCTCAAATTCCCTCAGTCAAGTACATGGCACTTGGTAATTGCACCAGATCCACGCATATATAAGGGGTTTCAGGTGCGTTGGCTTCCTTCACTGTCCAATTCTCTGTATTGACTCGGATATTCATAGCGACTGTCTGAGTCCAGTACCAGAGAATTTTGCATGTCCTTGCAGACCAACCTCGACGTCGCCAAATATATTGAAAACCCTATATGCGGGTAATTATAACACGCTTCATCCTCTTCATCCTTTCCCATGCTAATATTTACCTCTGTTGTCTCAGAGTGTCCTCTAACTTCCATCACCCACACCGGAGATGCGCCTGTTTCAGCAGCGGTCAGGTGAGGTCGTTCCTCTTCGCATGCATTTTGTTCTTCAATATTTTTCCCTCCAGAATCTCACTGGATCCGGTTTGTTGGCCCAGACGCCACTCTTCCTCGCGCGGCCCTTAGACAGCTCCTCGACAAGTTCCCCACTTACAACTTGCAATCGAAAGAGGAAGCAAAGTCCGCCATTATGGATATAGAGAAAATCTTGAGTTGTCTTACCATAGTGCCGGAATAGTTTGACGCGTACCTAGCAAAAGGTGTAACAAAAGCGATTTCTTCTTATCCCTATCTTTATCTCATTCCCCTTCTTGCACCTGCCTTATGAAGCAACGCCTTATGATTCAATGCAGTAGTATTGTCATTGCCTTTCATCTCTCATGACCTCAGAAAACGTGCAAAGTGAATAGCGGACCTCTTGTCCTTTGATTCCCCTTAATGAATTCAGATACAGTTCTTGCATCCGATACCCTCTAATTTATTATTTTTTAAGGTTTTCGAAAATCCTCAGATCTCAATATAATCCCGGTTCCCCTACCAAGCTCCTTCGGCCATGTGCACACATTGTGATCGAGCTTTCTGTTTTCCACCCTACATGCCCAAACTCTGGTCGAAGTTATTGGATGCCAGTCGGTCACCTCATGTTGCTGTACGGACGAAGGATACATAGGATATTTTCACTGTGGGAGTGGATATGGGCGTTTGTGGTTGTATGGTTGAATGTTGAAGGAGCGTGTTGTTGGTTTATATAGAGTGATTATTAGTAACGGCGATTGGGTCTTGCGGACGGAGTAGAAGATGCTAGAGCAGAGAGCTGACTTTGTAAGATCGGCGGGACCGCGAGTAAGATCCCTTCGTGCTTCTTTTTATCTTCGGGATTGTGGAAGAAGTAACGGCGAATGGATCTTTCGTACAGCGCGAGATCGAAAGGTTCATGAATTTCACTGCCGCGAGTACGATATTTCGAGAACTGACAGCAAACCATTTCCATGGCCGCCCTGTTGTCGACGATTTTCTGGACATTTATATCCAGGTCAATCCCGGCGAGGAGCTGTCTTCCGCTTTGGACACGAGCACTAGGAATGTCTTGAACACCCCCAAGCTCTTTCCTCCAGAGGAGGGAGAGGTTTAGTACAGTGAAGTGTTCCAGAGGAGGCTCTCCGCGGAAGTGAAGATTGGATTTGAAAGCAAAGTATGCTTGAATTACGTCGAGCAAGTTGCGGAGCCTTATTCGATCCGCTAGGTCTGCATCCTGTTCGCAGGAAAATGGGACGTATAAAATTAGAAATTTTGACAAATTTGATCAAAGAAGGTCACTGTAAACTCACCCCGGAGGCCTGGTAGCCAACGGCCTTACGCGGATGAACCGCAACTTGGCCTTGTGGTTCATTACTTGCATTCAAGTTCACGATATCCAAAATTTCGACCTCTATAAGCCCCAACTCATATTTTACCATATTGCGAACCTCATGGTGGACCGGATCCGATTCGAGGGCTTCAGAATCCTCCATGATCGTTTCATTTAGACTCTTCATCTCTTCTTGGGCGAGCTTGAGGAGATCTTGCCTTTCGACCATGACCCGACCGTCGAGGTCGGTACAGCACCATGAGCTTCGTTGGTCGTTGTGCGACCACTGTGTTTCGATGTCTATGGAAGTGGTTGTATTGTTTTTCAAGTCAAAGTCTTTGCTTCTCGTGTTACTCTTATTGTTGGTCTGTCACTCCGTATTTGGAAGTAATGTACGGGCGCCTATTTTTTAGTTGTGTTCGGGTCAGCGTGGATGCAACACAAAGTATGTGAGATAACTTTGATCACCCGTTGTGACGCCAACCTTTGAGTCTATGTCAGACGTCGTCTAGAAGATCGAGAGGTCGGGGCACTCCGAATCTAAGTATTGCATGATGCATCAAGCATGCGGTCGGATTAACTTTACTGACAAACTGACAGAACACCACTGCGGGCGCCGTTACTGGGAGCTAATTGTCCGCTAGTGTTGTGTAAGAGTCTAAAATAGTGCAACCAAGAGTTACCAACTTACTGTATCCCTTTGTCTTGAAACTTCGCCTTTGCAGGCTGCTAGTCGATCTATTATTAGTATGCCATCTTCCAAGTCATACACAGCCCTTGGTCTGCTGCGTTAAAGGTTGATGATCAGTGATAGCATTGAAGGAGGCAGTCTTGAGCTTATCTATTGGATGAGTTGGTGTTGCCAAGGTGTTGCAGGCCCTTGCGGCACAGATCGGACAAAGATCGGATCATTTGAAACGCATTACGTAATTCATGTAAACGATGATTGCAACATGGGTTTGACGTTGGCGGTCAACCTCAGGTTTGTGAGCCTTGAGGTCTCTTAAAACTTGGGCTCCTTGGCTTGGAACTTGGATTTTTATCGGATGATGGGTCATCATCGGGTTCGATGCCATTTCCTCATGGTACTTAATTAATTGTTCCATAGCACGCCTTATCACGGTCCCTAAAAATTTTCCTCAACTCCAACGGGCGACCCATCACTCTTAGTATGTTTCTCGGGTCCGAATTCTGCTTCCTAATACATAATCTCTTCTAGTACAAACGGAAGTACGACATTCTTGCTTATCGTCGTCAAATTTTCCATCTCCCTCTGAACTGAGCTGCTATCGCTTCACAGAAACCTCTGAAGCCCGCTGGTAGCGTCTTATCGTCCTTCAGGTCACTTCGGTCCACCGAATTTCAGGGTTGATGGATGCTTACACTTAGTACCATGAAGGCCCCATTTACTTTATCACGCTGGCGAACCGAAATTGATGTGGAATTGACAACTACTGAGATCTTCTGTTCGCCAGCATGATAAATATCGAAGTACCCTGTTTGTTCGTGGTTTCAGACATGCACATATATCGTTAGTATCCTTTCCAATTGAGTATCCCTTCCATTCGCAATAATTCTGAATAGCGAATTTAA
>Ga0307517_10009256_pt1 | contig 14001 bp, 12 predicted proteins | sample 23_EM_MG_FD_194515 | JGI IMG/M metagenome (GOLD analysis project Ga0307517, IMG submission 194515) | Populus trichocarpa ectomycorrhiza microbial communities from riparian zone in the Pacific Northwest, United States - 23_EM | ecosystem: Host-associated > Plants > Roots > Unclassified | place...
GAGAGTGTTACAGGGGCAGGCCAAATAAAACTAGTATCTTTATTCTGTATTCATGGCCGAAACGGTAAGTCTCCATTTCTGTAACAATTTTTCTCCCTTGTAACCGAGACTTGTCAACCTATCATTTCCCAACCAAAAAAAAAAGAAAATCATGAATTTAAGTTGGAAATTTCTTTTTAATTCCTGAGAGCATTGTTTTGATATTGAGCTTATCTCTTTAATTTGTCAATAAAATAAATCAATGGGATTTCAAATTTAACAATTAATTATTAATCAATCCTTACGCTAGTGATGTCCCTGTATGAGCACATAGTGAGTCCAAGTACCGTGGTGTCTGGATGAACAGGCTGTTTGCACAACACATATCAGAGACCGACGTCAAAAGAAGAAGAAAAAATGTTAAAAATGAAAGTAACATACACAAACATCTAATTAACCGAAGTTACTTATTTTTAAAAAATGTGGTGATAATTATGTGTTTAAAATGATTTTTTATTAGAAATACATTAATATATTTTTTTATTTTTAAAATTTACTTTTTACATCAATACAATTTAAAAATAATTTAAATTAAAAAATTTATTTTTACCGCAATCTTAATCAAAGGCCAAGTAAAAGGAAGGGATTTGACTTAACTCCCACAGCAGTTCCTCCTGCTGTTTGTCTCCTCATCTCCCCTCTATCAACCGAGAAGACAGGGATAGGTGCCTTTATTTTCATATTCAAATGATCGAAGAATCTTAGCACATAGCGTACAAGTGGTTCGATTCCTTGTGTCTCCAAGATAGCCGTGGAAAAACAGTCGTTGCATATTCTTCTACCATCCCTTCGATCATCACCAAGGCTAACGAATTTTTCATTTCTTGGCTGCATGAAAGTAATATATATATATATATATATATATATATATATATATATAAATGGTTAATTAAAAAATGAAACTTATAAGATCTGTATGCCGTATGCGGATACAATCATATACGCCCCCATGCATATTTTCTCAATTATGAAGAGAATTGATCAAGTACGAAACATGGACAGGAAATTGAATTATATATAACCTTGTCTAGATTCGGGTGATTATTTTTTTTAGATGCATTTTAATCACTCAATATTCATACGTAGAAGATTTGACCGTATCCTACGTACTCATTGAATTGGTTGTCAGAGAGTTATGTTTACAAGAAATGTGCCTTTCGATGGAATATTGCATGCATAAGCTAAGATAAAATATTACATGCGTAATTAAAAAAAAAAAATGCTCCGTGGCAATCGTATTAAACTGGTTCCTTTTTTTTAACAAAAAAATAAGTCTTCTTCTTCCTTTTTTCCTGATAAATAGGTCTTCTGTAACACAAACCTCGAATCGCCTGCAGGAGCAGCATATATGAGTGCCATCCCTCGTGTGATCATAACAATAAACTTGGTTCCAGAACTCACGTTTTAGGTGCGGGCCTCGGATCTGTTCAGAAAACAGATTGCTTGGTGTGAAATACTTAAAGTAATTAATTAATTAAACTCTTCGTTGAGATAACATATCATTCACAAGTAAATTCTGTAGTGTCATAAAACACATGTTGTTGTCTTGTCTGTATATTTGCTGATATGGTCATTAGTAAGTCAACATAATCATGGATATAGATCTACTGAGTATCAACTTCATCACGGAAAGACCTTCAACCAAGGTCCATGCTGCTCCTGGTGGTGGATCTTCTTTGGGATACCTCTTTGGTGGTGGTAGCAATTGACACATGCCGTCGTGTCTTCATATGAAGTTCTCTGTTTGTTGATCTTTGTGAACCTTAGTTTGAATGAAACCATGCTTTCATCTTCAATATATATAATCCATGCCAATTTGTTGGATCATGTGGTGTAATATCTTCTGTGTTCTCTTTGTTGTTTCAACTATTCAATCACGATCGTGGGATTTAGATGCCTGGGCATCTGTTAAGAATTCGGTGGATAGTTTCCGATACATAGCATCTGAACAATATGTTGGTTCTAATAGCAATTTTTTTTTAATAGAAAAAAACAGATGATATAGTCGATATATATCTTGCAAAGGAAAAATGAAAAACTTACCAGATGGTCACAGGCATCGCAGATTAAACTACGTGACCGACGTGGGTTGGTGTTAGCGATACTTCTAGACATGCATGGCGAACAGTGATGTTAGTTAATCTCAAGTTTAGTTCAGTTAATAATATCTAATTAAGTTTAGTATTTTAAGAAAATAGGATGAGCCTGTTCTTTGAAATTAAAGAAAAAAACACAAGACGAAAGAAAATAAGTAGGAAATTCAAGATTACATTTTACCTGTGATTTTTCGAAGATTTAAGACTCTCTTCTATTGCTCTAGCAAGTTCCTCTTCATCATCTCCTAATGTTTATAATTAAAAAATAATTATTATAAAGTGTATGTAAAAAAAAAAAGGAGTGATTAATGATTAATTGTAAAGAAAAGTACTGGTGTTTGTCTTTCAGTACATGGTTAATCATTTAATTGGGTGCCATGAAACAAAACGATGGATGACTAATTATTTGACGAATGGTAACAAGACTTTACTTAGCATCCTCACCATGGGCATGCTTCTTTCCTTTCTCGTCAAGCTCTATAAGAGAAAGCTTTGTAGCAAGTTCAATATCATCCAGTTCGTCGTCTAAATATCGAGCCTGCAAGTTTTTATAATAAACAAACGAAAGTCAAAGATTTAGTTACAGATTAAAGGCAGAGAGCCGTGGAGAGACCAAGATAAACTTGAACATTTTACCATGAAAAGAGACTTGGAGTTCTTACCATCTCTTATTAGCGAAGACAGGGATGCAGATCAAAAGTAGGCAAAGGAAGGTATATCATTTGGTAGTCAGGATTTTGTTAAGGTGGAATGGAGTGTTCAGGTTAATGTAACACATGTCAATATTAACCACCCAAATTATTGTCGAGATCCTAGATTTACTCTAATGTATTAATTGTGCTTATAGAAAGCGTGATGGGAATGTAAATTACTTAACTAAATGGTGTTTTACGTGCTTAAGTATTTAATAAGATTATCTTCTGCTTCAAATATAGATCATAAAAGCTCAACCTAATAAAAGGGACTTAACTCTGGTGTGCTAAGATTGATCTAATGATATTGAGTTTTAAATTATATAGATTATTCTCTACAAATTCTGTGGGAGGATCCGATGGTATCAAGGAATTCAAGTCTTGTAACTGGCAAATATCAAAATCTACCTTAAACCTGATATAATTATTCTCTTGATTGATTGCGTACGTATTGGGGTTATGGCTTATGATTGTTGCGCGGCCCTCACAATCCAAGATGAGTTCGGGCCTAAAAGTGGTACACAAAAACGATAAGACAATGGGCATTTTTCTAATTAATTAAAAACTACCCTGAATTTGTTTTTATTGACAGTAAATTCATCCCCGGCCTATTTTTATTCTGATTTAAGTCTTTCTTTTATTTTTACTCAGATTGCTGCTATATTCCTATCCTACGGGTTACTCTAGGACAGAAGTGGAAGGTCTTGATGTTTTTGAAAAAGGTTTAGATCTTTTTTATCATCTTGTTTTTTTTACCTGGTTCAACAAACAAATTGCAAGGCCTATTCTTAAAAAGCTGGAAAGGATTTTGGCAGATGATGCTTGGAGATTTCTTTCCCACAATGTAGCTTGGAATTTTTTACTCCTGGTGTATCAGATCATAGCCCCAGTGTTATCAAAGCCAGTATTGCTACTTGTTCTGTTCCCAAAACCCTTCAGGTTTTTCGATCACTAGATAGAGCATGGAGAGTTTTTAATTCTGTGGAGACTACCCGGCTGTCAAATGTATACGGAAGTTTTATGTAAAAAATGTGGCAGAGGCTTAAGGCTTTGAAGTCTCCATTGAAAATTTTGAGTTCTACTTGTTATGGAGATATTGTACAGAGGGTGAAGAAATCAGCAGCTGAATTAGAGGATGTGCAGGCTTTTTTGATGAAACTCCAACTGAAGAGTTGATGATAAAAGAGAAGCTCTTCTCGTCAATGTGTGTGAAGTACTGGGCTGCTGAAGAATCATTTTTTAGGCAGAAATCTCGAATTTCCTGGGTTCAAGAGGGTGATCCTAACACTGGCTTCTTCCGTAGGATAATGATGGCAAGAAGATCCAAAAATGCGATTTCAGCTCTGCACAACAATGCTGGGGAACAGATTCCTGATCCTATGGCCATTCAGAACGAGATTCTTAGCTTTTACAAGAATCTTTATGGGAAAAATGATAACAATGTTTTAGGATGTAATGTTTGATTAATTGAAGAATATTGTCAGATCCAGTTTGAAGGAGGAGCAACAAAATGCTCTAATTGCAGAAATTACTCCTGAAGAAGTGAAATCCGTTGCTTTTTCTTTAGATGGAGACAAAGCTCTTGGTCCGGACGGCTACACGGCAGAATTCTTCAAAGCTAATTGGGGAGTTGTGGGAGATGAATTGACTAAAGCTATTATCCATTTTGTTTTTAGAATGGGAAGCTTCTCTCTGCTATAATGCAATATCAGTTACTTTAGTCCCAAAGATAACTGATGCAGGTAAAGTAACTGAGTTTACGCCCTTTGCATGTCGTAATACTATTTATAAGTGCTTTTCTAAAATCCTAGCTAATAGATTAAGGGCTTGCCTCCCTTCTCGTACTAGCTTGAATCAGAGTGCATTTGCAGAAGGAAAGAGAATAGGTGATGATGTTACCCTTGCACAGGAGGTTGTGAAGTGATATTTTAGAGAGAATTTGGCACCAAGATGTGCTCTGAAAGTAGACATTATGAAAGCCTTTAGTTCAGTGGATTGGAATTTTCTGTTTGGTAGTTTAGGAGCTATGAGTTTTCCAATGAAGTTCATTAATTGGCTTAAGGCCTGTATTACTATTCCTAAATACTCAATTATGATTAATGGAGTTTTGTGTGGATTCTTTGAAGGTAGGAAGGGTTCAAGGCAAGGAGACCCCTCTCTCCTTATTTGTTTGCCATAGCCATGGAGGTTTTGTCATGTATGCCTAATTCTGCTGCTGATAACGGAGTATTATCCTATAATTCCAGATGTAGCAAAATCCATTTGATACACTTGTGCTTTGCAGATGATTTAGTCATCTTCACTGAAGGGTGCACTGAAGCCATACTAGCCATTAAGAGAATTTTATGTCAGTTTGATGATTTGCCTGGGCTAAAATGTAATCCTGCAAAAAGAGAGTTCAATCGTGGGGGCATTAATTCTGACAGCATGGCAGCAAGAATGAAGGAGGTTTCAGGGTTCAATATGGGTGTTCTTCCTTTTAGATACCTGGGAGTTCCTTTAATTACTGAGAAGTTTCAAATACAATTTTTGCAAGCCTCTTTCAGAGAAAGTTACATCAAGAATCTTGCACTGGACTTCTAAATCCTTATCTTTTGCTAGTAGAATATACAACTTGTTATCTATAATTTTTTAGCATCTCAAACCACTGTTGTTCTATCTTTATCTTGCCAGAAAAAAAGTCATTAAAGAAGTTTAGAGGCTATGTAGTGTTTTTTAATCAATTATCCTCTTTTTTCTTTTTTTCTTTTTTTCATTTTCAGCCTAAAAGCATTTGACCAGTGGTAACTCTTGCAAAATCCCAAATTAAAAGGGGAATTACATTTCTTTACATGTTCAATTTTTAGCTTGAAAATATGGTTTTTATCCTTTGGTTACATCGATAGGAGAGCATAAATTGCTTATTTGATATGAATTCTCTTTATTGCAATTATATAAGCAAGAAATTAACAGGAAAAAAAAATGAACCAAATAGGCAATGGCCACAATCTAACCATGGAACATTCCTCTGGGACCCATCATATCCACATGGAGTGGAGATCGCCACAACTGCCAAACTGGAAAGGAGTAGCAAGAGATAATAAAACCACTTGTCCGTCTCTTGAGTTTTCAGTTCAGCAACGTAGGCAGGATTGAAACAACATTAGTACTATTCCCTGAAAATGGAGAGTTGTTCTCTGCAATCATCAGCTATAACCACCATACCAACCTCATTAACCAAATGTGGGTTCATTGAGAAACCTTCTATTCATGGTCAGTTCCTCAAGTTTCCTAATTTAAGTAAGTTCGCACATTCAAGAAAGCTCAAGATTCTAGACATCAAAGCTCAAGCTTCAGGTACATAACGATAACAAGTCTAACTTCATTTGTTATGTTTTTAGTTTCATGAAATGGGTTGTTTTGAGATTTCCTGGTTGATTGTTTTGATAACTCTCTGTTATGATCTTGGAACTTCAATGTCATAAACGGAAAGATGGGTTCCATTGCCATTGAGTAATTTTGAGTTTTGACTGATATTCAATTTTCTTTTTTTTAAGTTGCTGTAAAATTCAGCTCTGGGGCAGTTGAGGCAATTTCAAAAGAAATGGAAACAAAAGATGAGAATCTTGCATTTGTCGCTGGTGCTACTGGCAAAGTTGGCTCAAGAGCAGTGAGGTAATTTTCTAGTGCTCTACTTTTTCCAGCTTGGTGGTTGGTTTACAAGTATTCTTTGACAATTGAATTTGCTTCAGGGAGCTTCTCAAGCTTGGATTTCGAGTTAGAGCTGGTGTAAGGAGTGCCCAGAAAGCAGAAGCTCTTGCGCAGGTATAAATTTCACAGTTCAGAAGAGAATTTTACTGCATTTGTTTTTCTTTCAAAGCATGTTTTACTAAAAGAGTAATCTATTTGCAGAGTGTTAAGGAAATGAAGCTTGATGTTGAAGGATCTCAGCGTAAGAAAATAAAGCATTTCTAATTTATTTGAAAATTGAAAGAAACTAAGATAGTGATGAATTAAAGATACAAATTATTTAGATATAGACAACAAGGCCTCCATTGTATGCATTATAACAGGTATTCTTTGGTCTTTAGCCCAGCTGTGGAAAGGCTTGAAACTGTGGAATGTGATTTGGAAAAACCGAATCAGATTGGACCAGCATTAGGCAATGCATCCGTGGTTCTATGCTGCATTGGTGCCAGTGAGAAGGAGGTGTTTGATGTTACAGGACCTTGTCGGATTGACTACCGGGCTACTAAAAACCTAGTCGATGCAGGTAAGAAAGACATTGCATTGTGTAATGCCAGTGTGACCGCTTAAAGTCTTTTGTTTTAGATAATTGAGTACTGTTTTGTTTGCAGCAACTGTTGCAAAGGTCGACCATTTTATTATGGTTTCATCATTGGGAACGAACAAATTCGGATTTCCTGCAGCTATTCTAAAGTAAATTTTGTAATTTGGAAGGAGAATTAGCATATGAATTGTTAGTTGGTGACAATTACTGATTTTCCTTTACTTTTTCTGTAAAAGTTTGTTTTGGGGTGTCCTAATTTGGAAGAGGAAAGCAGAAGAAGCACTCATAGCAAGTGGTGTTCCTTACACTGTAAGAACCTGCAGATACATTCATCTGACACACAGGTTATATGAGTATACCAGTTTATATTAGCTTGAGCTTGATTATTTATAGCTCTCTTCAGATAGTGAGACCTGGTGGAATGGAGAGGCCTACTGATGCTTACAAGGAAACCCATAACCTTACTGTTTCAGAGGAAGATACTCTATTTGGTGGCCAGGTGTCAAATCTTCAGGTGCGATTCATTTCAATTTTTACTTTCAAATTTGAGATTCTTTAAATTTCTTTTTGGACATATTTGTCACCTGATTGCAAGGAAAATAAACTAAACTTCAGGCTTTAGAACAGAGAATGAAATAATGAACAGCCCTCACTTCTAGTCTGCATTGGTGCATTTCCACTTCTCTTTCTGAAGAACATAGGATGATGATGTATTTCGTCGATGCTGATTCTTAGCTCTTTTCAATGTGCCTGTAATATATGTAAGAATCCTGTTAAAAAATATTCAAAATTTTGGGGGAGGTTGTAAAGGAATTAGCTGCCTTTTCCGCTCTAGGCCGAACTCATTTCTGTCCAATTTTTTTTTCAAGTAGCTTATATCTCTGGACTGCTAGCAATATTTCTGTTTAATTTCACTCATTCGTGGTAGCATGGTAGGTATGATCTCATGTAAAACTTAGGAGTTACTGGCCAGAATTATGGTGCATGCTAGAAAGTGAAGACTCACAGAAGACAGTCCCAAATTGCAGGTTGCGGAATTTATGGCGTTTATGGCCAAAAACCGTGGGCTTTCATATTGTAAAGTGGTGGAAGTAATTGCAGAGACAACTGCACCTTTGACTCCTATGGATGAACTGCTCGCAAAAATACCATCTCAACGTGTTGAACCAAAGGTATACTCCATTCACTCTAGAAAAATGAAATGACAAGTTCATTTTCTTTGGGATTGTAACAGAATAATTTGAATGTGGCAAGCATATCGCCACTCTATTTACCAATGCTCTAGCTATTTTTCTCTTTCTTCTTCCTTCTCTGCATCATATGAAAAGGTGACTAGTGACTGGTGATATTGTGTTCTCAGAAATCAGACGCAGCAGAACTGCCTAAGTCTGTGCCTCCTAAGATTGTCGAACCTGAGGCTCCAAGCCCTCCCTCTCAGAGAGAACCTGCCCAGGCAAAAGCTGTGGTTACCAGGCCACTCTCTCCTTATACTGCGTAAGCCCACTCTAACACATTCCCACTTTGTTTCAGCAGCTACCTAAAGAACTATTATTTTAGATTGATTGTACAAAATCTTGACTTACAAATGCAAGATCATAACATGATAGCCTTTCTGTTACTGTATCATTTGTATCAGGCTAAAGTTGTTAAGAGTGTTATTTTCTGTAGCTGCAATGGACTTCCATGTTAGGTTCTTGTAAAGTCACGCACACAACCAGTTGCGTGAAGCTCTTTCCTGGCCTTACAGGGCCACATGCAGACCTTCTACAAAAAGGCATAAAATCCGCAAGTGAAGGTCTAATATCCAGCAATTTTCATCAAGTGTCTGTGATTTGATGAAAAACAAAAAAGCGCTCCTTGTGGAATACAACATTGAACAAAATGCTCTTATTTTGAATTTGCTGCTAAGTTATCCAATTATAGTACTGTTATATGGTCTTCTTTGTTATCATCTTACTGTTCTTGACAGTTATGAAGATTTGAAACCGCCTACTTCTCCCATTCCGACTCAACCTAGCGGCAAGAAAGAAAATGTCAATTCGGTTGAAGCAGTATCAATGCTTGATACTCCGGATCCTTCTCCTGCGTCAGCATCCGGAATAGCTGAGACAAAACCAGCCCCAGTAGAAACAAAGACAGCAAGGCCTCTTTCTCCTTATGTTGCGTAAGCCTTCTTTTATCACTTTCCACTTTTAAGGCTCCTGCCACTTCATTTATCGAATAGCCATTGCTTTTGGCACATAAAACATATTTTTGAAATAGAATGAGACTTGTGTACTCTAGTTTTAGTTACTCTAGGGTTATCTTGAACTGTGAAGGTTTCTCATTCTACTCAAAATCTTATGCTAGGTATCATATTGATGGTTTTCGTTCTCCCTTGTGATTTATATCTTATTATGTTTTTAGTTATGATGATCTCAAACCCCCCACATCACCATCTCCAACTGCACCGGTGGGATTAGTCGCAATAACTGCACCGGCAGTGCCTAAGACAGGTAATAGCGCACCTCCAACAGCTGCAATTGACAATCAGCGTCATGAAGAACCAAACCCAAGGCCACTTTCACCTTATCCCATGTAAGCTTGATATCTCATATTCAATTTATTTTCCTTCAAACTTCCTGTGGTGAGGATTTGCAAGAAAGATTAGTCATTTAATTTATAATGCCACCAAGTTTTTTTCTTTTATGCCACTGAGTTTCTCTTTTCTTTCCATATCAAAGTATGAAGAATTAAAGCTTCATTTATCGAATAGCCATTGCTTTTGGCACGTAAAACATATTTTTGAAATAGATTGAGACTTGTGTACTCTAGTTTTAATTGCTCTCAGGTTATCTTGAACTGTGAGAGTTTCTCATTCTGCTCAAAATCTTACGCTAGGTATTGTATTAATGGTTTTCGTTCTCCCTTATGATTTATATCTCATTACGTTTTTAGATATGATGATCTCAAACCCCCCACATCACCATCTCCAACTGCACCAGTGGGATTAGTCGCAACAACCTCCTCCATAAATGCAGTGTCTAAGACAGGTAACAACGCACCTCCAACAGCCGCAATCGACAATCAGCATCATAAAGAACCAAACCCAAGGCCACTTTCACCTTATCCCATGTAAGCTTGATGTCTCGGACTCAATTTATTTCCCTTCAAGCTTCCTGTGGTGAAGATTTTCAAGAAAGATTATTCATTTTATAATGCCACCAAGTTTTTTTCTTTTATGCCACTGAGTTTCTCTTTTCTTTCCATATCAAGGTATGAAGACTTAAAACCTCCAGCTTCTCCAACGCCGTCACTGAAGCTATAGGCTGATCTAATACAGAGCTAAGTATCAATCATGACATTACAATTGGGAATTCGTGCAGCATTTTTACTTGCAACCTATGAAGAGGCTAGCAGCAGAAATTGCGGAATTCTTTCTATGTTTTTTATAATAAAGTTTATGTTGTAATATTTTTCTTATCGACTCTATCTTGATTATTCTTTTGACCAATTTGATGTAAACTCAGCAAAATCAATTCGACAGTTTTACCTATTTTTTCTTCCAATCTTGTTTCATGGATAGGAGCCCTATTCATCCATGAACAGCTTCTAAGAGAATTTGCTTTGTGGTTTAACTGGTTATGTCATCTGGCTCTAATGTTTGCTTCTATTAAATGGTCAGTTTCAGTTGCAAATTCTGCAAGTTTATGCTCCAAAATGTGGTTTATCGGTTCAAGTGTATTATTGGTCGGCTTCTAGCATCGTTAATAGATGCTGTCATTTTTGTTCTGGCTTACCGGGATGGTCAGTTTCAGTTGCAAATTCTGCAAGTTTATGCTCCAAAATGTGGTTTATAGGTTCAAGTGTATTATTGGTCGGCTTCTAGCATTGTTAATAGATGCTGACATTTTTGTTCTGGCTTGCCGGGATCCTCACTAACGGAACGAGAGATTCTCTAAGGAGGAACATTACGAATGGTTCAAAGATTACTCTCATTTTCGCCATCTAATTCAGGCCCACGTCCCTCCGAGCTCCTCTGTATGCACTCTCTCCCTCGCTTGTTTCCTGCTGTTGGGTTCTTTTATTTATTTTTACTTTCAAGAATCGTTTGTCTCGAGGACTCATTTTACTGTGCTTGTTTTAGCTACAAGATAATTTGAATGGTTTATTGGAGGTGTTGGAGCTTGGCTGTGGGAATTCACCGTTTTGTGAAGAGATTTATAGAGATGGGATTACTGAGATTACTTGCAATGACTTGTCTGCTGTTGCGGTCGAGAAGATGCAGAAACGTTCGGAAGCTAAGGGATATAAATTGGAGTATGTTCTGAAAGCTAAGGGATTCGCTAGCCAAAACAGGCTCCTGTTGAACGTAGTAATCTTGAATCTTGGCGGCAACGTAGTGGCAAATGCCTCCATTAACCGTTACCTCCTACTGCTGCGGCATGGTGTCTTGGCTATACTTGGACCTTGTCTGGCGTATCAGTTAAATCACCGTTTTGTTGATTTAAAAAACAAAAAATTTACTTCACATTATTTTTTGTTTAAATTGTTTTGAAATATTATCATCAAAAATAAATTTTTAAAAATAAAAAAATATTATTTTAACACATATCTAACCAAAAACACCTGAAAAAACTTTTATCACCGTCTGTTAGTAGCAAATGCCTCCATTAACGAAGTTAAAGCTACTGACAGAAGTGGAAGAGCATTTGATAGAAGAGGGACTAGAGAAGGCTTTACATCCCTTTCTGAAGCCATTACCGGGCAGTGATGGCAACAAATGGTGTTTTTGCCTCCCAGGTCCCACAGTACATTCGGGTTACTGAGTGGATCTGGATCCATACCCAATGGGCTTTATTAACACGTTGGGTTGCGAATAAGTGGGGCCGGCCCTTTCACAAATGCAAAGTAATAAAAATAAAAAACGCTAGAAGAAGGGCTTGAACCTTCGACCTTGTGGTTAACAGCCACACGCTCTAACCAACTGAGCTATTCCAGCAGATGATGACATTTTGAAGAATCATAAGGTAATTCTATGGAGAGATGATGCTTTCTCTAACCTTGGTGGTAAGAGAAGAGGAAGGAAAATGCATAGCAAATAAGTACAAGAAAGAATAAAAAAATATATTTTACAAATCAACCGTTATTTACTGTATTAACTAACACTCCCATGCCACTTGATTTGTTGAATATGATCTCTGGTTAAAATTATTTTTTTATATTATAAGAATCTAAATTGAGAAGCAGTATTTACGGTGTAGAGATGATATTTTTCATAATAATATTTTTAACTTAAATTTAATATATTTTGACGCCGTCCATTCTATCACTGGGCTCACATGAGTTCCGTAACTTATAACATATGAAAAAAAAATAATAATAAACGAAGTGAGTTTACTAGAATTGTGATGGGGCGAGAAGATCATCTTGTCGACATGATTATCAATTGTCTTGTATCAATAGATTATCACATATAATACAAGACACGATCTTGTGTTTTGTCTCCAAATCAATAGTTTTTTAAAATAAAAATCACATTGGTTCGTGTCAAAATTTTCAGACATCATGTGTGTTTTGGCTTGCAAGTTTAATAACGTGATGATAATTGTTTTTAAAATTTTTTTTATTTAAAAATATATTAAAATAATATATATTTTTTATTTTTAAAAAATTATTTTTGATATTAGTATATTAAAATTATTTGAAAACACTATAAAAAATTAACTTGAAATAAAAAATATATATTATTATAATTTAAATATGTTGTTTAATTGATATATTATTACATTCCATGTGTAATTTTTACAGTAGTAGAGAAGTTTTTTTAAAAAATGCAAAACCATCGGCGAATGGTGCCACCAGTTGAAGTTAAAATATTTTGATTAACGGTCCATCATCCCAAATCAGCAACCACGTAGACATGATGACATTTTCATGTTTTATAAAATATTATTTGAAATAATATAGGTATTTAGGAGTATAGTTTTGATTATTTTATTTTAAAAAAATTATTTTTAATCTTAACGCTCGTTAAAATAATCTGAAAATATAAAAAACTATTAATTTAAAATAAGGAAAAAATAAAAAAAATTTAATTTTTTTCATAAATAATTTTAAAATACAAAAATAAATAATTTTTTTTAATGTATTTATAAACAAAAATTATTTTAAATTAAAACTAGTATCACAATTCAAAACATACATTTAATATATCCTGGCAAAGCTCGGTGTCATATTTTAATAAATTAAAATAAAGAGATTAAATCTCCCGAATGGGGAGGTTTTGAGGGAACTACGACGAGAATAGAAGATCATTTTAAGGACATGGCTTTGCTTTATTGAAAGACAGTTATGCCCTTTTCCTTTTCAGAGAGATTTTTCTGACATCATTTTTACCATATTCTGATTCCATTAGTTTTATCATTGAGTTCACTCAAGTGACATATTTACTATACTAGAAAATAAAATAATTCAAAATAAATGGAGTGGATTTATTAGAATCATTTTGATTTTGAATTTGTTATGCTGTATATAAATATTTTTTATGTTTTTTTATTGTTTTAAAGCATTGATATCAAAAGTATTTTTTTAATTAAAAATACATTAAAAAACAACCACTACAATAATATTAAATATTATTTAAATCAATGGATTATCACGTATCATACAAGACATAATCTTTTGTTCTTTTTGTTTAAAACAAAGCTGAAGAGTTTTGAAAATCAAAACCATGCTGGTTCGTGCCAAATTGACTAGTCACCATATAAGACGTGGCCTCTTTTTTTTTTTTTTTAATTAGCTAAGATAAGATTCTGAAGAACTCGAGTTTATATTTGCGTCAAATTCGGTGCAACTCCAAATTCTAATGAATAAATAGGAAGAAGAAGGGGAAAAATTGTTATCTTGTTATCTTTCACCATCA
>Ga0307517_10009257_pt1 | contig 13998 bp, 18 predicted proteins | sample 23_EM_MG_FD_194515 | JGI IMG/M metagenome (GOLD analysis project Ga0307517, IMG submission 194515) | Populus trichocarpa ectomycorrhiza microbial communities from riparian zone in the Pacific Northwest, United States - 23_EM | ecosystem: Host-associated > Plants > Roots > Unclassified | place...
TTACAGGATGGCACTTTGCACAACGTGAGCGAGCGCCAACATGCCCGTCGACAGTCTGACGCTCGTTAGATGGTATAGTCCCCCCCAAGTCCAAAGGATGATATGGTGGCTTCAGCGCAAAAAAAAAATAAGGCCCGTCCAGAAGAGGTGTCGTAGTATCACGGAAGAAGCAAAGAGAAAATGGAGTGTTACCGTTTAGCCACCAAAAGAGGCTGCCTTGTGGTATGGAATAGTCACCGAGTGGGGATGACGGCGGCCACGTTGTATAGCCACGAATATAAGGATGGAAGAGAGCTCTGCGCCAGAAGATCTGATTAGTTTATGGGGAGCAGGGACAAAGGCCGGGGAGAGAGGGTCGAGGCCGCGCTACAGGAGGAGAGAATCTCAGGAAAGGGTGAAAGAACATATTCTCAAAGAACTCATTAGATAGGCACTAATGACGAGAGGAGCATCATTAGCAAATCCGGAGAAACTAATATAGCTCAAAAGATGCCGCAGAGGAAGACTGAACAGTGTATAACTTCCGATGCGCAAGAAGGCCGAAACAGTGTTGGGAGTGGGATTGTCATCGGCAGAGCAGGTCATATTATTATGGAACGGTAATACGTTTGGAAATGCATTGATCGGCTCATACAATGCAACAGGAAGTTTTCGAACGGCATCTGCATCCCAAAATTCAATGGTAGCCGGGGAAGGAGAGGCTGAAAGGGCAATCTCAAGAACAGGTAATATGTCGAAGGACACGAAATGAACAGATCCGTTGCCAATGGAGTCCTCGAACGAATTCAAAGTAGGTGGTTGGACGTCGACGATCAGAGGAGAGGAAACGTTGGTCAGGCCCAAAGCACTTTCAAAAAATGGAGGAGCGTCGAATGAAGTGGCGATGGTAGGCGTTACATGACTAGATGAACACGAGATATCTGGCTGAGATAGTTCAAACTCCTTCGCCTTCCAGTCGTCCAATGGACGTTTGCAGACGAGAGCATCAATAAGGTAATCGGACCAAAGGTAGATTACGTGGGCCTAGAGTTATCACCATCGACACCGGTTCCCGAAAGCGGGGGCGGAGGAGGCGGGGAGCCTGCGCCATCGAATCGCGCTCGTAGGCCCTCATCAACTTGGAGAAAATGGGGAATGATATATAAGCACCATGGCCAAAGGACGTAAAGAAGTGTGGCATACCCACCGTTGCTCGTCCCAGAAGGATAATTAGGGCTATCCTCTGGGGCAGGGGAGCCTTCACCTACAGTAAAGGCGATGTGAGGTATTGGCAAGGAATTGAAAAGGTGGAACTCACCTAAACCGTTTTGCTCAGAATCACCTTTCGTCCCATGGCCATGGACGCCGCCGTTTCGAGAGGATTCCTTGCCCGCTAGATAATCGTCTTCTGGATTTAACTCCCGAGGGCAAGAGCTGTACCGACGGAGACGAGAGATGCAGAGAGGATGATCGTGTTCCCAGTGCCAGACGTTGTGCGGGAAGGCGTTGCTGTTGATGAGGGGCCGTGACGATGAACCTTGGTGGGCCCACGAACGCGGGTGACCTTGCGAGCGTTGCGAATAGAACTGGGAAGAGCGACCTTGTGCATGACGCCCCTGATACAACCCGCCAGGGTAATATCGCCGTTTCCAACGGTCGAAGGTCGAAGGCCATCGTCGAAGGTGTATTCAGTCATGGGGAGTTGAAGAACAAGGAAACAGGTGGCGAGGGCAAAGTAAAGGACTGGGTTTCGGAGGCCAACAAAGGCGGTCCCATACCCAGTATGGGATACCTTCCGAGTCTGCTGAGGGTCGATGTGTTGTTGAAGTCTTTGTGTTATGAGGCGGGAAAGGGGGAGAAGAGTGGTATGAAAGAAAGAAAATGGGGGAATGTCGCGCTGTATTTATACAGCGCTAGGCGAGGAATTGTTTGCAAATCTGGCTGGAGACGCGTCGAGAAACGCGACTCACGTGTGATGAGTTGGTGATGAGTGCGGTATCCCGTGACCGTATAGGCCCATCTTTTATGAAACATACTTGCTTTACAACTGACTACCATGTTCAATGCCAGGTGCTGGATTGCATCGTTTTGCTGAAGACATGTATCTGGGGGATTCCTAGCCCCTGAGACATCCGAGTCAAACCCTGGCGCTGTTAGGCAGAAAGAGTGAGGTAGGTAGGAACCCCAATAAACAGCTTAATCGATGACAAACTCCCAAGCTTCCCTCTGAACTGGTTCTGGAAATCCTCCAATACATTCCTTTTCACATTCGGCCTCGACTGGACATGTTCACCACTGTCATCTCTCCCTCATCTTTTCATTCGTTCGATGTCGCTGTCATTGTGGCTCCGCTGGTTTGTTCATCCTGGAATGGCCCAGGAACTGAGGCACTCTACAAGCGCATCACACTCTACTCAGAGGCCCAGTGCATCCTCCTACTACGCACTTTACGCCAGAATCCCTCCCTACGGCGCCTAATCCAGTTCCTGCATTTGCCCAATTCCCGAGAGGAATCCGTTGTCACTCCTTCTAACGTGCTCCAGGTATCAGCAGACATCGTGGCCGCTACCACGCTCGTTTACGAGCTCGATGTTTTGCAACAGGTAGGTAACATCTTCCTTCTGAATATATTCAAGCGTTAATGCAATATTTCAGGACGATTCTCTCTTCAATACGTCCGTCTTTCCAAACCTCCGGTCCCTCCGTGTTAGTAATTCTGGAAGCCAACTCTCTAGTTCTAGCTCTCGACCGGCAACCCGATTCCCTGTCCTGCAAGAACTTACTTTAAATGGATACCATTTCGGTCCAGAGGGCATGAGAATGGGAGATCTTTGGCCGGAAATATTTGATATCAAGTCTCTTAGGTTGGAGAAATGCATATTCGATGGCTGGGATTCACCCACCAGTCTGCATTTGGGTCAAATCTCACCAAGGAAAACTCCGAAACTTCAGTCGTTAGCATTGTGTTCGACACGCTACACATTCATCGACTTTGGATTCTGCTTGGTAGATTTGCTGAAAGAATTACGGATGGAGGGTGTCTGGCCTTCCAAACTTGGATCGAATTTGACTTCATATGCTGGTCTACACTCGCTCCACCTCGAATGGCAACTCTTCATAACGGCAGCCCATTTTTTCCCCCCCAACCTCCGCTTCATCTCCATCACTATCCCCAAACAGATAGCGAGAATTCCGCCTGACTACGATCGATTTGAAGCTCTGCTGGAACGCTTGTCTCTGTGTCTTCCGGCCCTTGAGAAAATTCGAATCGCTGGGCATCGTCGATACCCAATGCTGAAGCATGAAATGGAGTTACGTCGGAAACTTCAGCTTCAAGGTGTTAGGCTCGTCATTGAAACAGTTTATCGTGGTGAAGGTGAACAACTTTCTTGTGTCACCTCATAGCTCACCTGTTAATCAGCCTAATATTCAGTGCGTCCAATATGGGAATTTCCAGTGTTTCCTCCACATCCAGATCACACGGGATGGCATGAATGGCTGTATATATGATAATTAAGTATTACCAACTGACATGTAGAGCAACCTTTCATGTGAGGATGCAAACGCTACCAGGCGGAACTCCTGTGGATCCGAACTGGGGAATGCTTAAACTCGACAGGGACGTATCCAGTGGAGAGGGAAGTGAGCAGCAAGGGGTCCCAAGTAGGCCTTTATTTTGCGAAGTACGTGTCCGCAGTTGGGGATGCCACCTTGATAGGCCTACATTAATAGAACTTTCTTATAGGTTGAAGCCTCGATGGAAGGCGCAGATTCCCCACGCGCGGGACATGAACGTTTGAACTCTCGCCGCTCGACAGGGGGACTTCACATTCTGCATGCGGGGCTGTTAAGTTTATGTACTGTAGCTCATAAATTCAACATTGCGTGTACGGGTTGAATGTCAATATATCATCTTTTGCAACCCCCTTGAAAACTCAGGAAATAACCCCAGTATTATATCCCAAATTTGCAAGTGTGAAACAATACTGGCCTTAAATATGGAAGTTATGACGGTGTGCATATTCTAGATTTCTAGGATGAATCCTTTGCCGTAGTTGCGCCGTATAAGTACCTTCCCAAGCATAATGACGTCGATTGATGATGCCTCGCATACCTAGCCCTTCAGAGGTAATCTTTCAGTCTCAATGGCAACAACAGATTTATATATGCAAGGTTTTATGAGGTCCGTTGGCAGCAAGTTGAGCGCGAGGACAGATGATTTATTAGATACTGTACTGAATTCATATGAAGTCCATAGGAATTTACGTAACATAACAAATTTATACGACATGCAAGGGGGTGACAGAATCGGAAAAAAGGATATCACCTCAATTTTAGATGTAAATGAGGCTGGGAATTTGATTTCTAAAGGTTTTAGAATGATTGCACAAAAATTGAGTGAGATGTGCAAGGTTGTGTGTTTCAGGCACGAGTTACTATATATGTATCAAATGCATCCATATAAGGAAATATCACGTGATAGTTAGTCCAAAGGTTGTCCAATTTTTTTTTGAAAAAGATGCGCATTGGCTCAATAAGTTGAAAAGAAAACAGAAAAAAAAAAGTTCCCACGAAATATAAATATGTCAATATCTCACTCAATTTTTGTGCAATCATTCTCAAACCTTCAGAAATCAAATTCCCAGCCTTATTTACATCTAAATTGAGGTGATGTCTTTTTTTCCAATTCTGTCACCCCCTTGACGACATGAATCAACTACGTGATTGAGCTGGAGCAGGCAGAGAAGAAAAATTTGGGAGATGTCTTTGGTATATAGGAATCCATGTAAACGATCGAGTCCATGCAGAGGACACGAGCGTCGAGGGTATACGTATGAAATGAGGCGTGATAAGAACAGGACTGACTCCCTGATACTAACCACTGCCCGTGAGAACTCTCCTTTGAGGCATCAGCACGGCCATGTATCCAACTGGAACAGCCTATACGACCTATACCTTGCTAATATGCTGTTTGGGGCATGAAGAAAAACCTCGGATCCGCCTCAGGTTTGACTAAAATTCTCCTCGAAACCAGACAGTAAGTGGTTTAAATAAGTTACACGTCAAGGATCGTCCTCAAGGCTCGGGTATCATGGACATCTCCGACGATTGTGACTTGGGAATAAACACAGCCTCTTGCTCTCGATGGATTGACGTTTGTGTTTACCTACCACCTCCTCCAATGGAACTCTTACGCAAAGGACGTGCAAAGGCGCGCAAATTCCTTCACTTGTGCGGCAGAGGGCGAAGTCTTGAATCCGACGTACAACGACCAGAAAGGTACCTTGATCCTGTTGTTATCGACCTGATCAGTCGTTTAATCCTTTCAATTTGTAGTCCTCCACTGGCCATGAACGACAATCACCAATCTAACTCGTTCAAGAACGTTAATCTTGTCTCATGTCAATCCTTGCCGGCCTCTCTCCATGACACGACCCAGAGGACGCAAACCAACCAGGCGAAGGCGGGACACAGTGAAAGGATAGAGTGGGTATTATCGTCAATCTGGGTGGTATTCTAATCGACTCAATGATAGGCCCGCTCCAATTACGGTATCCAGTCAACCGATGAATACTTTTCCCAATTCCTCGCAACAACCTTTGACAACCACGCCCGTGCCATCCTCGATTCCTTGGGAGGCTTGGACACTTGACCAACAGTTTCTCTCTGATGTTTACAATTGGAATATTGCTCATCCAGAAAACACTTTTCATCGTATGGTCAAAAGGATCTCCGCCTCGATCGAAGAACACAACGTTTTATTCGAACTTGTTCCCGATGGACCTATCCCTATCCGCGGCTTCGTCAAGGCTGTCGCTCATGTTGTGAAGCTCGGCGCTGTAAGTCCTTCTGACTTTCTTGTAATAAAAGCTAACAAGTTCCACAGATTGTCATTGAGGCGAAGGGCGAGGCGCTCCAGTTTGCACAGAATGTGTTCCAGTGGGTCGAGAAATTGGCTGCTGCCTTCCAAGACCATGAAGGAGGGGATCGTTTTATTTCGAGGACATGGCGGGATCTAGCTGACATTAGGTTCGTATTCTCGCCTGCTAATGATGTCATATTAATGTTTACTGGGTATGCTACTGTAGGAGAACAATTGAGAATGTCTGTACATGGGCGCACAAGATATTGGTACATCAAAGATGTTTGTTCGACAACATAATTAATTCAAGTCCCTTCCTCAGATGGACAAAGACGGGTTGATGAAACGGGCCACGGTCAAGGATACAATTTTGGAATTCCAAAAACAGTTTACAGAAGATATCGAGCAGTTCGGGGTGTGTTACATTTTAAATAAATCGTGTTTACCTCGCAAGTCTCTGACAATCACATTTCTCACAGGTCGTCTCCCACATACGAATCGCCATTGGTCAAGACCACTTCAATCGACAATTCGAGACCATCATTCAAGGCCAAGACCATTTGGCACAAATGGTGCAGATGGTACGATTGCCTCCGTCGGCGAAATCGTTTAGACTAAAATTTACCAATTCCAGCCACAGCCAGCCATGCCAGATGCCACCTATCACATCCAGAATAAATTTCCCTGCGATCCTGGTACACGAAAACAGCTGCTGGAAGAGATCATGAACTGGATTTGCGATATTTCTGAAGGCTCTCCCAGTTTCTTTTGGCTCTCCGGTGATCCAGGCGTCGGAAAATCAGCCGTCACTGCGTCAACCGCGCAGGAATGTAAGCGTCGCAAGATCCTCTGGGCCCAATTCTTCATCAACCGCAACGATGCCACCACTACCGACCCCCAGCTCTATTTCCCCTCCATCGTGAAACAGATGTCTGAACACAAGCATTCTGTTGGCAAAGCCATTCAGAACATTCTTAAGGAACAGCCGGACTACATGAAGGACGAAATGGCCGTCCAAGCAAGAGAGCTGTTCCTCAGAGCTGTTCGAGTGGCCTCTGAATCAGACCCCGGAAAGCCAATTGCGATTGTTATCGATGCGTTGGATGAAACCGACGTCAAGCGACTGAATGACACAGCAGAAATATTCTCTCGCATTCTCGTGGATCTCCCGTGCAATGTGAAGGTTTTTATCTCCAGCCGCGTCGAGAATGTCATCAGGAACAATTTCGCACCTCATCCACGCGCCAGGAATATCCATCTATCAGCTGGGAACTCTATTGAGGAGGTTACCCAATTCTTGGAGACGAAGGTCCGCAAGATAATGGCAGAATATGAGATAAAATGGTCTGAATGGGGGCAAGAACGGATGCGAAAGCTATGTTCTCAAGCCTCGGGACTGTTTATCTGGGCCGTGACCGCGATAGAATACATTCGGTCCGAAATTGAAGAATCGGGCAGAGAATGCCTGGACGTGATCCTGGACGAACTCAACGAAAATGGCATGGACAACATCAATATGCTGTATTTGACAATTCTGAAGCGCACTTCTCGTAATGAGACTGACGCGTGGCAAACCCAGCGATTTCGGCGCATCGTGGGCGCGATCTTGGTGCAGCAGACTCCGACATCCATTGAAGATTTACAGGGATTACTAGAACTCAAAAATCCAAAAACTGGAAAGGCAGTTGATGTTGAACACTTCGTTCGCCGTCTGCGAACGCTCTTGGTCGCAGGCGTGGGTGAAATCAAAGGCCGAACAATCCCCCGTGTTCATAAATCCTTTGCTGATTTCATCACCCTTCCAAAGGCTGGGGAGTTTCGCGTGGATATGACTGAATCGCATGGAGAGCTCGCACTACAAAGTATTCATCGATTAGTTCGCCTTTGGCCCGGTAGTGGTGAAGAGCTGGGTGAATTGCCGCCCCAACTTCGATATGCAGCATCGCATTGGTCATCACATTTAACCCGTGTATTCGGGGTGCCAGAGGAAGCAGAGGAGACGGATAATGATGCGGCATCTAGCTTTGATGCGCGCAGCCTTGCTTCGACCCCGGAGACAGATGCTGGCGCCTCGGTTCCAGTGGACCCCAGGCTGACGAAAAAACACGAAGATCGTACGCGAATATGCAGTGTCAGTGTCTCTCCGGACGGAAGTCGCATAGCCTATGCTCGCGATAATTCTGTTCTGTTGAGGGATATTGAAACAGGCAACATTATTGGTGGTCCTTTTATTGGCCATACCGATGAAATTAACTTGGCGACCTTCTCTCCAGACGGAAGATACATCCTCACCGCATCCGATGATACATCCATCCGCATCTGGGATGTGGAGACTGGCAAGATGGTAAAACACCTCGAGGGCCATACGGACATGGTATTCTGGACTACTTTCTCCCCCGATGGAAGTCGGATAGTGTCTGCCTCCCTGGATAACAGTATCCGCATCTGGGATGCACAGACCGGCGGCAACACCCATGTTTTAGAAGGCCGTTCAGAGGCTGTCTGTTCCGTTCTTTTCTCTCCCGATGCAAGGTACATTGTATCTGCTTCCTCAGACCACAGTGTCTGTGTTTGGGATGCGACAACTGGTGCACAAGTACACGTATTCAATGACCATTCCACCCAGGCAGTATTTGCCTTTTTCTCGTCAGATGGAAAGCACATTCTTTCATGCTCCGACCTCGGAATCATCATTGTCTGGGATTTCGAGTCTCGCCAAATAATTCCTAACGGTTGTATTGATGCAGCCTCACTCTCCTTCATTGATTCAGGATCACCCCCGTACATCACCATCCCCCAAAAGTCAAACACAGCCTTGCAAAATACTGCTTCATCATTATCTTCATATCCTTTTCACGTCGCTGACGGAATGGCTGGTGGGATATCCAATGCATGGATTTATGTCAATCCCAAGAAGAGATTTACGATGAAAACGCATTTAGGCCAACTAATCTTAAATCGGATGCCTTAGTTGTCACTCAGTGAGTTGCATATTTTGGACGGAATTGTCTCGTACCAATGTCCTTAGGCTTTGGCAACAGGAAAAGATACTAGGCCGTTGGTGCTTAGCGGTGTTCTCGGATTAACAAGACATGTGACATCTACCAAGTGAATTGTATTATATGTGCATAACCCAGTAAAATGCCAGCCTAGAGTTCAGGTTCGTGTTCCTAGAATCGTAAACGGTAAAATGGCCATCGTTGTTATCGTCAAGTTATCGTCGTACACTTGTCCTATATATTATTGGAACGTCAGGGATGTGGCCAGTCACCAGCTGTGTGGCCAAGAGGCAGAAATATTCGAATGGCCGATGTTAAGGTGGGCGTGAGGACAGAGAAGGTGGTAGTAAGAATGAATATTGTCCATATGTACGTGATTATGTGACAATGTAAAGAGTTTAAATCTATATGTCGACTAGGTAAGTACGAGGTTGCCCACTTATCTCAGCAGCCGACAGTCATGTCACTGGAAGTCGTGAGGTAAAAGGCTCGAAACACGGAAGTGGCTAAACCGGGTTGACCGGTTGCCGGCATTCCTGACCAGGCACAGGGGGTAATGAATCAATAATGAACTGACTTACAAGTATTTGTTCACCTTCGACGTGTCAGCAACAACCCCTGGCAGACAAACCATGTCGCGATCAGAAATGTGGTGTGGGATTCAGCTGTAACCAAGCTGGAACTCGAGAGTAAGTAGGCCCAGGAGAGGAAACGGAAAAGTTGACGACAAGAAGGCAGTGCAGAATGGCCGAACAAGCATAACAATCAAGTTTTTGCGATGCGGTACTCCTGTGTATGACAATACAGGCGAATGGGTTGGGCATGTGTTCGGTCGAAGGCCAAAATCTTTGCGGAGAGGAGACAAGGGTCAAAATACTCGTCACGGTGCATGGAATGAAAGTCAGAAACGCCACGTTAGCGTTTCCAACCTCCACCCATACAGCCGAACACCATAAACATAGCGGCGAGGCCAGCGTCCGAGCCATGCACGACGACACTATGATGTACGCAGAAGGGCCACCTCCAGAACGGCTCTTTGCACAACGAGGGCAAGCGCCAAAATTCCCGTCGATGATCTGACGCTCGTTAGATGACACAGTCCCTCCTCCGAGTCCAAAGGATGATATAGCGGCTTCGGTGCAAGTGGAAAATAAAGGCCCATCCGGAAGAGTTGTCATAGTATCACGGAGGAAGCAAAGAGAAAACAGAGTGTCGCCGTTTAGCCACCAGAAAAGGCCGCCTTGTGGTGTGGAATACGTCCCGAGCGGGGACGATGGCAGCCGCGTTGGAGGGCCTCAAAGACGGATGGAAGAGAGATCTGGGCCAGCAACCTCAACGATTTTCTGTGGGGGATAGACGAAGGCCGGGGCGAGAGGGTTGAGGCCGCGCTACGGGAGAGGTCAATCTCGGGAAAGGGTGAAGGAATATAGCCACAAGAAACTCACGAGAGGAGGATTAACGTTGAGAGGATCAGCCTCCATGAAAAAATGATGCTCGAAGACGACGAGAGAGAGAGGTTCGTCGACGGTGTCAACTTCATCAACATCCTCAATGAAAGCCACAGGTTCTTCAAAGACGACAGGAGGACGCTCGAAGAGGGCAAGGGCCAGAGGTTCGTCAACGATGTCAGCTTCATCTTTGATGAAAGCCACAGGCTCTTCGAGGGGAGGAACGAGGAAACGACGATCGGGGGTAGAGGTACCAGCTCGGGTTGAGGTTCTGGAGGCACGAAGCAAGCTGTAGACCTATGTCAGAAATGGGTCCGAAGCAGCATTAATAAATACAACTCACAATCGTTCCAAAGAAAGTCTGAGAGAAAAAGTGCGCAAAAAGGAAGAAATCCGGTTTAGGGCAGTGCTGTAGGGTTGTTTACGAGCTAGATTCTAGACAGGGGACGAACGGCTTGCATCGGGGAAATCCAAGTGGGGCTCAGCAAGGTCGGAAGGCCACAGGAACCTCTTGAGGTTCGTAGATGGGTCGGAAGCGAAAGAACTATGAAAAAGGGAAGGTGTTACATGACGCTGCGTTGGTATGAAACTCACCTCGACTTCATCCATGTCTTCTGGTGCAGCATCATAGCGATCAGCTCGGTTCATTGACAGAGTGTGTTGGTGGTCGGTTGTATGATCGGAATCATAGGATATAGAAAATAAAAACAAGGTTGGCCATAGCATATAAACCGAATTTTGGAAATGTGATCGTATGATTGATTGATCACCGCAACCCTTGCACCACACTGACAATGGTATTTTCAAACCTCCAACCACACGAAAAGGACGCATTCTTCAACCTTCTCGATGAGTATGTACTTTATCTTCCCTCTCTAAACCTCTGTTATATCGTTGGGGTCCCTATCCGAGCGGCACACAAACACGCCTTTTAGTCATCACTTATCGCTTCTTCTGTTCCTTTTCATTCAAACAGATACTTCTCCGCCCGTCCAGAAATATTCGCCGCATCCACTTCAAGCGGCAATCACAATGAAAATCCGATGCATGGCGTGCAAGGCGCCGCAGCGTCCGCTATGCATCGTGCAATGTTGAATAACCCCGAGGCAACAGCGAAAGTGATGTCGGCTGGGCTGAGGCATGCCGCGAACTCGACATCGCGGACGGGGACGGGAGTCGGTGCAGGATCAGGATCCGGAACGGGGGTGAGCATGCATCTTTCCGTCTATCTGTCTATCTATGTATCTTGATCTTGGTTCATTCTGAATTTCTCATTTCTGATATTCCTCACACAGGCATCGGACAACGATGCTGCAGGCGTCGCAGGCCGAGTCGCCGCTGCCTCGATGGCATTCTCTGCTCGCAACACCCACTCATCATCACCCGCAAGCGGTCCACCACCCATCGCAGAGAAACCATCCACCGCAAGCTCACATCTCGTTTCTGTAAGAGTGCGTCAATTGCTTCCTTTTATCCCAACAACCCCCAAACACTGACCACTGCTTGCCTTCCTCCCTTGCACCATCCAGAAATTCGGCGACCAAGTCGACACCTCATCTGCCAAAAACTTCTTCGGGTCCCTTCGAAACTCAAGTAAACCAACGCCTCCACCCCAGGTCACCGTCCCGCCTGCATTTGCGGGGAAGCAGACTAATTTCGGGCCGCCCCCAGTGAGGCGCGTGGTCGCGGGGTCGACGACCCCAGAGCCTCCGCCCCCTGCTCCCAGGCGTCAACCAACGCCCGAGCCAGAACAAGAGGAGGAGGAGGTAGATGGAGAGTGGGCTGAGGTGTTGTATGATTATAATTCCAGGGTATGTTTGTTGTGGACCTTACGAAGTTACATAATCCATTTCCTCACTACGTTTTGGGTACCCAGGAAGCGGCCGATCTCGAAATTACGGAGGGCGAGCGAGTGTTGGTCACGGATCGGACATCGGACGATTGGTGGGTCTTTTTTATTTCTCGAGCGCTTTTTTTCTGTCCTTCCACTTCGTTCCTCTTTTCACCCCTTACAATTGTGCCATCCTCACATCAACGCCCGTTTGTCGGCGACGTCATTGCATAAATGCTCGCTCTCACCATTCAGAACTCACATCACTCATCCCCTTCGATCTGAAAACATACGCTGACCTACTCTTGTCCGTATTTGCTTTCATCTCAACAGGTGGACTGGAGAAGTCGGAGGGCGGAAGGGCTTGTTCCCAGCTTCATATGTCAAGATGTTATGAGTTATCGGTCTGCTTCGATTTCTATTTCAGTCTTGGTCTTGGGTGAGGTCGCTGGGCCTTTTTTTTTTTTTTTTTTAGGAATCACGAGTTGGAGGATAACGAGGCTATTATAACGTTAGTATAAGTTTCAAATCTTTACCAAATTTCAACGGAGGCGTCGAGCCTCCTCAAATTGTTATACATCGATGATCTTCTGTTTTCCCAAACAGAAAATCGGATCAATTGCTCCGATTTTTCTTCGTTCCTTTTCATCCACCTTCCATTACACTCTTGCTACACTCCCAAGTAGATTGAACCCTTGCAAGTGGTTTGTACGACACATGGACGAATGGCGCGGATATCTTCTGGTGTAGGCATAATTTCAGACTCACATGTGACATAAGAGCGCAAAAAATTCTTTCATCGCAGTGTTTTATCAGGTACCGCTTCTTCTGATACCAACCACCATGGCGCCAGCGTCGTCCACGACACTTTGATCTCGAGGAGGATTCCCAGTTCGACTCCATGGAGACCACTCGTTCAAACAATGACGCACCAGAAAGCCAACCGGGTGCAGTCATGTCGTCAAGCTTAGGCTCTCTTGTTGTCCATGTTTGATTCACCACGATCTTCCTCAGCCAGGAGCTAGGGGAGATCATCCTCCTTACCTCGCAGCGGACATTTACGGACACGGCTCTGACCGTAGCACTCTCTGCGGCCTTCCCACAGGCGCCAATAAGCACAACTACCGTCATATAGTTGTGTCGGGTATTTGCATATCCAAAAATCTTAGAATTGACTGTCTATCCTGTCCCTGCTTACTCTGCTGAAGACCCCGGCTCTCATCTTTCTTCGGTCAGTTGGTTGCTCAGCCAACGTGATGACTTTTGAAAAATATGCATATCCCGCGGCTGTGTGAGACAACTGCTGCAACCCCTCTAATCCCCCGCACCCTTCGGTTCCAGCATTTGTAGCATTTGGGGATCCCTTAAGCCTTGGTTGGAAGCCCAGAAGACCTAGTTGGGTGGTTGGTCGTACGTCAGGTAGTGGTGTTGCAACCAGGCGCACAAGTGTGTATACTATATAACTATCCCGTTTTTCGCTAACATGTTGACATCGACTGCAGTTCAGTAGCTTCGATCCTCCTGTTATTATGAGCCTCGATGAGCTCCTAGTCTCCCAACATACGTGCGAACGTTCGCTCAGCCTCCGGATTCTGCTGATACTGTCGCTACCCCGGATTCTCGACCTCTACCTGGCGATGACATCGCGCATGGAGAATCTGATCCAGTGTCTCCGGATAATGATGTGCTGCAGCCAAACTGTGGGCCCATTACATCTCATGACCACTTGTGGGTCACGATAACAACCCACTTTTTTTGGTTAGTGCTCATGTCAAGCTCAAACTTGATGCTGATGTCACGGAACAACACTATGATTCAGGTCAAAAATCAGTATCATGTGTATATATAGCCCTTCGGGCTCGCCACCTCGGTTAGGGG
>Ga0307517_10009258_pt1 | contig 13998 bp, 20 predicted proteins | sample 23_EM_MG_FD_194515 | JGI IMG/M metagenome (GOLD analysis project Ga0307517, IMG submission 194515) | Populus trichocarpa ectomycorrhiza microbial communities from riparian zone in the Pacific Northwest, United States - 23_EM | ecosystem: Host-associated > Plants > Roots > Unclassified | place...
ACACGAAGGCGTGAAGGGGTTTCCAAGTTGAAGGTAAGCATGGATGCGTATGAATGTAACTGAAGAAAAGTGAAACGAGAATGGATGCAGGGGATTTATATCGCAACGAGATTGGAGAAGAGCCTGGATAAGTCTCATCTTGACTGAAACAAGGCTGATTTTGAATTGTCATGAACACAGGTTCGACTGGATCATCCCTTGGTGGCATTGTTCCCGCATCGTTAATCCTCGCCTGATCATCAAGAGCGGTCCTCTTATAATCGATATGCGCTGGTTTGATCGGTGCTGATTTTGGTATTTGTTTTAAAAGTTTTTGAGTTCACGGATTGATTTCAGGACGTGAATGCGTTTCTTTCGGTCACCTTAGTCGTTTTTGCCGTTCCCGGAGTTATTTTCAAGACAAGTCAGTTGTCGGTGCACTGGGAGCATTTCTCATTCTGAGCGTCACAATTTGTCACACATCATGTATTCAACTGCAACATACGTTGTGACCGGAAAATCAAGTTGACAATGAAGAATTGTTCCGTCACATTCCAATATGTCCCCAGGGCAGGTTCACTACAACTCGGTTACTCCAGCCTCCATCTCCAGATCAAAGTTTCTGCTAGTCTTACGCTTTATTGTCCTTCTTTTCGCCCGATGGCAGGAGGTCTTGACCAAGTTTACCATGGCCAGAAACGTACTTTATGTACTCCATATGTGAATCTGCAACGACTACAAAAAGTATGAACAACATCCCGACCATAATAGACTCGAAACTACTTGCCTCTGTCCGAATCAACCAAGAAAATCTCGTAGAGGACGATGCCAAATATGGTAGCAGGAATATTCGTCAGTGCAGTTACAGCCGAATACCCTCCCCCTGCCGCTAATCACATTCTTGATTTTCAGCAGAGCCCTCGAGTTCGCGATCGTGAACCCACCTTTTGGTCCCCAAACTGTAATCGCCCAAAGTCGCGAACCGACATCCCGAGCAGTGTTTAACGCAACTACCGAGTCCCGACATTCTTTAGATCTCTTTTTTTATTTGAAGATATACATGACTCACTTCCAGGCACGGCGAATCCCCAGATTATCGCAACACTGGATCGTGCAAGTTAGTAAATATGACAATGGCCATGTGAAAGCAAACCGGTATTGACTAGGCGAATCCAATGAGCCAGGGAGCCGTACTCGGAGGAACAAGAATACTTGAAGGGTCGAGGCAAGCCCAGATGACGATGGCGAGGATGACACACTGTCGCGAAGATTTGTGTGAGTGCATCGAGCTTGATTTATTTCCAATGGACTTACGTTTACGAATTCATTCAAGAAAGCCCAGCCAATTTTCTGGCTGGGAAGTATATAAAGTGCGAATATTCCTGCTGGTCCGTTTGGCGTGAACATTGTCTCTCTGTACGAGATCTCTCCCGACTGTAGCAACGCTGCTTCCATTGCTTCGATGAGTGGTTTCCATTGGTAATAAACCAGACAGCTCGCAAGGTAACCACCGATGATCTGCGCTGCAATGTATCTGCGAGTGATCAGGGCCTAATGGATTTCTATAATTCAAAATTCAAAATTCATGTTCTTACCTCAAAGCTTTTATTTTAGGAAATCCTTTGAACAGCGTCAAGGCAATAGTAATTGACGGGCTAAAATGTCCTCCCGAAGTCGACGCACAGACAGTTATCGCCAATATAATGCCTGCCCCGTACGCGAGGCCGATTTGCAACACGCCTACAATTCGAAATGACCAGGTTAAACGGTAATCGAGCTAAGTGTCACAAATTTTGAACGACCAACTTGAAAGCCCCACTTCTTTGATGGTATTTCCAAGATTCCAAGCGGCAGTAGAACCAATTCCTTACCAGACTTTAATTCGACTCAAGAAACACTCAATTTATTGGTGCGTTAGCTCACCAATGTAGGTGTAGAAGAAGACACCAAGCTGATTGGTTTTATGATGCAGATCTTCAGACTGACTAAAGGGCTCACCATCTCTGCGAAACACTCTGCTAACCAGTGGACTTCAGGCCTACTCCTCGTCTTCTCCCATGCCGTGAAGACTGCGGGTCGTTGTCGTAAATCTCGAAGATGCATGAGGAGCTTGGTTTCGGACAGAGTGGGCAATTCACATCCGATCTCTTGGTTTATAACTTGACATCTTTTGTGACTGATGGTACTTTCTATTTCCCGGGCTTAAAATGTCTCATAGGACGGTGATAAGAACATGGGAGCTTCCTTGGCGGAACCAGGTAGGACCAGACGTTGAATGAAATATTTGGGAACCTTGTGAAACTTTTGTTCTTGTGAGATTTAAGAGTATTGAACAGCAAGTCTCAGCATTTATTAAGTGATATCCAAATAGTCTTAAATCTTGTTAAGGATATTTATCCACATTCTTTTTTGATGAACTACGTAGGAAGTCGTTGCAAGGTTATGTTATTTCCTTCGTAACGTGAGCACCCAAAACCACAGATGACTTGTTGAAATGGGCCGTCTATCGCCAGAGGTGCGTACGATTGGTAGACAGACCCGATTCCACCCTGACTTATCCCTCCGAAGAAGACATAGGATCAAATAGAGAAAAGATCTTACAATGTATTTTGAGATTCAGCTCCAGGGTGTGTTGTTAGAATGATCAGACGCGTTATAGACAACCGCGCAAATGGGGCCAGGTGTATTCGAACACTGGCCTGCGTTGGCGCTTCCAGAAGGCTTTATATTGCAGAAAAAGTTCGAAATATGCGTATATCTTCTAATGAAGTCCAGCATAATGCATTCTATTTGGGTTGCATTGAGCGTGGCTAGGAAAGCGAAGAAGAATACACTTGCTACCAAGTCAATCTGTGGAGGGATGAAATTCTAGGGATCTTCATATCCGTGAGTCGGTCTTCGAGGACGGTTTGGCACTAAATGCGTTCTGTCAAATAAATTCAATGTAGGGTGCCGTCGAACGTACATGGGAATGTGGTGGGAATCATATCTGCGGGTTTATATCCCATCCTTTCACGAATAGGAGGAACGGTTATCACCATGATAGGTCCAATTGAGCCTATTACACAAGAGTAGAAAATGACAGGGCTCTCGTGGGCTTGGCGTTGCTGGACAACGGATGAATCTCATAAGACTTTGCTATCAGAATAAATATGCTTACCAGATAGCGGTATGTTCTTCGAAACGGTCCAAGCAGGGATGCCATCCTCCTTGAAGTGAATTCCAACTGGGTGAGCTTACATAACGTTTGAGCTTTGTGACACCTGACCGAGTCACCACTCACCAAGATTCAGTGCTGTCACTTCCACCACGCTGCCTACCAAAATGTCGATGGAGCAAAGTATCAGTCTGGAAGAGACGAACAAAATTCGTATTAAACTTGGTCTCAAGCCTCTGGAGGCCAACAACGCCCCTGTTGCGGATGGCGAAAAGACCGCGGAGAACAATTATGCGATACAGAGAGAGAAGGAAATGAAGGAGCGCGAAACGAAGTAGGTGGATGAAATCTCCTATACTTCCTATATCTCATGAACGCATTGTGTTTTTTCTACTGTTTAGGAAGATTCATGATAGAATTGCGAAGTAAGTCCTTCAACCTACTCTACTTTCCTTATTTCATGGTTGCATTGGGTTCCTTAGACTGCAACCACTATTCAGGGTCTTATACGAGTGCTTATACATGGCTGTTTAATAGGGTGCGCAACAGGCAAGAACTGAATGCTTCACTGAAAGGAGCAACACTTGGCGATGCAGACGACGATGTAGACGACACCCTGAATTGGATCAAGAGGAACAAGAGGAAGGAAAAAGAGTTAGCATTAAGACGTCAACAAGAGCTGGAGAGTAGAGATAGAAATGTTCTTGGGGAGTATACGGAGCGTAAGTATTTGATGTGTATCTAACTCAACTTTTCTAAATATTCGACAGGCGATCTTGAGGGCTTGAAGGTCAGCCATGCTTTTGACGAGATGGACGAAGGCGAATCGCGGATACTTACCCTCAAAGACAGTCGGATTCTTGATAATGAAGGTACGCATTATGTTCTAGTGGTTATGGGCTCCGTACGTACGTACCTAACTACTTGCAGAGGACGAACTCCATAACGTCGAAATGGCAGAAGAAGAAAGCCTGAAAACTCGTCTCGAACTGAAAGTAAAGAAACGTGATTATACAGGTTACGACGACGACGAGTTCATTGGGGGCGACCAAGGCCCTTCGAAGCGGTCTATCCTTGCCAAGTATGACGAGGAGATAAACGGTCGACAACAAACTGTAAGAATCGTTCTATTTGAACTGATTACATCACATACTCATCAGCACCCAGACTTTCAGGTTGGGCAGTTCCAGTCTCTCCTCCGAAGCACACCGAGAAGAACAGAAAAAGCAAACAGCGACTGCCCTTAAGAAGACTTTGCTCTCCATTGATTATTCAAGTAAGTTCCTTCTCACTATCCTTTATCCTTTCCATTAATGATTCCCGCTTAGAAAATTTGGGGATTAGTGACAGTCAGGACGGCGACGTTGGTTTCAAAAAGCCCAAGGTCTGATATCTTCAGCACATCTTCCTGTTTTGACTGACTTTAGTTTTTCAGAAGAAGAAGAAGCAGTCAAATCGGCGTATACCCGACAGCGAAATTCATGACGACCCCGAGAAAATGTACATTGAACAGGTGGTTCCTATAGTGCGGAATCTGGATGCCAATTTTGTTGACGATGACGAGCTACAAGCGGCTCTGGCTCGTTCGAGAAAAGCGAAACTACACAAAGCCAAGAAGATTTCACCGGAAGAGTTTGCAAAGAGGAGTGAGTTATTTTCTCGTACCGACTGCCTTCTCTGTCTCACAACTCGTTTTAGTCGCTTTGGGACGTGTAAATGAGGAAGAGAGCAGACAAACCGGAGAGGAACCCGAAGACGAAGACAGAGGCTTGACGTTTGATGAAACGTCCGAGTTCGTCCAAGCCGTGGGCCATGGCCCAATCGTTGAACCCAAAAGGGAGCCAAAAGAACCATCCGTGGCAACACCACTGGTCAAAGCCGAGACGAGGGACGTCTCCATGGCCCCTGGTGATGTTTCTCTAGAGGAGTTAGAAGCTGGAGAAGTACGAGTAAAGGATGAGGATGATGACACGGACATGGACATGCTGGACGAACTTGAGCACGCCATAAAGGAGATAGAAGCAGAAGAAAAGGTCGTTGGAAACGGCGGTGAAGGTGGTGTCGGAACATCCTCGGAACAACATTTTAACTCTGGCATGGCTGCCGCATTGAATATCCTTCGACAACAAGGGATTTTAGTCGAACCTAATGCGGACGAGGGTCAGCGAGAAAAGGTGCAGATACAGAGGGATGTTTGGCTTGCTGAGCTGCGTCGACGGCAATCTCAGCGAGAATTGGAAAGATTGCAGTCACGAGGAGGAAATAAGGATCAGTCGCAGCGGGAGTATGAGAATCGGCTTCGTGAACAACAAGAGGCGAGGGAGCAGATGGAAATGTTCAAGAACTATAAACCCGATATTGACCTCTCATATCACGATGAGTTTGGTCGCAAGTTGACGATGAAGGAAGCATGGAAGGCTCTTTCTCATAAATTCCATGGGAAGGGATCAGGGAGGATGAAAACGGAGAAACGGTTGAAGAAAATCGCGGAAGAAAAGAAGAAAGAGGCAATGGCTAGTGGTGACACTCCTTTGAGCATGAACCGCGCTTTCCAAATCCGTCAGGAGAAAACGGGTCAGGCGCACTTCGTGTTGTCCGTTGGGAACAGAGGGTACGAGTTAATTCGTCACATACAGTTCTTTCTCTCATTCTTCTTTTTCAGCGCTGTTCCTCAAGCTGCCGCCTTCCTAGATCCCCAGCCCCTTGCTAAGGGTAAGACGGAGAAAACGAAAAAGAAAAAGGAAAGCAAGAATTCTCAACAGGTGGCTGAACCGGGGTTCATGACCGTGCCTGCACCTTCACTCCACCTAACCTCAAACGGGACATCATTGAATCCTTCAGCTACTGGGTCACCGGCTCCAAGAGCTGGGTTTTCACGTATCGCATCGAATGTCATTGAATCGTCTTCCCAAGGCAGCACTCCTGCTGTTTCAGAGCGTCCGAGAGTTGCTTTCGGCTTGGGTATAAAGAGAAAAGCTGGCGAAGAGGCTCTAGGTTCCCCTCCGCCTAAGAAACGATGATACCAATGCCATATACTTTTTTTTATCATGATGTTAATGATACATTTTGTATCCGACGACAATTCTTACAACTTTGTTACAACTCTCCCAATACCATTAATGATGTCAAAGAACATGTTGGCGAGCCGAATTTAAACCGAGGAACTTCTTTCATGAATACCACCAACCCTGCCATCGTCATATCCATATGTCTGATTGCTGTTGCGGTTATTCCACTTCTTAAAAGACATATGAAAGACCCGTATGGACTTTTTCACTTATCATTCAATAGGTTGCCTTCAGACGAACCGGATAAGCCTCCAAAGACGGAATGGCTGAATTTGGGCTATTGGAAGGTGGGTTGTTGTGCTCTATGAATTACAGTGTTGAATGACTGAAATGTTATGAAAAATATAGGATACAAAAATCTTTCCAGAGGCATGCAAAGGTTGGGATTAATTGTTTACGAACTGCTCTCAGCTCATGTTCGACCTATAGCGCTTGCAATGAAAATGATTTCTGTAGCAAGCCTGAAAGAAAAAGGCAGAATATTAGGTACGCACTTTCTGTCGATCAAGTCCGCATCTTTTATCTTTGTCCAGATGTCGGACATGGAACAGGGGAATCCTTAATCTTACTTCTGACTGAACCATCCATACCTCAACCGTCTCATCTTGTCGGCATAACCAGTCTTCCACTGCATCACGAGCGGTCCCTTTCTCGCGTTCAAAAACTACAGTCCAGTAATCCAAAGTCGAATGAGACCAAAGTGGAACTCTTTGGCAGCGATGCAATCTACAACCCTACCAGTCCAGGATCCTCCCCTCATCCGATGGATCCAAACTCCCGTTACGTATTCGACACCATCCTGGCACTAGACTGCGCCTACCACTTCCGCACTCGCAGGCTCTTCCTTGAGCAAAGTCTTGTCAAACTCGCCCCAGGTGGGTCGATTGGCCTCGCCGATGTCTGCATCGTCTCCACCAGTTTCCACACAAGAATCCTCACAAGGCTGTTGAAGATGATGCCTGAGGAAAACGTCATTTCTGAGGAAGGTTACGTGAAGCAGATGGAGGAGATTGGATACGTCGACGTGCAGCTCGAGGACGTGACCCAGTATGTGGTCCCTGGGTTTGTGGAATTTCTGAAAACCAGGGGATGGAGTTGGTGGCTTTTTGCTTCAGTCTTTGTGGTTTACGTTAAAGCGGGGATGCGTATAGTGATTGTCAGAGGAACCAAACCGATCTTGTAGACAGACTTGGCATTGATATGTTGAACTCGGACGATATATTTAGATCAATAACCAACATGTCCGTTCCATCTGCACCTGGCCCTTCCAAAGCTCTTAAAGAGTCCTACACCTATCATTCACCTACTCCAACAGCACCTGGCCCATACATTCTCGGAGTTGACGAGGCTGGTAGAGGACCCGTGCTTGGTCCGCTTGTTTATGGCGTCGCATATTGTCCTATATCCTACCAAGAAAAATTAGAAGAGCTTGGGTTTGCTGGTACAATTTTCACATAAATCAAGTGCCTATCTTTTCAACCTCGTGCATATTCTAGATTCCAAAACTCTGAATGCAGCTACTAGATCAACCCTCCTCGAGACTCTTAGTTCTGACCCTACAAATCTCGCTTGGTCAGTGAGAGTCGTATGGTACGTTGCTCTTTTTTTTACATCTGCGCTTTCTGACTTGAAAAAATATATACAACAGCCCTCAAGCCATTTCGAGTGGCATGCTCCGTCGTCCTCCCACCAACCTCAATCGACAATCAGAAGAAGCAACCATCCTTCTCATACGTGAAGTCCTCGCAAAAGGAATCGATCTATCAGAGGCAAGCACTGAAATTCCCCAAGTTTTATCTTTTGATTCTCATTCGCCAAAAAAAAATAGGTATATGTCGATGCTCTCGGAACAACGACCACATACGAACAATACCTTTCATCCCTCTTTCCTACTATCAAATTTACAGTAACCCCAAAGGCAGACTCCAAATTCAAGATTGTTGGAGCAGCAAGCGTAGCAGCCAAAGTGACGCGGGATTGCTGTCTCGAGGGATGGTGTTTCGAGGAAAACGAACATGGTTCTGAAATTACTTGGAGCGACAAACTTGGCTCGGGTTATCCATCAGGTGCGCAAGTCTGCCTTGCCGTCTGTTATCTTTATTGATTCTTTATCTACTAGATCCCAATACCCAAGCGTGGTTAAAAGGCGCTATGGACCCCGTATTCGGTTTTCCAAAAATCGTGCGTTTCTCATGGGCAACCGTAAAAGTCATCTTGGAAAACAGTGCCCATAAAGTCAAGTGGTAAGAAACGTTCTGCAAGTCACAAAAAAACGAGAGTTCACAACTCTTTCTTGCATAGGACGGACGACGGACAAGCTTCGCTGATAAAAGCTTTTGAGAGTGGCAAAGGGCTTGACAAAGACCGTTGCGCAGTGACCAAAGATTTACATCTACGTAGTGTCGATAAACTATGAACCCACATCCATTCGTAATATCAGCGATCCTTACCGCTCCGGTCACCGGCCAACATCTCAACCCGAGGCTAAAGAACAGCTGATCAATGAGGACCTACGTACCGTCTTCCCTTTCCTTGGAACTCAGTGCTCAGTGCTTAATTAATGACTTTGGCACAGTACAAACGAATCGTGCTCAACAAACGTCCAGTGGGCGACTTTGAACCCGACACTTTCAGGACAGAGGTTCTTCCGTTCGACCTCAAACCAGGACACGGCCAGGCCCTTGTGCAATGCACTTATCTGAGCTTGGACCCCGCCATGAGGGGTTACGTTCGAGATGTTAGGAGCTACCTGCCCCCAGTTCAGATCGGGGAGGTGAGTTGGTGGAAAATGGCTGTTTTCGTTCATATTTCATTTGGCTTTAGGTCATGCGTGCTGCCTGTCTTGGTGTCGTAATCAAATCGGGCCCTGGTAGCTCGTTCAAGCCGGGAGACCGTGTTACTGGCGTCTTGGGTTTGGCTGCAGCACTTCAGATCGGTTGACGAAGCTGATAACAATGCTTCAGGCATGACGGAATATGCGGTCATGGACGACAAAAATTTAACCAAGATAGAGTGTGTTCTCCTCTATTTACGAGAATTCATGTTCATTTGTGAGGTCAAGCCCGATTCCAGGCATCACACCTCTCGATTATCTAGGCATTTTGGGAATGACTGGTGTGTTGTTCATTCCGAGAGCCTATGTAGACCACTGAATTTTACGATTCAGGCATGACTGCTTACTTTGTTAGTTGCATCCCCCCTCACTAGGTCTGCAATGAATTGACCTTTGTTTAGGGCCTTACAAAAATAGGCGAACTGAAAGCTGGCGAGACACTCGTCGTCTCGGGCGCTGCTGGGGCTGTTGGGGCCGTCACCTGTCAGCTTGGCAAACACATGGGTGCCAAAGTATACGCTATTGCAGGCACGAAAGATAAATGCGTCTGGCTGGAACAAGAGTGCGGCGTTGAGAAGGCTTTCAACTACAAAAGCCCGACATTCCGTGACGATTTCAAGAAAACCGTCGGGTACTTCGATGTGTACTTCGACAATGTGGGTGGTGAGATCCTTGACTTTATGCTGACACGCCTGAACAAGAATGCACGGATTATTATGTGTGGTAAGGAACGCGCTGAACTGTCATATGGTGGAATGTGCTAAACGACGTTTTGTGTAGGCGCAATCTCCGCCTATAGTACTATCTTTGGTCTTTCCAGAGCTGTCACACACTGAACCAGTTTTAAGACTCTCAATCTCCGAAAGGTCTTCAGGCGTACACCAATCTGATTGCTCAGAGAGGAAAGATGCAAGGATTCATTATGTGCGTGCTTCTTTTTTTGTCTTTTCATGTCAACTTTATTTCACACTAGTTTCGACTACGAATCTGAGTATCCCACTGCATATGCTGAACTGGCCAAGGGACTAAGCCAGGGCCGCATCAAGCGCAAATTCCACGTTGTGGAAGGAGGGATTGAGCAAGCGCCTATCGCCCTTCCGTTACTGTTCAGCGGAGGAAACGAAGGGAAATTGTAGGTCTGGATTACTTAAAAACAAAGCTGGGTTTCACATTTTATATCCTAGGGTGGTAAAGGTATCCGAGGATCCAGGTTTAGCAAAGGCGGTCTTGTAAAAATTTAAAGATAACTGTACCATCTAACCTTGTTCGAATGCAATTTCAAATCTCATCTACTGTGATTCGAAGCGAGCCTTCCGAAGAGAATACTTAATAAATAAGGAAAAGTATCTATTGGCAATGGGTATCCGTAATGTGTGGATAATGTCTGGGGACTTGCAAAGCGAATCATAAAACACCTTGAATATTCCCCCACATTTTTGAACAACTTCACCCCATCCCCACAAGTCAAGTTGTCTAGCATTGTCACGCTGAAGAGGTCCTCCCAATCGTATCACACTGTCGAAACTTCCTAGCTCCATCCTTCATTCGCATTTTTAACCAATATCCTCGCATTATTTACAAAAGCGCGAATGAGTTCATCAAAGGCGCTTCGTTCATGTTCAGACACATTCGGATCGTTTCGCATCATAGCCGTAGAAAGCACCACCTCCGAATGTGCTATTTCAATCTCCAGTTCGTGCAGAAGTTGTGGCTGCGGCAAGGAACATCAATAGTCCGATTAGTCCAGCGTAAATAGAGAACGTACAGGAGAATGTGGCGATGTCGATAGAGTGACCTGCGTCAGGTCTATTTTGAATTCTTCATGGGAGTAGCTTATCCGGTCTTTTCTTCTCGAAAGTGTTGCTGTGCCAGTGGGGAGAGATACTGTGTTCATTGATTAATCCTCAAGTTGACTTCTCCACACTGAAAACAAGACAACAAACCGGGAATTTCCAGGTTCACACTAATCCTCCAGTCTGCGTCTCTCTTTGGACAGTAGATATTAAGATCCCCAAGACGAATCTTTTTCATGCTTTCGAGCACTGTCCCTGTCGCCTCATCGCGCGTCACACGAATCTTTTCGCCTTTATCGGCGTGAAAGAAGCTGTCGACGAGGTGGTGGTGACTGTAGTCGATGGGACTAGAGGGCAATGGAGGGGAAGTTTTCAAATTGTTGAGGAGCTGGTTGAAATGCTTGTGTTGTTGCTAGAAACGCATCAAACGACAACTTAGCGGATTGGCGCAACGCAACGCACCACTGACATATTAGACTCGAATCGAATGTCCGTAAAATTCGGAGAGAGAACTACACAAAAGAAAAAAAGGAGTCAACACATGAAATCACGCATACCAACGAATGGAACATGAAAGAGGGAGATGTACTTGTCTCGACTAGAACAGGCAATGCTAACCTCTGACCTGACGCCCGCTCGCGCAACACCCCAATCTTTGCCTCAACCTCGACTTTGGCATTTGGTATCTCCTGAGAACGAGACGTAACCATATGATGCACAAAGTCCGCGACCTCCTTGATGAACTCGTCTAAGGGCTCGACCCCGAGGATGGAGACTGAAAGTGGGGGTAAATGTTGCTGTTGGGAGGAAGATAAGTGACCATTGTAATTGGGATTGTCGTTTCTAGGCGATGAGCTCCGTCGAGCACGTTTCATAGCGCTGTGCATGTTGTAGCAGCAGTGAATTAAAGGGAGCCAAACAGAGGATATACCCTTACACAATTACAAATTCACGGCAACTTTCATGTGATACTTATCCCTCGTTTGCACCAGCGATATCTCCAGCGCGTCTCTCGCAGATATTCGCTTCAATATGTCTCTCTCGTCGTCTAGCATCTCAGAAAAATATGACACCACTGGCAGATCACATGGAAAAATGAGAGACGTTCCTTGGGCTCAGCATGCGCTGCGTCAGCTGAAGCTCCTGGTTCCAGGAGCGGCCATGACATACTACCTCGGCACACTGGATGAATTCTGGGATATCCTTCATGGAAATGGGGGATCTTTGGCTCAGTCAGTTAACTGTAACGCCTTCTAATCTATCATTCAATCGCCACGTCCCATGTTTATAGATCAGCTGCCTTTGTTATTTCCCTACTCGGTTTGACAACCATAGTGTTGTTTCTCTATGTGCTTTTCTTACCTCTGATCACCGGGGAAGAACCAGACGTATGCAGATCCTGAATTACCCATTGCTTTTTCTGACCTATCAACAGTACCGAACGTGGCGCGAATCTCGGCCTTTGAGAGGGCTTATTCCAGTATGCTGCAACCTTATGTCTGCCTATTCGATTTACATTCCTTCTGTCAAGGTACTCACAACCTCTATCGTCCTCGGATGGCTCCTTTCTGTCAGCACACTTGGTCAATGGTCACATCTGGGCTATGTGAAGGGTTCAGTTGGAGGCACGTACTTGCCCGTTAAAATCTCTGCATTACTGATCCACTCCCAGTCTCAGCTTTCTATGCATTGACTTTTGGCGTACTCGGTCTCATTCCAGTTCCAGCAACAGCTCGGAAACTCAGAGATTGATGCTTCTCTTCACTTAATTATATATATTCGTTGGTTTGTAACCCCTCCCAGATGGCCTACTAGATCATCCACATTTCATTAAATAATACGCTTTCCATCTTGGAAATTTGAAAATCATGCCCTGTTTCGACTTATAGTATCTCAAACACATTCTAGGTATCGGAGGAGGGCAATTGGGTTTGTTGAAATTCTGAAAATAGCTAGGACCATTTACTTTCTACAATATAACCCCCTCTAATAACACCCGGGTACATAAGCTTGAAGACTTGAACTTTCTTCATCGATCTTCCACAAAGTTGTCAGGTGAAATTTCACCATGCAAATACTCAGCACCATAAATATGACAGATCGCTTGTTCAGAGGCTGCGCCTTCAGATGGAGGTTACAGTGAGAGGTCATGAACAGAATCATAATGTCACAAACGCTAATGCAACACAATGCACGTGATAGGCGAGCTGCGGAAGGCCGGAAGTCGAGTGCAACCACATAGCCATGGCCATAGCCGGTTGTTCTCATCCACCACCAGTTTATCGATGTACACAGGATATGGATCAGCTAATCCCCCTTTGACCAATAATCCCTTCCTATCACAAACTGCACAATCAGTAACCTCTCGATTCCCAGACATTTCATCAAGCATCCCGAACGATAGTAACACCACTTCCTTTGTTTCTTGGGGTGATGGCTCGACGATGACTAGAGGTGGTCTTCCTCAACAGCAACAGAGCTCATATCAACAGCTTCCGGCGCAGATTCCTTACGGATCACCTCAGGGCTATTCGATGAACAATTCAGGATACGCGTCCCCAACAACCCAGACTTTTCCTTCACCTCCGCCATTCCAGATGCAGAGTTATGACAATACATTCGGACAGCAGCAATTTACTCCACACGTTTCCGGGAGCAGCTATTCCTATCTATCTGGCACCCAGCAACAACCGAACTCTTCTTATAATCCCGCGCAACAGCAACTACAAAACAATCCAGGATATTTTGCGCAGTTTGACCCTTACGGAGCGATCGGACAAGGTTGGGAAGGAGGGGCCGGCCGCGCTACCAACAATAACAACAACCACTTCAGTTCGATTGGACCTTCCATGAGCACCGGATCGACCCTATCGTCTGCTTCTTCGACCTCGACTTCGTTTTCTAGTTCATCATTCGGTGTAGGCCCCAAAGGAGACTCTCACCCGAGGGATTACATACGCACACATAAATCACAAGTCGAAGCTTGGGATGCTTATGCCTGGAAGCAGCTCCTCAACTCGTTCGAGACGCTGAAGAGTGCTTGGGATGAAAGGAAATCGGAATTGATTACGAGAGCTAAGGGCATCATTTCACAGGGACAGACTGGAATGGGGTATGGTGGTTATTTCGCTCAGCAAATCCAGCAGGAAGCAGCTAGGATACAACAGG
>Ga0307517_10009260_pt1 | contig 13997 bp, 10 predicted proteins | sample 23_EM_MG_FD_194515 | JGI IMG/M metagenome (GOLD analysis project Ga0307517, IMG submission 194515) | Populus trichocarpa ectomycorrhiza microbial communities from riparian zone in the Pacific Northwest, United States - 23_EM | ecosystem: Host-associated > Plants > Roots > Unclassified | place...
ACTCCCAAGTTGGGACTGGACGCGTCCATGCCAAACCACAAGGTGAGCATGTAGGCGTCCACGCCCACCCCCAAGTTGGGCTGGACACGTCCGCGCCTAACCACATGTGTTAATGTAATAACTGGGAATTTTGATTTTTTTTTATAAATAATCAAACTAGATTTTTCCTAGTCATGAACGTTAACTGTTTCAAGTTTAAAAACAGTGATGCCAAGAAATTCAATCAATAAACATGATCAACTCAATAACTATGGGAAATATGAAGAAATTAAATTTTATTGAACTATCAGGCTTAAGTGAAGAATAGACTTGGCCTGCTTGCTCTTGAGCCATCAATTACAAGTGCTTAGAGCCAACAAAATGGCATGAGTTATGATTTAACAACAGTGAACTTTAGTTCAATCCACTTGAAAGATTCTTGCCCACATAATAGACAATGGATATGTTCTTGAAATTTGCTACAAACTGATGGTGATCGTCTTCCTTTCCTCTAAGTGGTTGACCATTTACTGTCAAAGTCGATAATGAAGGTACGAATTTCCATTGGAGCAAGTTCAACAACCAAAGTAGAAGGATCGATTGGTCCTCCTCTAACAACCTTAGGCTCTTGTGTAGAAGAGCCCTCTGCTTCCCAGACCAGCCTCTTCTTTTCAGTTTCAGCTCTTTCTTGATTGGCGGATAAGCTTGTTTCTGTTAATCTTTTTCATCTGGAAGTTGAATAGAGCATTGATAACACAACTAATTGCTTGTAAGTATGGATTGATATCGCCATGCATCTAGTTGTTTTTACCTTTTTAGCTTTTAACACCTTTATCAGCTCCACACTTGCCATAACAGATAGATCCTTGTCCTCTCCAATCTTGCATTTGAAATGAGAATTTAGAGAATGAGTCTATAGAAACAAGGAGGTTTGTTGCTCAAAATCCACATAATAATAAGTTTCATCAGTACCAGTGAAACTTTTCAAGGCTCAGTCAAGGCATCGAGGTTGGTATAATGAAGAGGTAGATTTTATATGAAAATTTGAAAGAAAGGAACTGTGGAAACCTCATATAAGTGTGCCAAGCGAAGGAGAACTGTTCCATCATCCAGCTCCTGTGGAATTCAAGAAAATTAGCTCAAACATTGAAATCCAACTCTTTTACCAGGGAAAGAGATATACACCTGGAGACTTGTAATTGCAACTTTGTCAGGTAAAACACAGGAGGGATCCATCCCAGAAAAAAGTTGCCACATGAGAATTTGTCCAAGTCTCTCCATCCTGCAAAATGGTGATTAAATCTATATGAGTTGTAGATTAATATCAATAGGAACAAGAATACATCCATATCTTTGTTTCACCTGCAGCTCTGCGAAGGCCAAGATGAATGGAGAATACATCTCCTGACCATAGGATCGAGGCCACCTAGCACCTTCTCCTAAAGGGTCTGTTCTGAGTGAATACTTTCCCAGTATCTGTGAAAGGTAAGATTACCAAATAAATGGTTGCCAAAAGTTGCAGTGAAAACTGAAATCAATATTGCCAAAAGTACTGGTCAACTGTCTTTAACCAACCAACATCATCATGTGTGTGAGGCACCAAATGGACATTAAGCTAGCCAGGAACAATTTTAGATGTTGTGTCATAAACCATGTACTTCGATTCTACACATGAAATCAACAGTAATAGCAGAATCAAAAAGCATTTTTGAGTGTCCATAAAGATGTTTCCTGGTCTGATGGAACTAAAGTTCAAAAGAGAGTTTTGATTATGTAGGAGGGTATATACATATGACAAGCGTGAGTATTAAAGAAGAACACCATTTGTTGTCTTGTTCTTGTTTTTTAATGAAAGGAAGTTGAAGTGCTAGAATTTTAAAAAGGAACAAGGTAGGTAAAGTGCTTATCATTTGTTGTTAATTACTTGCTGCAGAAGAACATGAGCTATGGCTATTGGCGTGCTTCATTTTTAGCATAAAAAAAACATGTCACCTTCTTGTCAGTGAATGCTGTTTGTAAGCAATGTGTGGCCTATCCTGTAATCAAAGACATGTCGCCTGCGATGAAGATGTGACTTCCAAGCACCAATGAATCTTCGAGTGCAGGAATGTTTGAAAATTTTCTGTTTATTTTCTAACACGGAAATTTTAGTCAGAACAGCTTTTATTTTTATCTTTTTGGATGGTGAATAATTTGCAAGATGATAGGAAAGTGGATTTTCCTTGACTTCAGATACATCAGATGAGAGAAAATTGCAAAGAGCATAATGTTGAAGATTAGCTAAACTTATTGATACATCAATGAGATAAATTTTATTTGAGTAGCTACACATGAGGAGCCTGAACAAGATCTACATTTTGGAAAGCTTACAAACATTTGATATCAACAATAAGAACCAAAAATGACTTTCAGAGCCAAGAAATTTGGTTAAAGAACATGATCCGATGGCAAGAATTTTTCTTGCACAAAGAGAAATTCTGGTCTTGTAGTTATCAAATTTAATCAAAGGTGATATGGAAGGTACGAATTTCCATTGGGGCGAGTTCAACAACTAGTGTTGTTGGATCGATAGGTCCTCCCCTCACCACTTTAGGTTCTTCTCCTGAAGAGCCTTCTACTTTCCAGACTAGCCTCTTCTTCTCCATTTCTACTCTTTCTTGGTTGGCTGATAAACTTGTCTCTGTTATCTTGCTGATCTGATAATCGTAGAAAATTAAAGCATTATGAAAAAAATTCAATTTTCTTTCTTTGCCGGCAAGCATGAAAACTTTTACTCATTCTTCTACCTTCTTATTTGGGAACACCCTTTTCAGTTCTACACTTGCCATTACTGACAGATCCTTGTCCTCCCCAACCTCGAAGCATCAAAAGAAACAAAGATTAAAGAATACAGGGCTGAATTGACATACAAAAGAAGATGGGAATGGTTTCCTCATAAGAACACACTAACTTTTAAGTTGAAAGATAATTTTCATAGAAAAGCATGGCAGAGGGGAATTTTTCTCATGAATCCTAAGAAGAAACATAAGTAAAATTATGCCACTGGAAAAATCATGTGATACAAATGTCAACAGATCATCAAATAAATTTCAGTAGTTAAAAAATGAGGATCATGTGAACTGGTAAAAGAATAAGCAGCAATCTAGGTGAACATATTCTGCAGTTGCATCAAGCATTTCATGAAAAAGTTACAGTTACAGTGTATAAATGACTCAAAAGATTAAAGATATTTTCCTCCATTTTCTAGAACTATGAAAAGGCAATCTGCATACCTCATATAAGTGTGCTAACCGAAGGAGAACCTTTCCATCATTCAACTCCTGCGGAGTAAAAGAAAAGGTAAAACACTTTAACTCAACAAGGAATACCTGGTATTTCTATTTGGCACACATTCATAGTATAATATGGGACACAAATCAAAGCAACTTTCCAATTTCAGTTACCATTAGAGAGTTCAAAGTTTGACGAATCAAAGCAAGTAGTTTGGTGATCCATCCAATAGAAGACCATGGACCTGTTTAGTTTACTGTTTTCTGATTTTTCTAAGAGAGGCCCTAATTGTCCTTACCACTTGTCCAGTCTTATCTAGAAAGGGCAAGGAGAGATATGCACCTGGAGGGTTAATATCGCAACATTGTCAGGTAGAGCATAAGAGGGGTCCATTGCGGAAAAGGTTGCTATATGAGAGCTTGCCCAACTATCTCCATCCTGAAAAACGAGAATGATACATCTATGAGTTACAGACTGACTTTACTGGAAACAAATGCTGGAGTATTTTTCTTCACCTGCTCTGCGAAGGCTAAGAGTAAGGGAGAATATATCTCTTGACCATATGATCGACGCCACTTGGCACCCTCTCGTAAAGGATCTATTCTGAGGAAGTACTTTCCTACAATCTGTAAAATGTATGATTACCATGTAAACTGAACATGACATGAAAGGTTTCAGTGAAGTCTAAAAACTATGGCAAGTTAGTTTGTGCTTACGGTCAATCCTCTGCAATCTTCAAGAACACAAACTGTTTCATTTAGTGCCTCTCCAACACCTCTGGCATCATCAAAAAGTAACCTCCTGTTGGGGAAAAAAAAAGCAAACTAAATATGCTTGTAAAGTAAAGTATAAAAATTGATAACACTATGGAAAAAAAGATGAACATGATTAAGAGAAAGAGGAGACGAGACCTGTGGAGCATTAATTCCAACTGCCCATCCACAATACTTGATCCCCCCACAGATCGATCAACTAGGACGGAGAACTCTGAGCTATTATCTTGCATATAAAGCCCGAGATTAATCTGAACGGAGAAAAGAAAAGAACTTAGTGATTTGATGCCTGCAAGAGAAAATCGAACTACATACAAATGCATGAGCATGCACATATAATTTTCAAGTTGATTTTTGAGAATTGATTGTTGAACTGTTCAGATATTAGAAGGAAGCTAACATCATGCTAAACCAAACTAGTATATTGGCTCGCGTTCCGCAGTAGGTCGATATTAAATTTTTTTTAAATAATTTGGGTTTGACGGCAATGAAAGACTTAAGAGTGTTGGGTCTCGTAGTCATGCCAAACCTAAGAAATTTGGGTTTGGCGGCCATGCCAATCCTAAGACAGTTGGGTTTAGGGGCCATGCCGGACTCAACAGCTTTTCAAATAAAAAATATAAAGGAAAACACCTCATAGTCCTCTAAACATTTACAGTGTGATCCACAATATAAATACTCTACATACACAGTACTAGCATAGTGATTTTCCCACACGTTTTAAAGAATAGAAAAGAGAACTCTCCCATGGTTCTCTGAACGTCTACAATGTGGTCCACAGTACAAACACTCTATGTATACAATACCAGCACAAGGTTTGGCAGCCATGCCAGACCCAAGAGCCTTGGGTTTGGCGTCAATGCATGCCCAAGAGCGTTGGATCTGGCAGCTGTGCCAGACCCAAGCGACTTGGGTCTGGGGGCCGTGCCAAACCCAAGAACTTTTTAAATAAAAAATAGAAAAAACAACCCCCCATGATTCTCTAAACATTTACAATGTGATCTATAATGCAAGCATTCCATGTATACAGTATTAGCATAGTGATTTCCCCCATTTTAAAGTATAGTATAATATCTTGCACAATGTACTCTATTCTTGGATAATAAGACATGCAGATTTCATCATTTAGAAATCACAAGGCTATTGTCAATTTTGGCCACAACCTTTCTTTCAAGTCTTGAAGGCATGGAAGCCCATTAATCCAAATTTTAGTAGATGACATGTCTGCCGGTGAAAATATTGAATGTTCTACAAATAGTTTTTAATAAGAAAAACAAATTCTCACAACTAATTCAATTGAATGTGATTGTAAAGCAAACATACAGGGTAATAATTTCCTGCAATAGGTTGGTTCACTTGCAGTTCCCAGTCTTTTCTGTAGTCTCGAACCTGAAAAAGAATATTTCTTTGAAGTTATAAATGGAACCAAAGAGAAATTTCCAGCAGCATGTGCAAAGCAAGAAAGGAACATACCCTTTCTATGAAATCACGCCCACTAGAATCTGTATAAAACTTTTTGTTGTTTTTCACAGTTGTTGTGATCTTCGTTACAACCTCTTTGCCGATTCCATCTTCAATAGGTATTGGCCCAACCTGAAATAGAAGACATTGTTGCTAAAACAGATCCTACAAGAACCATTTGGTTTTCAAAGACACTGCTTAAGGTGGATATTCTTGACTTGTTCACTTGTTGCTACCGGCTGACCAGTTGGTTTGTGTAGTGGTTTACTAGTTGGTCAATATGGTCAACTAGTTGACCCGACAATAGAGTTTTATTGGGTTCGATTAGTTTGAGTTAAGTTTAGGTTAGATAGGATGAAACAATTCGGCATTATATTTACGTTTTGGTCTCTAAGTTTAGAGTTTTTAATCTTTTACGTTACCTTGCTTCAAGTCGTTTTTTAGTGTTTTATGTATTCGTTATAGGTTCTGTTGATGTTTCTCCTAACGATCTTCAATAGTTTCTGGTTCTGCATCCATTTGTTTTTTGCTTTTGTTTTTCGAGTGAGTGAGTGAGATAATCTTTAATATGCATGTAATATAAATAAATATGCATATTAATTATAAGATAATTACAACTAGTTAATTTCTTGAATATTTATATATGTTGCTTTAATTTTCAAGTACTCATTTATTTTTGAGTTTGCACTCGTATTATATTGAACTAAATTCTATTTGATATGATATACATTATTTTGATAATTATGCGAATATCTATTATGTCTTGATACAGGACTTGTCGGTAACTTCATGCTAACGGAGAGTAGTTAGTCTATGTACACATAATATTATGTATACCTAGCTAGTGAGATAGACACCAGCATGTAGTGATTGATCCTCCTACGGTGGTTACTTTCGAGTGTCATTTGATCTTTGACATGTATTCCACTACTTTATGATAATATGCTTAGTATGTATATGTATATCAAGATAAAAAGACTTACTAATTATTAATATCTAAAATGTTATTTTCTCACTGAATTAATTGAATTCACCCCTCATTTTTAATATTATTTCAGGATATTAGTTTCTATTAGTAGGTGGACTTTGTTGCGTGTTCTTGTTTTTTCAGTGTTGGTTGGTATGCCTTGCTTGTTTTGAAAGGTTTTCCTTTTGAATTTTGATTCGATGTCATAAACGTTCCATTATTACACTGTTTTAGTTAAAGTTTTGATCTTGACAATGTAACGAGTATTGTGGATTATTTTGAAGTGATATTTGATTTTATTAGTTTTGAATAATATAATATTTTGGAACTTTACAAAATGCCGCGTGGATTTTATAAAGTTCTGTCTGTGATATGTACATTATGAGGCTTCGCGTAAGTGTAGTGTCCTGCTAGCACCGCTCCTACGTTGCCAGTAATGGATCCAGGATTCAGGTCGTGATAGATATAAGGATTCATTTGAACAAAAATATAATAGACTTACAGTAAACTCAACTTCAGCATGCTCTTTTCCCTTGTAAACTCTGGTTATCTGTTTATGAACTCAAAAGGTCAGTTGCAGATGGTACTAGAAATGTAATCTCTCAAAGCATTCACTTCAGTATTCTAGAATTGTTAGATTGATAGGAAAAGGTCACAAAAGAAAACTAGTTATCACAAAGGAAAATCAATGACCAATTCCGAAGCTATTGCGACGAGATATTCAAGTTAATGCTACCTGATATATCCACGAACTGATCTGCTGGTGCACTTCATCCAATAAAGGTCCACGCAAAACAGTAAAAACATCCTGAAAATTTTACAACTCCTTATTTTCTTATTGACAGTAAACATGTTATTCATTAGTCAAGGACTTCAGAAGGTGTTGTAGCACCTGTCCTTCAGAGTTGATGGAATATGTGCCATTTGGTCGGAAGATGTATGCTCCAGAGGCCTTCAGAAAATTAAGTTAAACCAACATTTTTATTAGTATCCACATATAATCACAGAGTAATAATGTAGAAACCATGACACGGTGAGAACAAAGATAAAAAGCCGAAGTAAGAGGCCTGAGATAGTGAAGGTTTTAACCGAGGGAAATACCTGTTTATCCTTGCTTCCATTATCTCCAGCATAATAACTATATGATTGCTCTACAGATGCCTTGACCTTCAAATTAGACAAACAACTTAGAAGTCGATAAAAAATTTTCACTTTAAAAGCAACAGAAAGCATTGTCTCTTTAAAGTCAGATCATCTAGGTTAGCAACTTTGCCAAGAAATGCAGATTGGCACGAGACACCATAAGGGAGAGAAACATTGTAATGAGCCTGAAAAACCTTAAAGTTTCAACGAATATTACATACCAAGCTCCTGCTGTTGATATACTGAGTAAGCTCTCCTTTCCCGGAATAGATCAATTTTAAGTTCCCTGGTCCTATTTCAACTGTATCGTTTTGACTCGCTTTTGTGTCATATAATTGGCTTGAAGTAGAAGCTGTAGTCATAGAGTGGACAAAATGAAAAACACATTCCATGTTAATGTACCGGAGAAGATAACCAAATAATTTTTCTTCTCTTGATGAACATGTCAAATGCAGCAACTGGCATGCTTACCTGCTCGCTTAGCAGTTGAGCTGGAACTGGAAATAATGTAAGTGTTGAAACCAAGAGGTGGTAGAGATGCTGTAAATGCAAGCCAGTACTTGGGGGTTACATTTGAGGCCATGCTCAAATATGCCTTCGAATAGTAGTCCCTTATGCCTACAGAGGCCTTCAGCAGAGGTAAGAGCTGCGATTCAATTTCTTTTCCTCCAGCATCCTTAACAGCCACATTCTCATTAATAACCTGCAACAAGATAGGCAGGTTGAAAGCGCATTTAGAGATCACAAAATGTTTTACTCACCTTTCACTCCAGAAGCATCAGTGTCTATATATCAACTTGACAAAGGAAATGAGGCTTGATGACAACACAAGCATTTATACATATTGCATGGATTTTGTGTTTTTGCGCATGCGTGCACATGCATAGCATGCCTTTTACTCTTTAAAAATGTTTACGCAAAATTTCTTCTTGTTTACATAAAGTAAACGTTTTTACATGATGTTTGCAAGAAAGTAATGTGTTCACATGATGTCTCTTTAAACTTGTAGGCACAAGTGAAAGATCAGCATTGAGCAAAACAAAGGCACTCACAGGAATCCTTATAACATCCTCTCTTTTCCATCCTAAGGAATTGTAGACAACAACCACCTATAAAAGAGAATAAACATCAGATAGTAATCTATTTACAGTGGAATAAAATTGAATTTTTTTCAAATTCAATCCAATAAATAGCAGAACAAAAGACAAAATTCCATTTTATATTTCCTTTACCAGGCTCTTTCCATTTGAAAGATCAACTTCTGATGGAGGGCAGTAACTTATATTCAGAAGGAGACACTGTGAGAATGAAAGAAAGGACAAAGGAAGAGTAATCATAAATTAGATTTATCAAATGAATAAATCATTCCAGTCAAAATTTGAGAAAATCAACAATGTTATGAAAATATATTTAATGAATTTTATTTTTTTCCCTCTTAAATAGATAAATCTGCATACGAACTCTAATGCTCAGGATTATTGTCATCGTAAAGCTATTGCTTTACTTCTTGTGATAGTCAAAGCTGACCTTGCATACAATTTCTTTCATGTACTAAGACACTGCTTTACTGCCATTGAGGATGAATAGGCACTAAAGCCTCAATATATGCACCATTATCTTGTGAAAAAGACCAACTGAATTTTTTTAACAGTAGCAGGTAAGTCAATTGACAGACATGGATGAAAATCCTCACGTAGGCATATCCTGTAATATGTTCGAGATCTCTGTATTTCATGTTAAAAACTTTGTCTTCAAACAGTAATATCACAAGTTAGATTGAAACATTAAACCTACAGAAGGAGTCCTTGAAAAGACTACTGAGGTACAAAGGTCTTTCCAGGTAGCTTGGAACCACTAAGCGAGCCGGCATGCATTTGAAAAGATGTCGCCAATGGAAGTTAATATAATTAATTATAGATGGATGCAATGTATATTTTTTCTGCAAGAAATTAAATGAAACAAGTTGGTAGTCTATTTATTATGTCTTGCATTTCTTCTTCACTATAAATTTTATTAGTAGGCAAGCTTTAAGTCTCAAATAACCTCACTTCTAACTGGAAATTTCATGAACTTGGGGCTAGTAGAAGTATGATTTCTTATGAGATTTGTAACAATGTAAAAACAGTCCACTGATGAATTATAAAACATGATTAGCATTACCTGTTGGAACTTGTTCGTTGGACTCATGCAACCTCCTTTTGATGCCGATTCTGCAATACAGGAAAGTGATTCTCCAACCACCTCTTCAGCCTGCAAGAAGGATTCTTAGATTTGAATCCGAAAAGGTTCAAGCATATTGAAAAAAACAACTCAGGAAACAGTGAAGTTTCTAAGATAAACCTCCGCATATCCTATTGCGAGCCGCTTGGCATAATCATTTGCCACATGCTGCTTTGACGTGCCACTAACTGCATCATGATGTTGAGCAATAGCTAAAGCATCAGCCAGAGAATCTGTGTTGGTTCTTGCTTTACTCCTTCCCTTGAAAAACTCCAATTGCCTTGCTGCCTGTTTATATTGGTTCTCATGAGCATCAGTTATTAAAAATTTTCCAGATCCAGTCATGTAAACTTACCAAATAGTAGCCACTCATCTTTCTAACATAGCCTTTGAGGGCTGGCCTGCTCGTAAAATATCCAGTCCAATAAGCATTTGCACTGTCTGCATATCTGATATTGGGTATTCAACCTTCAGTATGATAACAGGCTGAGGAGGAATAGTTATATGCTAATAAATTTGATCTTCTAAGTGTTGTGCTTACGGAAAGAAATCGTCAGTCTTAAGAGGCCAGGACTCATTTGTTGCATATTTTGCATCAGTATATATTGATGGGGTTGAGTATAGGGCATTGACACGCCCATCCTGGAAACATTCCAATCCAGTACTTCCATTAACATATCAAATTATGGGAAGTAAAAAGATGTCAAGAATCCTATAAAGTAAAATGAAAAAAGATCTTGAGAAAATCAAAACATCAAAGAAAAGTAGAAAAAAATGAGAGGAGGTAGCCAATACTTCAGATAAGAACAGGATATTAGCAAAAGACAAGCTTTTCAGCCATCACACTGCTGATTTTCAATGCTCTGTCGATAAGCATTTTCCATATCAAGAACCAATCCCATAAGATTATGCTGATTTTTCAAGGCCTCTTAAGGCAGTCAATGCATTACAATAAAACTAACCTGATTTACATAGTGAATGAACTTGTCCATTTGCTTGTACCAAGTGTGAGCATACTGGTACTTGAAATCCGTCCCCATAGTCCACATCACATGATTTGTCCGAGTTATATTAGCCTGGAAAGGAGGATATTAAACATTGATTTGTTGAAGATCTATAGAACAGATACAACACTAAGACCTAATTAATATCAATAACATGCACCAACAGACAGCAACTTGATGGTTTGTGAAGCTGATGAGAGGTCTCAAAAATATGCTAAGCTTGTCAAGAAAAGAAAATAAGTCTTACTTGATCCATTGCAGCTGATACGAACTCATTCACTCGCTCAGCGACATTGTAATCAAACAAATTGGGGTTATCCTTCAAGATAAAGGAAAAAGAAGTCACATATTGCACTAATGTGCATCAAGTAATATTCAGTGATTGACTAAAAATTTACCTGGAGAATAGGGGAATCATCATTAACTTCATAGTAGAGGTTACTTGGAGGTTCATAATTCTGAGGGAATGCACCGGCAAATATCTACAGGAATAAATTTAACAGAAATTGAATCTCTTGACGAATTAGTAAATTTAACAGCATTGTGGACAATGTAATACACTTAGAAATACACACCTGTGCAGATGAACCAAGGCTTTTAGATCCTCGCCAGACAACCTCGAGACTCTTATCACCTTTTCGTTTTGTTCTATCTTGATAGTCAATTCTTCCAAAGAAAAAGGAGTCAAATCCAACCTGTGCCAACAGAACTTGTGTTAGATAGAATAGAAGATGATATATGCAGAACAACAAAGGGTTCTTTTGATGAGATAACTTTCAATAAATTAGTCTAACATCTCAACTTATTAAAAGAAAAGGGGTCTAATATCCCATCATTTTAACAGAAGTAGTTTGAAGCATCATATACTGATGAAAGGTACAGATAGATTACAAGTTAACAATTCAACGCGCAGATTCACATCAAGATTTGAGAGAAACCACACCTCTGCCCCCAACAGGTAAGCCTGCACTGCAGAATGTCCAAAGGGATCAATTTGCCAGCCAATTCTTGGAGTCACATTAAATTCTTCCTTGATGAATTGATGCCCCAGAGTTGTTTGATCAATCATGTCAATATAATGTGGAGCTGCCTCATCATGCATGCACATACCTCCATTTCTGCAACCAAAAAATTGGAAAACCCGACTGCTTAAATTACAAATACCAAAAACTACTTCTTATCTAGCATGGACAGCAAGAAGCGATAGACATGACAGATTGGACTCTCTGGTTAAAAGTAGAACGTTGCTTGAAAAAATTCCGCATTGAAGTGTTCGAATTCAACATAAAGGTTTAAGCAATTATGCATCATTACATCCTGCATTTTGTGACCAAAAGAACACAGATAAATAGAAGTTGGAATTTTTACACTACATTAGCTCAAGCTGACCCGAGATGACAAGCTGCTTGACTACATTTTGTACTTCCTCGCTCTGATCTCTCCACCAACGCTGGAAGAAGGCCTGTATTATACAGGAAAAGCATTTCCACAAATCCCAAATTAAAAGATAGAAATTAAAACTTTATAACTCAGCTCTCTAGCAGCTCAGAAACCAGAGAGGAGGCAAAAAGAAGAGAATTTTTTTGTTTTTTTATCATGGCTTCCTATGCAGAGATGTAAAATTTTCAGAACTTGTATCAGTTTCATTAATGTAAGAGGAGGCATTAACTCAGGTTCAAATACTTTACAAGGTTTGAAGCATTGCCATTAAGAACTAAAAACAAAGTAAAAGAAAGTAGCGACAGACCTGCTCAACATATATGAACTTTCTATTCTTATCAGCCAACAATGCAGGCACTATAGAATCCAGCACATTTTGAACACAAGCACCCTGCATAACAATACATACACCGACAAATCATTGTTCAAATCAAACAAATCCAAAATCGAACAGAAAAAGGACATACCAAATAAGAAAACGTACAGACCTGAATGGAATTGTTAGACCCAACATAGTACTGATCAACAGTCTTTAACCAGCCAACATCATCATGGGTATGAGCCACCAAGTGAACATTAATCTTCCCAGGAACAATAACTGAACTTGTATCATACTTTATGTACTTTGATTCCACACACAACAAACTCACTAGCACAAACAGAAAACATGTCTGAACAACTCCCATTGTCTGTGATGTTAACAATCTCAAGGGGCTTGCTTAAATATGATCAAAAGTGAGCATTTCATTGTAGATACTACCAAGGAAAGCTCAAAACTATGTTGCTGTCTTAACCTTATTGTTTTGTAACAGTGATGTGGAATATGTAGTTAAAATAAGAACAAAATGTCCCTTTCAAACAATAAGTAAAGGGGATAATAGCATTAGCAACCAAGCCAGCCAGCTATGGCGTGAAGGGTTTTGTGTGAATAGTTAATTAAGGACATATCTTCGGTAGAAATCAGAGCTTGGGATTTGTTGTTGATTTGTCGATGATTCTTTTGGGATTATTTGGTGAACCTGAATGTATGCACGTGAGTGTCTCTTTCTTTAGTATTGAATATAGGCATGTTTTTGACTCAGTGAGGTTAAGCTTATCTCTATACTAACTCTTTATAGTATACTATAAGACTTGGTCGTTTCTAGCTTGGTTCATGCACAGAATCACAGCGAGGTGAAGATTTTCTTGAAAGTTAGTTTCCTGATGACACGTACGCCAGTAACTTAATCAGAAGAAAAATTATTTCATTTTAGACAAATTCTAAGAGGGAGGTGCATTTTACTACTTCAAAGACTTCGTCTTTATAGCAGCTTTTAAGATTAAGTTATTTATGTTGAAATAGTGTATTATTATATTTAAACAAAATGTTTTTCATTAATTATATTTTTTTTTGTGATAGTGCTCTTAATAAAAAAAAATAATATTTTGAAATATAAAAATAAATAAGCTTTTAATCTAAATCATTGTTTTAAAACCCGACATAACATGAGAGGATGATCCAAAACCTAGATTAGTCCAAGTCTCAACAAAAATAAAATAAAAAATAATTAATTTTATATGATTCAATTAAAAACTCGCCTATTAACATTAAAATTTATTGATTTTATTTTTTTAAAAATAATAATATTTTTAATTTTTATAAAATAAAAAAAGTTTAACTTAGGTAACCTCAACTTGTAACCCTAAACTTACCCCGTAACGACTGTTATATCAGGTTAAAAAACTATGATATAAGCACCA
>Ga0307517_10009263_pt1 | contig 13995 bp, 15 predicted proteins | sample 23_EM_MG_FD_194515 | JGI IMG/M metagenome (GOLD analysis project Ga0307517, IMG submission 194515) | Populus trichocarpa ectomycorrhiza microbial communities from riparian zone in the Pacific Northwest, United States - 23_EM | ecosystem: Host-associated > Plants > Roots > Unclassified | place...
AGGTTAGGTGTATGGTAGTTGGGGGTGTGGGTTATGAAATATAAGCTCTAGCTACGACTTGGTCAAACATAGCCGAGCGGGCGCTTAGTCCCTTCTGCCACCCTCTGCCAACACCCCCTCTCACACTTGCCAATTGCCCACCAGGCAATACACCAGGCACGTGCCGTTTTGGCAGGTTGGCAGCGAACTGCCCCCAACACTAACCGAGCCCCGCGTCCGGCGCTCGATCGGCAAAGTCTTTCGCCCCGCAGCCACCACCAATACCTCAGGCCTCATGAGCAAACCGATCGTCGACAGAGTCAGAACTTCGATGGCGCTCGCTAATTCTCTACCCACCGCTCCGGTAGCGGCCCAACCGCAGCCGGTGAAAGTTGAGGCACCGGTTCCCCGTCGCAAGACAGCGCGCAGGAAGACGCGTACAACGGTGAGCCAGGTGACTTCCAGGTCCAAGGGTTTGACTTTGATCGTCTTTGCAGGCCATCAAACCGTCCTCTGACCCTGTCGAGGACGCCCCGGACAACCCCCAAGCCGGTGAGAAGAGATCTGCGCCGAACGACGGTGAACGATTGGCCCCAGTAGGATCGAACGAGTAAGCACCCCACACTCGTCCACTCCCTACCCTCACTGAAATTGCTCAGGATGGCCAATCGCCTTCGACAGAAGAGCCGCAGGGTAGTCCGACAGAAGAGCCGCAGGGCGGTCCGACGGAACTCAAATAACACTGTGGTGGGCTCCTCCGCCACCAACGCGCAGGGGGACCCGGAAGCCGAGGATGGGTATGGCCTTCTGGCGGTCGTCCAGTTGCTGGAAGCTAACCTCGAGAGAGGGGTTGCCAACTCCGCCCTCCGAGCGGAAATACGCGAGTTAGGGGCGAACCAGGACGAGATCCTGGGGAACCTCGCAGCCATCAAGGTGGGGCTCAACGGTCTCAAAGACAAGTTTGAGACCGTTATCAGGCGCTCCTCAGGGGATGACGACTATGATTAGTTCCGTGTATCTTGATCGTGTTGGAGCCCCCTCGTTAACGGTCGGGATTTATTATGAAAACGTCCTGCACAGTGACGCGTAGAATCTGTACCCCAATAACCGCGCTCTTGCTTCCAACTAAGATTACCTCACCTGTAGCCGGTGATGAGAATTGTGGTTATCCGACCGCACCTCTGTCACCCATTGTGGATCCCCACCGATGATAATAGACGGCGGAGTTTCCTACAACAATTTCAATTGGAAATGGGGTCGCCCGACCGTGGCTCCAAAAAAGAAATCTGGTCGGGAAAACTTTTCTCGCGGTCAGAAGTTTACCCCATCATACAAACTGTGGTTGAATAACCGCACTTCTGTTTCTGCTGTACATACTGGGCCCGAGGTTTCGTTATCTGGACGGGAGCTGGCTAGTGACTGGCCGGGTAGTGCGTGGATTGGTACGAAAGAAGAAAATACAATGATAAAGTCCCAACGTCTGATTAACGAGTTTACACCTGGTGGAGCCGCGGATACTGTGGCAAGGGGGCCGTGTGCCTGAACCGGTGCAGTTCCGTTGTCTCTCGCGGAAACACCCTTCCTTGGAGCCCGGAAATACCCGAGGAGTTTCGCGGAGAATGACAAAACTCGGCCACAAGACCTCCGCGCAGAACCTAGAACTAAAGACCCCCTTGTTTGACGGTTTCTGTCACGACTCCTCCCGTCCAGAGCATACCTTGAAGCCATTCGACGCAAGGTTTGCCACCTCGTCTTAGACTCGGTGGGGACAGTATGACCCAAAACAACGTGTTTATGTAAGAGCTCCAGATACAAAACTTTACTTGTCCTGGACGAGCTCGAAGGATTGATGACATCAAGTCAAACCTAGCGGCAGGCCCCTTGATGACAATGACGCCTGACCAAGGTCCGACGGGCGGACCCCCTGATGGCAATGTCAATTCGAGTTGGCCGAAGTGGTACAGTATACCTCATCGTACTCTGGAAGTTGTCTTCGTCCACTGCGTGGTCGCCAGTTGACGACAGGTGACCGATAACTGGGATTGTTAGACCGCGAACTGTTCCACATAAGCGATTCACTCACCATCCGGAAGGTTGTTGTGAGTGGCATTAAAAGTCCAGTGAAGAACAGTTTGGCGAGGTCTGAAATCCTAGGCTCCGGGTCCTCCAAACACTTCGCCATCTCTCCAACTGACCCTTGACCTTGGATCAAATGGGTGAGGACCATGAACGTGTTCATCTAGACAAGGCTTTTGTCGGGAAGACCCGTGTACAAGTCGCTGCTATTGCCGTCGAAAGTGCTACTGGAGCAGACGGCAACTTCCCCGAGTGCAATGACAACGTTGTTGCGGACGTTGGGGTCCCCGGATGTCCTAAACAGGTTGAATAGTATCGGATGCCATTTGTTGCAATACAGAGAGCTGGAACAGGTATTTTCTAAACGGCGACACCGTTGCCGCGTGGGGGGTTCGGTTCTTGTCGTGGAGGAACAAATAGGCCATACCAGACGAACCAATCTATTTTGTTCTCACCTCGAACCGCCGGGGGTTCCGACATATGAATGCGAGCGTGAGGCTAAACACGGCCAGCAGCGAGCGAGCGGATCGTCGACGCCGTCTTCGATATTTCCAACTACTTGCTCAAGCTCCTCACCGCCTTGAGAGGACTGTGTCGTACTCGCGTGCCCGGCCTTCCTTGCCTCTATGAATGGTTTTCTCAGAGTATAATCCACCGAAGGAAGGGATTTCTACCTACCAACTTCTAGAACACCCTTATGCTTCCTTGGCTCTCGTTCAACTAGTTCGAGGTGGGCAATGCACTTGATGGCGACATGTCCCCTCTACGGACAGAGGCTGACTCAGTTCAAAGTCATCTCCTTGGTTGCCTGTGGCGCTGCTATCTCGTGTGCCCCCTTGCGTGCTTCTGGCTGCGGTTGAGTGCTGGGCTCATCCTCATCCATTCGGTCCGGATCACCGTGCTAGGGTTTGGAAGGTTGGCGGTACTGGTGTCCTTCTTCCAGAAGGCCCGTTTTATGAGGTTCCTGATTATGGCGCCACACGGTCGATCAAGCTTCTCCACCAGGGCATAGATCGTGTTAATCGCCTGTTCGGCCATGTCGAACCAATCAGCTGAACGGGATGAGTGTTTGACGGCTTGTTGCAACCTCCGGGAGATCACATCGTTCGTAGGGAGACGCTTGTTCTGATCCGCGAGCGAGCCTGAGGGGCACTCTCAGTCCAAGGCACAGTTGGTTTCGAAGGGTCTACTGACCTTTGATCTTCTTTGCGCTCCCGTTTAACCTTCCCAGGGTGATGCAGGTATATTTGGCTAACGTCATCGACCTATCACCCTCTTCTCGGTCAAAATTTGACACGTCACGTCGCCAGACTTACCTCTCCATCGGGACTGATCTTGATGAGATCATCACCACGCGTTTCGACGATCTTCGAACTGGCAACAACAAGCATGCCAAGGATAATAACCGCACTTCATCCTTGCTGCTTCTGCAAATCTCTGGCGAGGTTCAAATACGCTGAAATAGTCATGAAGAGAAAGGTCGGTCCGAAGCAAAGGCCTTGATAAAGAAAGGGAAATATTTGCCTCAGCACCCTCGGTTTCAGGGTTTCAGCCTCGGTAGCCTCCTCTGCATTCTCTACGACTTTGCTTGCAATATCGTTCATCTTCGGATCCTTTGAAACCTTGTCGCAACGCTCCTCCCGGTCTTTCCGCGCCATCAAGCCCCCGCGCATTAGACCGCAGGGATGGTAATGACCAGTTGAGCGAGGAGGGTGAGACCATTCTTCTGAGCGGTTGCAGCTTTCCGACGGAAAGTTTGGTCACACCCAACCTTTGATTGGGGAGATTTGTGGGAAGATCGCAGAGTCCGGCGAGTCCGGCGAGGTCCCCCGTTCGGACGCATGATGAAAGGTTTCAAGTGCGTTCGTTGAAGATGTTGAAAAAAAATGTCGACTTGCCTCTGTATAGACTGGTCGTCATTCCCGAGATCCGTCGAGTTGACTTAAGTCACGAATGAGGTATCTGACGATACCGACGATTGTGCTTTGCATGGGGTAAGGCTGTGGGTGATATCAGCCAGCTGAAATAAGGGCTTGAACCAAAGTCTCACTTCCGGGATAAGCGTGCTTGCAGAACGACCGTCTGTCTCAGTACCATCCGCGGAATAGTCTCCGCAAGCTTGACCAAAAACCTCGAAATAAATCGAGACTCCTTGTTTTCCTGCGCCCCGAATGGCACTTTTACAATCTCGCGAAGAATCTCATCCGTAAGCTGGACGGGATCGAACTCCTTAGTGAGGAGGTTAAGGAGTTCGGCCATAGGTTCCGTGAGGTGTTCGTGATATTAAAGGGCCTGGACGATTCGGGTCTGTGGAGCGGGGTGTGCTCGCGGTGCTTCGCTGCAAGACACAGCGCCTTATAGACGCCCTCCTGGGTCGGTTCCGACTCCGTATGCCGCTCGAAGTCGATGACGTGGCAAACCGGCCGTGTAGCACACCTACGAGCAGGTGAGAGGTGTGCAACTGGATATATTCGACAGAGCGTACGTGACAAATGCGTTCAAATCACTCGTTGACGTCCACACGCATTTCGTTTTGAGCCTAAGTGTCAGAAAGGTAAGAGTGGGAATCGCCGGTATTTGGTCAACCCAAGGCCACTCTCCGTTACCTTCCTGCTTTGACTTCTCCAACCAGTCCCAGCCCTCCCTTCCCCTACCACGTCGGCTCTTAGTACTGCCGGAGGGGGGGACCGTGACCGGGTCCTCGCCCTCTGCCGGTTTTCCTTGACCACCAACGGAAACGAACCGCTGTGACAAGAAAGAGTATATTTCAAGGGGCAGGTGGTGAGACATCGCGGCCTGTTGGTCCTCCGATTCGATGTCATCGCATATCTGCATCGACTTTAGTGGCAAGCTCGGAGGAGATAAAATCCAGCATCTTGCCCATGACTGGCCCTTTGAGGTGTGAACGGTGTTCGAGTAAACCCCGACACGTATCGAGCGTAGCTGGATTTGCGATGCCCCCCGATGATCCCACGACCGTTCCAACCACACCTATCGGATCGTCAAGGGAGAACCGCAAGACAGAAGTGGCACCACGCACCGTCCAGCAGGTCGTGAATTCCTCCCTCGTCCACTGCCTCAACGTCGTGTTCCTGCCCAATTTCATAGGTTCCATCTTGCAGCGTCTGCACCTCTGCTGGTGTAAATTCGGGACAGCCGATCCCGCTCAACAGCCCAGGTCGGTCAGAGGATCACCGAGGCCAAAGTTGAGAGACACGTTGGGGAACGCCGAGGTGAAAGATAAGCGGATCACATGAATGAGCCGCCGGCGCGTCTGCCTTTGATTGACTCACTGAGGTTTGAAACCACCGGCCAATTGTTCATCCCAACCCCCACAAGCACCCGATACACGCCACCGAAGGCCGCGACCTCCAAATAGTCGGTTCAGATATCGAAGAAGACAGAAGATGTCGAGGATCTGACGCGCCCGCTCTCCTCCGAGCATACAATCTCAAGCCTGGAGAAGCAGAGGGCGGCAGAGTCAATAAACAAGGGCAGGAGGCGGCAACTTGTACGATGGACACAAAGAACCTCAATGCCCTACGGAGAGTTGTGGCTCCTTCTCCACCAGGCCCTGAGCGTGCCGCATTGAGCGTCGTTTGGAAGCTCTTGGGACTCCGACTAGGCACGTCTTTATTGACCCTCCATACGTGTGTCGATCCGCTCATCGTAGTGCAGCCGGACATGTACCACCCCCTACTCTCGTGTTATGCACACGACTCTGATGCTTCGCACGCGACAATACCACTAGCGCCTATCTCAGGGGGACTTCTCTCCAAGAAGCAGCTCTTCCACCTCCCCCTCCCTATTTTCTCTCTTGACGAGGTTACCGTGAAACTCATGTCAACGTTCCTTCTCTACTCGATGGTGACACTGTCGACCACATTCTCATCCCACGTGCCGGAGCTAGAAGAAGCTTCCGTTCACTTGGCGAAACACGGGAATCTTTAATATTCGGATTCAGAATTGTTCAGATCTATCCGACGAATACCGGGGCTCTCTCCGTACGCGAGCATACTCTATACTCACCAAGTCTCCCGAAGACGATGCTTTTCCCTCTCCTTCTCTTACCATCAAATTCCATTCACCCTGTCGTTTACTACGGCAAATTCCTGGATCGTGCCAACCGACAAATCGTTCGTGGCAAGAAACACGTTCCGGATCCTTCCTGAAACCTGGGATGGCCCCTCCTGGGCCCTTCGATTCTCACTCTCGCGCGTCGTCTGTTGAACCGGTTTCTTCTATCGTTGACGAGAAGCACAACTCTCCGCTGAATAACGCCGTCGCATCTGTGAGTTTACTTTTGTTTTTCTGCCACTCCCCATTCAGAAGCGTGCGATTCCAGTTCACGGACACGGAGGGCGGTGTTACTTCCGATTTTGTCGCCAAGCTTCAAGGCTCAACTCTGCCAACTCAAAACACGGACCGTCCATCGAGAGGTTCTTAACCAACAGCGAGGAAGCCCTTTTCGACAAGGTCATGAAAGATAAGCTCTCGAGCGCCGCCAGTATCAGATTTTCACTGCGTGATTCTGTTTTGGGGACTCCCTCTAGCTTTGGTTATTCTCGGCCGTCCTGTACGAGTCCGCCTTTTATCATACATTTTACCTGACCCTAACTTGTCCGCTTTTGGCTGCCCTTCCGCTCCAAGCACGGGACTCACTGGAGCTACTTCAGACGTCCCTCTTGAGGGAGTAGTAGTCATGACTGCTCTGCAGATCGGAGTGTCTCGTGAACTCTTCGGTTGGCTCTTATAATGGAGATCATTCCATCAGAATATTTGGAGATGTCTTATTTTAAAGCTTATCGGGTGACTATCCTCAAGACTAGGGATATATGTATCCGTCGTAGAAGGGTGCCACTAGCCGAGGTTTATCGACGATTGTCCGGCTGTTGTCCATAGGGCTTTCGATGAACAGAATATTATGTCACTCCGGGGTTCTCCTTGAAGCCACGGTTCGTCTGAGAGGCTACGTGGCCACGTCGCCCACCCTTAGCTATGGACAATCACGACTTCCTCCGCGACATCGCTTTCCGGTATCAGCGCAAAATTGACGAGAAGATGGAGTTCCAGGATCAAGCGTACTTTCTCAATCTGGTCCTCGCCGTAGGTTCGAATGAGGATAGGATCAACACCCCCATTGGCGGTGCCTTGGACGCACGCCTACTCCCCAACCCTCAAGTCGGCGCGCCTTAGATATGTCTAGGTCTACGAGAAACACGAAGACTATGGTTTCATCAAAACCATGGGGATTGCCACCTTGACATTCTGTGCTATTCTCGAGGCTGATTCCGGAACTACATCGAGGTCACTGGGGCCTCAGACTCCTTCCCAGCAGCTCGATGGGGCAACCGGGTATCATCCAGACCGGGATTGTTTCCTTTTATACTACTTTCGTCTCTTTGGTTCAACGGACAAGGTCCAGCATAAGCCGCCAAAAAAGGAAATATCTTGCCTCACGCTCACGCAACGGTTGGGTAGGAGCTCCCTGCCAGGGCCTGCTCTCGTCCAAGTGATTGGCACGTTACTTTAAATAATCACACCAGAGTTTGCGGCCGCTGATGACTATGTAACCTTTGGCTTTGTTGCACCGGTGAGGGGGGGAGATGGAGAAACGAGCGGCCTTTGGGTGATATAGCAAGTGAGACCAGCGGAACCAAATGGGGATGAATCTTCAAACTCGCGCCAACGTGTATAGCAGGCGATCGCACGGAGGTATACGTGGTGCCTAACACAGAGCAAAGCCAGGTTTGCTGCACATTGTCAGCCCCAAGTGCGTAAACCCACCTCGCGATAAACTTTAGGCCTGCGGCGTCAGATGGCCAGCAAGAGAGGAGGAGCGCGGGGACAGGAAGAAAGGAACACGGTAACACACAACGTACAGTAGTTCATTGGTCATCACCCGAGGTCGACTATCCTATACAGGTATATTTCGCGACACAGGTAACACCACCAGAACCACTCCCCAGTCAATATATATAGCAAACACCTTGCTTTTATTGATTCACCACCCCACCCTACGATGAGCGGCTGCACGCTCCGATTCGTGAAAAACTCTCCCCTCCGAACGACCCTCATCGATGAAACAACCGGTCATGCCAAGTACCAGATCGACGCCCCCATAAAGATCGCTCGAAGCGTTACTCGTATCAGGAAGTTCGATTCACCTCCACAACCTCACCTCCATTGTGATGATGGCGCCGACTCTGGTTCTGGCGATGATATCACCGACAAGGGGAAGAAGAAGAAGAAGAAGAAGAAGAAGAAGAAAAAGCCCAAGAAAGATAAGAAAGGTACGGAGGGAGGTGGGGCGGATACCGAATCACCCCAGACCGGTGATGAGATAGCGAGGATTTACTGGAAGCGGTTCTCTCCGGATAGGATCGTTTTTTCGGGGGAGGATAACCACTCGAGATATGCTCCTGCCCAAGTGCGGGAAGATGAAAGGGTGAGCGAATTCTCGTCGAGTTCGCCGATTTTTGAAACGCTAGGAGCTATATGTTTACTGGATCAGACGGTGTTCAGTACGGATGGGCGCTGGAGGCAATGGGGATGAACCTTCCGAAGGTATGTCTGTTCTTCACCTCACTGGGATCTTCGACGTTGAACCACGGTATAAAGTTGGTCACCACCGATGGAAAGAAGACAGCGGTTGCCGAATTCCACCGAGCGCGTTCCTTCACGAAGAAACAGAAAGTGCGGCTCGAAATCCAAGCGGTGAGAATGGGTATACTGGACCATATCGTTTTGCCGTTCGTATTTGCGGAGAACAAACGCAGGGAGCGGGAAGGGAGGGCAAAGTCGAGCGGTGGTGGTTGATCCGTGTCGCGGTCACATACGGGAGAACATCTCTCCACGTGAACCCTCTTTCCAGTGGTAGATCCAGCGCTCCTGGTGATAACGCCCGAGGATCTCTGTGCCCGTTCTGGCCCCCCTGATCTCACACAGGTCAGAAACGACCTGGGCCAACGACACATCCCACTGCGCGTTTTGTAACTTATCGTTCGAAGCCGATAGCTAGCAATGACCCTGCCATAAGCCCTCTGTAACGGATCAACGGGTCGGATCCATGGGTCCGACCTGGGTTTAGTCGTTTGTCTCCCCAAGGCCACAACATTCGAGTTTCATCCCATGAAGTGCGAAGTGGCATCACGTCAGGTGAAAAGGCCCGCTGTTGCGGTGGAGCAGTGTACGACCGCGTCGATCACTCGAGATTGGCAATCCCATCCCAGGAGTAGGACACCTCACGTTGCTGGTAATACCACCCGGAATTCAATTTCCAGTCACGTAGATATGAGTAGTATGGGGACTACCTTGTACTCGTCGATTCCCCATCGCACCACATGGGCGGCTGCACACATCAATTCGCCCTCGCATCATCCCCTCCACTGGGATAAAGATGTCGACTCTGATTCCGGTGGAGATATCACCGAAAAAGAGAACGTGGATAAATCCAGGTCAGGGGGGGAGGGCACGGAAAGGGGGGTGGATGGGGCGGGGACGGAATTACCTGAGATCGGTGATGAAAGGTGAAATAGTGAGGATTTATTGGGAGCGGTTCTGGTCATATAAGACCACCTCTTGGAGACGGATAACCAGAGTTCTTACCCCGGTGTGGGAAGTTGAGAGAGGGTAAACAAATTCTCATCGAATTCACCGGGCTCTCCTGTTGAAAATTGAGCTGGGGGGTTTCAAACACCAGGAGCTACAATATTTACCGGACCAGACGGCGCTGAGTACAGGTGGGAAATAGGTGCACCGGAGCTGAGCTGTAACCCATGGTGGGTTCGTTCTCCACCTCCCCAATCTCCTCAATACTGGGCCCAAATATGAAGGTGGCCGCCGGTGATGAGAAGACGATTATCGCTGAATTCCATACCGTACACCGCCTCATAAAGACACAGAAGGTCCGACTCGAAATTCAAGCGGCGGGGATGGTTATGTTGGACTACGTCATTCTGACGTTCATGTTTTCAGAGAGAAAGCGTGGGGAACGGGAGGGGATGGCAAGGTCACGGTACGGCGGTTGATGCGAAATGTCTTCACGGTCGCAGTGCGGGGCCTTCGGATTTCTAGACCTAGTAAAGCCTATGCTGAAAGGGAAAAAAAAAAAAGAACATGACTTAACTCCTCTGCAATGATTTCCGAACATTCGAAACGAAATTTTGATAATTATCTTGAGGCAGTCGGGAGTCGTGACTGCTACTGTGACGTGACGGACGCGTCGCGTCTCGCGTCACCACCGCGGCTTGATCACCATTTGTACTCCGTCCCGTGGCTGGTTGAGATTGTTCAATACCCTCAATAGCCGCGGTAAACAAAGCGCACGATACTGGCCATGCGGGCCTTGCATTTTCTCGGGACGGCTCGTTCGTCGCGTAATTTCTTCCGCACTTGCCGTCGGGCTGACAACCTAACTCCGGTAGGTACTGTACAGTGGCGGTTCGGACCTTATTACACGCTTCTGGCAGGCGGATGGGGGCCCGGACCTTGGGCCATCGATTGTTATGGAAGCAGAGGGTCTCATAGCATGTCTCGTTGCTTCGGTACGTCCCAGATCCATCGATCCCGTTTCGCTCGCGTCTGATCGTCTCGTATCCACAGCCCCAGGACGATAGCTGGCTTGCTGGGAGTGCTGACTCGAATCTGCGAACGTACGTAAAGGGTGAACATGGCATGTCCGGGGTTATCATCGCAAATCCTGGAAGGGATGCCATTCGATCGGCTGCTGGTGATCCGTGCTCCAAGAGAATTGCAGCAACATCCGAGTATGTTGCTCCATACGTCTCTTACGGGCGCTTGCATCTAACTTCGTAACAGTAATAAAGCGGTAAAAGTCATCAACCTCTATGATCCCAAGAAGATCGCGTCGTTGGAGGGTCATTCGAGAGGCATGAGACGGGCAACGCGGCACCCTTCCGGGACGCTCTTGGTGCATCTCAGCCGCTGGTTCATCTGATCCTTTCTTATTTAAAACACCAGTCAAGGCTACCAGCGGTTGTGGTGGGGAGGTTTTTACCTGGGACATTTCAGGCGCGGGAAAATTTTTGAGAGGACGATCAAAGACATCATCCCCACGGTGGTAGATACACAGTGGGTATCATTGTACACTCCATTGTGACTCTGGTCAATGAGACCTGCTCTCACATCTCCCGAATATTGTCATGATTGTTCGGTATCATGGCATCCTTCTGGGCAATACTTCGTGGTAGCCACCCGGGCACGCGGTTTGTTTACCTGACGGCCGCCTTTCACCACACGTGCTAACTGATTGGCTCAGAGATAATTTCTATTTCAAAGTCAACTTGGTCAAAATCAGCCGTATACACATCCAACGATCTATCCGGTACGATCACCGCGTCATGCCTCTCTCCGGACGGCGCGCATACCTCGCATCCGCGGCAAAACCGGGTGTCTTCATCTGGTCGACGCAAGACCGGAGAGTCAAGTACCGCTTCAGCGAACCACAAGTTCCTGCTGTCACACAAATCACGTTCTCTCCTTCCAGCAATCTTCTTGCGTAGACGGACACCTATGGATAATTAACTAAACGGAAAGACCCGATACCGAAGGACGCCCCCAGTCCACACGAGCCGAAAAAGGTAGAGCGGACGGTTCACTTCAAGGCGAGGGCGGCGTTTTTCGGAGAAGATACGGATGATGTGGTGGATGGCGCCACAGGCGAAAATGAAAAGGAGCCGGATGTCATCCTGGATGATGATGACATGATTATGGACGATGAATTTGTTGTTGACGACCTTGGGGGCGGGTTGTTGGACGACGAACTCGAGCTGGATAAGTGGGGCGGCGGGGGCGTGAGATAATTGGGTAAGACACCACGGCCGAGCGGTCGGATTTCTCGTCCAGGCAACTTATTTTCTTCTCAGTTAGCGTGACGAAGGCGTAGCCCCCTCTTCAACCCAGCTCCACGCCCATGGAGGGTAAGCGGAGATATCTAGGTGTGCACAGCCTACAAGAGGAATGAGTCTGGCTTGATTCCCATCTACTGTAGCCTTCAACATGATCGGCGTGATTGAAGCGACTGACCAAGACACCATATCGTCAATGTTGAGTTCCACGATAAATCTGCCGGGAAGAACTACCATTTCATAGATCACTTCAAATACGACCTAGCTGCGCTTGGTAATCTGGCCTCATCCACATCGTTACATGACTTGGTCCTGACTCCCCGGTTAGGTGAACGTGGGGCAGTACACTCCCATCCTCCTGATGGGGACCATCCCGCCCGTGTTGCGTACAAACCTTATGGGACCTGGGCTACACAGGGAGAATGGTCATACGACCTTCCTTCCGGAACCAAAGTCATCGGCCTCGCAGCTGGCGGTCCGCCTCCCAGAAAATTCCTCCTCTCGGAGTCTGACGCGGACATCCAAGGTAACGGAAATGTTGCAATCGCAATTACCGAGGGCGATTTGGCCTTCCTATCTGGGGGAGGAGTCGAGAGGTGGTTCATGGGGTTTGGAGGAGAGTTCGTCTCGATGGTGGCTGGCAACGAAATTGCTGTTTGTCTTGTTCAGGGATGGGTCCACGAGCATGGACGGATCACAGAACTTGAAGTGCCAGCTTATTCGCTTCGCGGATTTCACGGTCCTCCAGGATACGCGGTTACCATCATTGAAGGCCCACACCTTGAAGTGGATAGGGATCAGCAGCCACGGGGTCCGTCCAGAACATGCCCGTTGAACGTTTTCGCGCTGACAAGTTCTGCTCGGGCTCCATGCGTCTATGACTCTGCAGTACACCTACACGTTATGCATCACTTACGTATTCCGGGGAGATGCACCTGGGCACGAGTGTTGGATGTTTGGAAGTTGGAGAGACGGGGGGGAAAGGACGAATCGTACTGCCGGTCGGGCCCAGTGACAGACGGAAACCTCATGTACCTCATCTTGAAGGTAAATGATTTCCTTCCACGAATCGTGCGCATACGCTGAACTTACACGCGACCAGGGACGACAAGAGCAGCCTGGATGGCCGAGACCTCTCATACAAGACCTGCAACTCCGCATGCCGTTCCGGAGGACGGACCCTAAGGAAGGCCGTATGGATCAACAGTATGTTGTCTTCCTGCGTTCGTCGGATTCGAGTCCTGGCATAACCCAACTGGCTCGCCATAGAGACGCTCCATCCTGACGTTCTCCGCGATGCACTTGGTCGTGACGAAATTGCAACAAAAGAGCTCGAACTCGACAAGACCCTTATTCAACCGATCCAGAACGCCCGCAAGAACGATAAACTCCCTCGGGCACTCGACCTCGTGAAAGCTGCGTCACACGCTTCGTACAACATGGTGACAAAGGGGGTCGCGAGGCGGAAACGGAAGCAGTGGACGAGGGAGGGGGCTGGAGCTGTTCCATCACCCCATCCAATCGGGGAATCGTCAAGGTCTGTGGGGTATGACGGAGTGAAGAAGGCGTTCTGGGATTTTGGCCCTCCACCCGCGATCCACCGACCGGGTTTAACGAGAGCGGTACGCGAGGACTCCCCATTACAACCATCAGAAGCCGTCGTCCTTGGCAGTCGGAGAACCATCTTCGAGCCTTGCCAACGGGAGTGAGTCTCCGTACCGTGAAGTTTCACCGGCGGGCAACGGTGGGAGCTACGACTGGGAAGAAGAACAATCGATGTCGATGTCGACCGCCGGACTGGTTGATGGGGGCAAACGGAAAAGGGACCCCTTCGGCGAATCGATGGTGGACGCGTTTGATGCAAATAGCGACGGCACAAAACAGCATGCGCTTGGCCTACAAGGTCAGTTAAATATCGACCTGGCACACACACACCCACACCACTCATAGCTGACCTAGCACATTTCTGTTTCATCTTCCAGAGGCAAATCCATTTACGAAGAAAGTCGAGACAGGTCCTTTGAAGACCAGTATTGACACTGGAAGCAAGAAACCTGTCGCAGTCGGTCCA
>Ga0307517_10009264_pt1 | contig 13995 bp, 9 predicted proteins | sample 23_EM_MG_FD_194515 | JGI IMG/M metagenome (GOLD analysis project Ga0307517, IMG submission 194515) | Populus trichocarpa ectomycorrhiza microbial communities from riparian zone in the Pacific Northwest, United States - 23_EM | ecosystem: Host-associated > Plants > Roots > Unclassified | place...
TATTCAAGAGAGAGTTTGGACCGGATGCTAAGGTATTCAATTGCTGTAGGCTACCCCCTTTTTTTTTTTTTTGCAAGTACTTCTTGGATTCTTTCTTTACTTTTATTTTTTTAATAGAGGGTACATGAATGTGCTTTTGTCATATAAGTTTATTTTTTTAAACTTGGTCTAAATAATGAGTTAAGTTGAAAGGTTTTAATTTTTCCTTAATTTTATAATTTGTTTTTTCAATTTTATCTTTAATTTTTTTTATCGGTCAATCAGATTATTTTTAGAATGACCAAATCAATCGAGCTGCTTTAGAAAAACTCCTACATATTTTAATTTTAAATAGTGTAAGAAGTTGAGTCGGAAGTATTTTTTATGTCAATTTGATCATTTTTTTCTCAATTTCATTCTCAAACTTTTTCTACTGGTTTGTTAAAATGTTTTTGAATCGATTAAGTTGATTGGACCATATCGGGACAAATCTTACACAATTTAATTTTAAACAGAGGCTAGGAAAAGAGTTGGATCAAAAGGTTTCAAGGTTGATATGACTGAGTTTAATAAAAATATCATATATTTTTCTATGACTTAAATATTTTTTGTTGTGTTCAAATTATTTTTTATCCGAACCTCAACGAAGGGCGGCCCTATAAACTAGTGAAATTATATGCTAAAAGGCGCGAGGAAAATATTTTTCCCCACGTCATTGATCAACCAAAGACATCAATGTGGATTGCCACAATGATTTGTGTTTTTTTAATCCCTTTACTTTTTTTTTTAATCACACCCTTATATATTCAAATTGATGGTCAATTAAAACACATTTACTAAGGAATGACAAGATTTAAAAATAAGAGACTAAACTGAAATACATGGCAAAAAAAGAAGGTTTTTCTAAACTTGAGTCTAAACATACACTTTGGTCATTTGCTTTACAAACTATAAACTTTCAGTTCCTAACAATTTATAAAATTTAATTTTAATCTCAAATTTTATTTTTTTATTTCTGGTTTGAGAAAGGAGAGAGAAAGCAGCTAGATTACCGTGGTAGAGATTAAAAAAATTAAATAAAAAAAAAACCTAGGCACCTAGGCTGCTCCGGGTTCACGTGCCTAGGCTTTTTTTTTAATAAAAAAAAAGTATTGCTTTTTTTTTTCTTCAAATTTCATCATTTAATATTTCGTCTTTCGGCTGTTCTAGAAAGTACCTACCTGGCTTACTCTTTAAAAATCTCAGGTTTGGGACCGTGAAAAGGTTGTCGTTATACCAGACCACTATATATTCACTGAAGATAAGCTTGCCAATCGCAATGTGGATATATTGAGAGATTTCTGCAATGATCAAGATATAAAGTACTTCTATGATATTAAGGATCTTGGTAACTACAAGGTATGGTTCAATGTCAATGTGCTTAATTGAAAATTCTATGATATTAACTGATGATTTTTTTATCACTTCCATTTTCTGACATTGAATGGGCATATATTACTTGTGACTTTGCAGGCTAACCCCGACTACAAAGGTGTATGCCACGTTGCACTTGCCCAAGAAGGTCATTGCAGACCTGGAGAGGTGCAGTTTTTTACTCTCATTGAGCTGTCAAATTCATCATTTATATTCAAGAAAGCCAGTAATCATTCATTATGACCTTCAGGTACTGTTAGGAACAGATTCACATACATGTACTGCTGGAGCATTTGGCCAATTTGCAACTGGAATTGGAAACACTGATGCTGGTTTCGTATTAGGCACTGGGAAGCTCCTGCTCAAGGTCAGAAAAGTTGATCCTTTATGTTGCATCCTTATTTTCATGTTGAATAGGATGCATGGAATATCTGGTTTAGGTGCTTTCTTCAGATGAGATTTCTTTTTCTTTTTGGTCTCTGTTGGATAGCATAAAATCATCCATGATTTTAGAGACTGCTTTTGCAAAGCTTGTTCTACTTTTAGAATGAGGTTTGGTGACCTTGGATAGCATTTGCATCAAGGATTAATCTACGCGGGTTCAAGCTATTATTACTCGCTCAATTTGTTACAAACATATCCACCAATTTTGACCAGAAATTAGAATTTTCAAGATGTCTCTGCAGTCTGCCAAAACATGTAAGTTGCATCTTGTGAAGTTTCCAAATTTGTGCATGTGATGGTTCCAGAGTGGCCAGCTGGCAATCAGTACAATGAACTAGATTTAAATATGTAAAGAAACTAGGTTCTGAAAGGGTGATTTTTACCAACTTATATATACATCATGAATAACCTTATTTTTTCAACAGAGCGACATTTCTACAAATTTATGTTCTCAACTGGATTGAATTGATTGTGGTATTGCCAGCTTTATTTGCCTGTGATTTCCTACTTCTTAAATTTGCAGGTGCCCCCAACTCTGAAATTTGTAATGGATGGTGAAATGCCTGATTATTTGCTAGCAAAGGATTTGATTCTGCAAGTAAGTTTACTCGGGTCTGATGCATTTGTTTCCTTTAAGCTGCCACAAACACACTTAAGAATATTAACTTTCATTTTCTGTATCAATTGTGTGATGTTTATTGTCACTCTGCAGATTATTGGTGAAATATCTGTTGCCGGTGCCACATATAAATCGATGGAGTTTGCTGGCACAACTGTTGAAAGTTTAACTGTGAGTAACCTTTGTATCTATAGTCGAGCAGTATTTGGTCCTCCAGGCTCTACCTGTGCTAGTTAATTGCACTTCAATTTATTTCTTTTGATTTTTCTGATTGTCTGTCTTGGATATAGATGGAAGAGCGGATGACACTATGCAACATGGTTATTGAAGCTGGGGGGAAGAATGGTGTTGTCCCTCCTGACAGTACTACATTCAAGTACCTTGAGGTTTGCCTTGCTGATTTTTAGATGGACTTTGCAACATTGCTTAGGTTTTCTGTGTTTTTCATTATAGATGATATTTTCTCTTGCATGATACAGAGCTATTTTGCCTAGCAAGAGTTTATAATGTTTTCTTTTGTTGCTCACAGGATAAAACGTCCCTGCCCTATGAACCAGTTTATAGCGATGCGCAAGCAAGGTAGGTGTGTTTTAACTAAAGTGGTTGCCAAGTAACTTTATTTGGTTTTTTGATGACTCTAAAATGGGATCTGTAAAAATAAATCAAAATGTTCACACGTACGGGGAAATGGTCATATATTAAAATCCTGTTCAGATTTTGGATCAATTTTGCTATAATTAGGTTCAATCATTAACTGCAAAAGTCGAAAGTAATCAAATTTCCTAATTGGAGATTATAGATAACAAAAATCGTGGCATTGAACACTTGTAGACTGCCTTGGCATTTTGTTATTTTAAGGTTGTCTTTAGCCGTATCTTACTTCAGGTAGTAAGTACTATAATTTGGTCATCTGGAATCTTATACTGATCTGAAAAAACTCGAAGGTCAATTAACGTTGTTATTTTTCCCTTGGGACCATGATTTTAACTTTATTACTGTAATAGGCAGTCACTGCTAGAATATTGTTAAGTTGTTTCTATGTGTTGAGTTTGTTTTCATTTATAGTGATGACATATTTCTTTGGCTTCTAGATTTCTCACGGAGTATAGATTTGATGTCACAAAATTAGAGCCGTTGGTCGCAAAGGTGGGTGATTTACTTATGTTTGAGTTTTTAATTTCTTCCTTGTAAAGAAAAGAAATTTGCAGTGGGGGACCAAAACTTCTTTGGATTGATTCTCTTACAAAAGCTGCTGTTATCTTTTAGTTCTTGGAGATTGCTCTGTTTACCATTTAAGGAGTGGTAGTCCATATATTTTTGCAGCCTCATTCTCCTGACAATCGTGCTTTAGCAAGAGAATGCAAAGATGTCAAAATTGACAGAGTATACATTGGATCTTGTACTGGCGGAAAAACAGAAGACTTTATGGCTGCAGCCAAAGTTTTTCTACCTTCTGTAAGTGCCATAATCTATTTTACTTATTTTTATTGATGTTATTGCTGCTGGACCGCTATTTCAATGCAGCTCAAAGTTAATAGAACAGCAATCAAAGAAGAAAATTAGATGTTATTTTTATTATAATTTCAATTTGTTCTGGGAGGACTCCGACTTGTGTGGGCCTTTTTTTCCATGTTCAGTAGAAGTATAAATTGTATCATTTCCTTAGGTTGATATTGATTCCTAAATTAGCTGGGTTAATTTGTACGGGTATCTTTATTAGGATTGTATTCATAAATCTGTGCTGTTCCTACTTTGATTATCTGGTAAGTTTGTTGAATGTAGAATCTTCTAGGAAGAGTCTTTTCTTGAGTTCTAAGTTAGCCACTAATGGCACATACTAATTTGTAGTCTTGATCATAGAAGACTAAGGAAACTTTGAGCCTATAAACAACCCTTCATGTACTGATTTCTAAAATCTAACCGATTTCAAGGGCTAGCAAGCTTTTCTCTGCCCTCCATCTACAAAAACTTGAACATATTCTTCCTCCATAGCATACTCATTGCTGGTCTGAATATCATTCTTCCTTCAAACTTATTTCTGCTTGCTAATTTGGATGTTCATCTATGGTTAACTGCGTCTGCAGCATGCTGATGTGCGCGGGAACAATTGATAGGAGTTAATAGTTATGCTCTTTTGATTTTAGGGTGGTGTGGCAGTTTTGTCTTTGTTGCAAATATTTGACTCTTTTTTACCCTGACATTTGGTTTCATCCCCTCTTCTTGGACTTAATTTATCCTTGGCTTTTCTCCAGGGTAAAAAGGTCAGAGTTCCCACATTCCTCGTCCCTGCTACCGGAAAGGTTTGCGATGCTGATTAACTATGTCTTTATATGTGGATTGATTGTAGAGACTTAGTTGTACATTTGATATGGCATATTCATATCCTAAAATCCACAGGTTTGGATGGACTTGTATACTCTCCCAGTACCAGGATCTGGAGGCAAGACTTGCTCCCAGATTTTTGAAGAAGCTGGTTGCGACACACCTGCAAATCCTACTTGTGGTGCCTGTATGGGAGGCCCCAGAGACACTTATGCACGCATGAATAAGCCTGTAGTAAGTCAATTTTCTTTACCTACTGGTATATCTTAGTAACACGCTGTTCCGCCTTCATAGAGTTTGTTTGTGGTTCCAGCTATAAGCCTTGGAACGCAGTGTGTGGTAGAATTGCATGAGCAGTTCCATGATCAAAATCTGGAATTCCTCTTGCTTCCAGGTTCTAATTACCTCAGTATCTAGTCCATCACCTCAGCCTCAAAATAAATGTGCTTTGTCTGTTCTAGTCCCATTTGTGGTGGCTACCATAATGGAGTTGCATTTTTTTCAACAGATCATACAAATTCTGAAAACATGAGGCTATGCTGGACCACGTTTATAATCAGAGAAGTATGTAGGATTTGAAATGGGATGGAGACTAGTAATTATAGGGTCGTCTTTGGCATATTAAGCTGACTTGGAAGAATATTATCTGATTACAACACTTGTAAACTCTCGAAAAAAAGCCCTATCTGGTTATTAGCTCGGGTAGGCCTTATTTGATTCCAAAGGAAATGCTGAAAGTAGCGTTGTTCCCTTCTCTTTCCCTCAAATCATCCTGAACTAGATTGTTGGGCTGTTCGATATATAAATCTAGTTGATTATTTGCCCAGTCCACTAGAAATTACCCGTATGCATCATTAATAATTCTCTGCCATGTGTGCTTCTGCATTGTATGTTCACTGGGAAAAGATTAAGGGAGGCGTTAATGATGTTCAGATATTCTGTTAACTGCTGTGAGGGCTTCGTCGTTGCAGGTCTGTGTATCGACAACAAATAGGAACTTCCCTGGTCGAATGGGACACAAGGAAGGCCAGATATATCTTGCTTCTCCATACACGGCAGCAGCATCTGCTTTGACTGGTTTTGTTACTGATCCAAGAGAGTTCTTGCAGTAGGCTTTTTGATGTCATGTTACTTTGTGCATCAAATGTATTGTAACTTAATAGCAAGGGAGAATAAATATTCGGCCCTATTCCAGAGTCTGAATTTCTAGCATGTGCAGTCGTTACAATATCACACTTTTAACCATTTTGAAGAATTCCTGTGCAAGATTGTAGCACAGATGAGATATGTTGCTTACAACGGAACTTCACCCAACTTTACTTTGAGCAACTGTTGTGAGTATTTGTGAATAGCAAAGTAAAAGAGCTCCAAGATGATCCCTGAATAGCAGGCAAGGAGATGAGTAATAATCAGGGATAAGGCCGATGCACCAGGATGAAAATAGAATTGTGATGCAGAACAAAAAAATATTTGAAACCTAATAATAAATAAAAGAAGCAGCTAAGAAGAAGAAGCCAAAGAAAGATAAGAAAAAGCCAAGGAAGATAAGAATAGGGGTTGGAAAAGCCTGTAATTTTGCAAGTTTTTATTCAATTTATTAAAAAAAAATTAATATTTAGAAAAGTAAAATATAAATACTAATCATTATTGAATATAAATATTAAAATTTTAACTAGAACAAGTAATTGGGCTTATAGCCCACTAAATAAAATATTCAATAATAATTAAATCAAACCTAACAAATAAAATCTAATTTATAAACTTCAATTAAAAGTTTAAATAAATTAAATTAAAACATAAGTTAAAGTCTAATCTCTTAATGATTTAGTATATCTTCCATTGTATATGATCATACAAATGTTGAAACAATAACTTGAATCTAGTATTCCCATCAATTCTTCTTGGGTTAGAAGAACTCGACCCCGTTGAGTATATGTTAAGGCAGCTCCGATAACGCTCCCAAATATAAAGATCAAGTTGTTTCTTTTATAATCCAAATATAGTCTGAATTTGGTCGTTTAGATTGAATTCCAGGAGAAAAAAAAAATATTCCTATAGGATTTGGATAGGTTCAAATATTGAATTTTTATTTTTCTTTATAATTCCAGTTAATACACAATGAAAAAAAAAATTAACTCCATATGAATATTAAGCGGAACTTATATATAAAATCGGGTTTGGGTTGTAGACAAAGGGAAGACATATTCATTGCTCCCATCCGTTTTTGTCAACTAGAGGAAAATGCCCTTGTCTCTATCTGATTATCATTTTTACTGTCTCAGATTTGTATCCTACACTCATTCATTTCATGACCATGTTACAGGTTTGATGTTTTTTTCCTGCACTTCAGTGCAATTACCAGATGGTGGAGCAATCTGCACTGTGCTGTAAAAGTTGGCAAGAATGCATCATCTTGTTAATATACACAAGCACTCAATTTAAATGTCTCTGCTGTCAATGGACATACATCATTGTTACTTGACTCTCTTCCACCCATTAAGGCATTCCAAAGATTGCAGTGGAGCCATTAGTATTACTGGAAAGCTTTCCAGCTGAAGGGTTCCAAGACTTATTATTACTCATGTTTTGGTTGAGGCTTTCCATGTATGGCAAGGTTTGGGAGACAAGAAGTGAAAGAATAGACCTTAGATGGTGGATAAGTGATTTACATGCTCATGGCTGATTGAGAAAAGGTTAAAATGAGACCATCAGCCTTTTCCGTGAATACAAGTGATCTTTTCACTTTACTTTGCAAGATGTGGGAACCAGCAAGAAAATCCTCAGAACTGTGCAAAGAAAGTTAAGGAAGAGCTGCTAGGCATGAGGTCTTTCAATGATGAGGGTTTTCATGAACAGTAGCAGTATACAGTTGCCTAAATCAATTACTACTATAAAGAATGTCAGTATGCTAAAAATAAAAATGTAGTAATCTGCAGTCAAAATCAAAATGATTGCATAATCTTAGACACCAAGTTTGTCTTAATATCTCTTAACCCGGATTTCACTTATTGGCTTATATGCACTTGAACCCAGGTCCTTTTGTTATAATTATTTTCTGTTTTCTTTCAAAAAAGATGAAGAATAAAAAAGAAACAAATTACTCCATCAATTTGTTCCTGCCTAAAGTTTCTTATGGAATCATATGTTTCCCCTCAAACAAGAGAAGTTTAACCATGTTCCACGGTCATCTTCTGGTGAAGCACCAGTTGCAGCATTGTATTGGTTACATGAAAGTCAGACTTGCCAAAGGAAAAGACCAAATTTGCATCATGTATTTTATTACCAGGAAAAATTCACCTCACTGATCAAGTAAAAAATATCATCTTTCTTTGACCATTGTCCTCTCTTGTCAACTTTCCATATTGATACACAATTCCAACCACTTACTCTTAGCCACCCTCTTAATTTCTGCCAAAACTGATACAGTTTGTACAAGGTAAGATTTAATGATCAGCCCATCAGGATAGAATCTCCAGGTGCAACTGCAAGATGATCAACTCATCGGTACATCATATGCCATAGTTTAGTTCATCTGGATTGTTGTGGCAAGCCAAAACTGGTTGTGGACAGACATCACATATCTGGAGCGTTGCTTGAAAGAAGATGACAAATCAGAGATATCATCTGTTACGTAATTGGAAAATCCATGAGAAGGGAATTTCTTTTGATGGTGGCCTCTGAACTATCAGAATTGCGTTTTCGATATTTAATGGTGTCGAAGGTTTAACCATTAAGTACCATAGTTGCACCATTATAAGAAGGTTAGAACAACTTGAAGAGTAGCGTTTTAGTGACGAGAAGATAGAATCAATCAAAGCAATTATGCCAAGCCGCAGGCATACAATCAATGGATTAAAGTATAAATATTTTAAAGACAGGGCCAACTGATACCATGAAAAATTTCAAGCTTCAAACCACACACTAAACTGAGTCCACTAGATTGCAGAGAACTCCACTCTAGATATCAAGTACTCCCATATTTACAGTATGAGAAGCAGTCAAGCGTTCGATGCCAGTATGGCAGCAGCACCATATAAGATGAAAAGAAAAGAAGCTAAACTGAATATCGCCTACAAAAACAAGCTAGAACCAGATACTGGTTCGACAAAAACATGGAAAAGCAGTAAAAAGAAGGAACAATCTTAGCCAAATATTCTGATTCATCAACTTCTCTACTTTTGTCTTTTGTTTTTAAGCAGTGAGTGTCTCCGTATTGCTGGAGCTCAAAATCCTGTGGCAGAAGTGACTAAACAGGCTTTATTCTTTGTTTCTCATTCCTATCCTGGAATCTTGGAGCTGCAATTAATTAAGAAGTTTTTGAGTGTTAAGAGAACCAAAAATAAGTGAGAAAACTAGCAAGCGGACACAGGACAGTTGATTGAAAATTTTGCATACCAAGTCCATTGGCCTCCGAGGTCCTCATGATCCTAAGCCTTTTTACTGAGTTGAGGAACATCCTGGAAAAACAATGAAAAGGAAACCATGAGAATTAGAAATTGAGTGCTTGAACTATGCAATGTTTCCCTATTTAGACAGGAAAAGGTAATGGAGGTTGCTCAAGAGCTCAACATTCTCTCCGTCAACCTGGTTAAACAACTGAGAACTGATGAGACCTAATACAATATACAGCAGATGGAATTTGGGTCCATCAGTGTGAAAACGATATGTTACAGATAATGTTATGGACACAGGAATAGTGCACATCACTAAGCTTAGTATGTTGTGTGAGGCAGGATTGGTAAGCCATCCGAGCAGATAGCTTATTTTCTGCTCCTCACTGATTGTCTCAATTGACAAGGTCGCCAAGAAACATTGACACATGCACACCTGCCTGTTCACCCACCCCACCACCTGCTCCTCTCATCTCTCCTACTTGGTAATGTGATTTTATTTTTAATGGAAGTTGCATACCCCCACGGAACATCTCCCACAAGCATCCAGTCTCCCTCTTTATCTTCATAAGTGAGTAGGAACTCGGACAATCCATCCAATAACTTGGAGGGCTTCGTTACTTGCCGCTTCTCGCCACCTGATATTTTATACACAAGCAGCAAGGTAGCATAAGGATATGTCAAAATAGCACAGTAAGATATATATACTGAAACATTAGTAACCAAACTAGTTTTCTTTTGTTTTTGAAGCAATCCAACTAGTAACATTCTGTACTGATTGTCATTTGCAATGGAAATTATACCAAGTTCATCACAAAGACTTTATCAGGAAGGGAATCTGTAATATTCATATAATTTGCATTGCAATTTAAGGAAATAAATCTGTGGTGGGAAATAAAAGATCAAATCCAAGATTCTGTCAGATTTTGAAATTAAAATAGAGAAAGAAAGGCCGCGGACTCACCAATGGAATTGATAGTTGTGGCGGACCTGAAAAACATTTCCTCCAATGCTTGAGCTAATGTCTCATAGCAAGCATGAGCATTCAAATCTACCTTCCTTCCAATTGGAATCCCATCCATATTCACCTTGACAAATCCAAGATGCCCCTTTTCATTACTAGGAGCACTGGTCTTGTTACCATTACAGATTTTCTTCTTCAAATTATCCTTAGATATATCCTTCTCACCAATTCCCTTGTCTTCTTCAGCTCTTGCAGCCTTTGCTTGGTTCACCAAGCTATTCATCCGATAAGCCCTTATAGGAGGCCACCCCACAACCTGACTGCTCCCAGAAAGCAAGTTGATATAATCAGAAAATCAAACCATCAAAGGAGAAATTAATGAATCAAGATGAGAAAAGATAAAGTTCGCACAGATAAATCACTTCCCTGTAAGAAGGCAAGATATACTAACAGAAACAAATTTCAAATTTTTCTTTCATGTCCCTGAACATAGATAAATTAAGGAAACGTTGGCAAATAAATGTTCAAGAAATTATCATCGATCAACAAACAAACGTATACAGGGGAAAACAAGGGATAATACAAAACATCAAGCTTTAATACTGCAAAATGAAGAATCAAACTGTTTATAGAACAACTTGCTTAACAAGATATAGAAGCAAGCAACGGAGAAAAGATAAGGTAGACTTGAAACTTTATGCATGTATGTCTAGTTCTATGATAAGGTGGTAAAAAAAAGAAGAATTGTTAATCATGCTTAGTTAATAAAGGAATCCAGAACCCCCTTCGGCCAGGAAACAAAAGGTACTTGCAGACATAACGACTACATATAATCACCAGGAAAGAAAATAGTAGCAAAATATTCAAATTTCTAACTGTTTCTAGTAACCGAACAAAGCAAATGAAAGAAATTTGAAGAATATTAACAAAAAATAAAGAATGGGGTCGCCACCTGCCAGCAGTAGGGGATCCACCCTCATGGGAGACAGAGTCAGCAGCTCTCTTAGTCCCAGAAACAGCACCAACAACGCAAGCAGAGGAAATAGAAGTGTTGTTGTTAGGCCTTTGAGGCTGGGAGACCACCGAAGGAAAGTCCTTGGCAGTCAAGATTCTGCCACGCTCACCCCGTGCATTTGCCTTACCCTTCCCTCCACCACCACCACCACGACCACCACTACCAAGACTCAGCCCCAGCTCCAGCTCAGCTTCCACTGGATATGAACTTGCCTCAGCCTCCACCACCTCCACTTTTGACATTGTGGAGTCATTTGTGGAGGCCCCGGAAGAGCCGCCGCCGCCGCCGCCGAGTGAACCAAGACCACCTGCCATCATAAAGATACAGTCTTTGTGCTCGTGGTTAAATAAGTTTTTTATGTTTTAGAACTAAGAAACCAGAGAGGGAGAGAATGCGTTCCGGTATAGGAGAGGAGAAAAATACTAGGATTACTAGTGGTCCAGGAATGAGGAGGGAAAGGAAGGGAAGGTAAGTTGTAGCTAGCTAGGGGAGGAAGGAAGGTGGTGGAGGGAGTGATGACTGTGGGACCCTTATGTCTGGTAGTGCGCCAGGCACTCTCAACACAGGTCCACAACACATACAGTCAATTTTTCTTGGCATGATCATCATGTCTCTTTAGAATCTGGTTTTCTCTGTAGGTACGCAAAATTAAATGAAAAATTCCCACCCAAAATATATATAAACACATTTGGATTAATTTTTAAAAAATATAAAAAAAAATATTAAGACTGTAGAAATTTTTTTAACCATTATTAAATTTGTTTAAGCAAGTCAATTTTAAAACCTTAATAACGGGTAAAAACACTGTTTAAGTTTTATAAAATTTAAAATAATAATTTTAAAAAAAATATATTGAGATAGTAACAGATTGAATTGACAATAATTCCTCAACGACCTGAATCATGAACTGTATTGGATTTCATGGCATTTTTTATAAAAAAAAATTTACTTAATTATATAATAAAAATATATACTTATAAAAATTAAGCAACAACCTAAAAATACACACTCATTTTAGACAGTAATAACCTTGTAGAGAACAAACAAAAATAAATCATGAGTATATTGGCCAACCAATCTAATATTAAAAGACGAAATTGAAAAAAAAATCAAATGACCAAAAAAAGCATATTTGATCGATGGTTAAACTTGTCAAACCAGTAAATCGTGTAACTCAAGCTATCACGTTAAACCTGTGAATCGAGTTATGGACTTCACTAGGATTGTAATATGTTTTTTTTCTAAACTATTTTTTATTTAACTATATGACAATAAAATAGACGTTTATAAAATCAAACACCAATCCAATACTAGGATATTGTTTTTAGACCGTGATAACATTATAAAAAGAGAAATGAAATCAATTATGAATCTGAATTCTCAATTAATCCAAAATCTAATGATGAAATAAAAAATAAAATAAACTCGTCAACCCCATTAACCAAATCAAACAACCAAATATGTGAACAGGTCCACGGACTTTATAAAATTTAATAATATGACTTTTCTCTTAAACTAATTTTTTTTAACTATAAGATAAAAAAAAAATATGACAGAACAAAAGAGTAAGGTTCACTTAATTTTTTTTAAAAAAAAAACATCCTACTAAACTTGTAAATTAAAGCAATTTAGGTTATCCGGACAAACTTATAAATCACTCTAAACTTGTAGAAAAGGAGAAAAAACTAAAAACACAAGGATTGAAGTTGAAATACAAAAAAAAAAAGACTTATACTTTTCTAGAAGAGAGAGATAGAGAAGGGAAAAAAATGACCGCAAGCGACAAATCACCTATCATTCAGCACCACATGTCACGCCAATAAAAAAAGAACATGATAATGCTTAAAATTCTAATTTTTATGATCTTGGATGAATAAGTAATTTAACTATTTTTTTGTTTTTTTAAAAAAAAAAACAAATATATCATCTAATAGTTTTTTAATGACCAATAAATCATTAAAAAATATTGAAATGACCCTAATTCCACAATTTTTTTTTAAATCTAAATGGTAGAAAGGTAATTTTAATATAAGAATGCACAGTAATATATGTCTAGTATTATTATTATGGTGAAAAACCCACAACCTATATATTGTTAACATATAAACAACTTCCTAGACTCTCTAATTCCTTGTTTCATACTATGATTATTTTCTTGAAATGCGATGAAATTTCCTAGGTTTTTTTAATATATTCCAATACTTTGATAAAAGCCTTTTTCATGTTAAAAAAAAATATTATATGAAACTTTTTTTCTTCAAAAAAAACCTTGATTATTATGTATATAAAAATGATAGTTGAATTAAAAAAAAGAGAGGCAGAAACTGGAGAAAGAATATATGTAGAAAGGGACTGGAGAAAAAAAAAATTTCAATTTTTTTTCAAATTTTTAAACTATGTTTCTTTTTAATTCTTGACAAGGGCTTTTTTATTTTATTTTATTTTTGTATAAAAGGGAATATCTTGGTGTTTTTATCATGTCACTTCAAGGAAATTATTATAACTTATCCATTATTCTTTTAATAGTAAAAAACCTCAAAATGTGTCTTTTTAAAAGAGGCTGGAATATTATAAAAATAAAAATATTATCCACGATATCTACTTTTGTGGATTCATCAATTAATTAATAAAACAATATCTTTTTCCTTGTAGGAGCCGTCCTAAAAGTTCAGGATTGGTTCTTGAACATACCCTTTGTTCTGGAAAGAAATCTATTTTTCTTTATATATATATATATATATATATATATATAAAATCACTAACTACGTAATTATTGCATCCGGCCCTCTCATTCCCAATAGAATTTATAATAAACCACTTAGCAATTATATAATTACAACTCAAAACT
>Ga0307517_10009266_pt1 | contig 13994 bp, 11 predicted proteins | sample 23_EM_MG_FD_194515 | JGI IMG/M metagenome (GOLD analysis project Ga0307517, IMG submission 194515) | Populus trichocarpa ectomycorrhiza microbial communities from riparian zone in the Pacific Northwest, United States - 23_EM | ecosystem: Host-associated > Plants > Roots > Unclassified | place...
GGAGGTGGGCAAATTTAAAATTTGCCCAGCACTTACCTGGTGGGTAACAGTTGGACAATTATAACACAAACTCAGCACAAACCCACCATTTGCCTACCAGGTAAGTGACCCTTTGTCCCCAGTGTCAATAATTGTTGGAGACTCCACGATTGAGGCCCTACTCCCGGCGGAGGAGGCCGCATTGTTGAAGGGCCGGGATGTCCGCCGGCAAAAGGGGGTGGACAGTGGGAAGCCCTGACTACGCTCGGGGGCGAATGACCGAGAGCCGCTGGATGGCATCTCGAGTGTGTTTGGTGTCTCGAGCGGAGATCTGGACCGGATCTCGTTGGGGGAGGGTGCAGTACGACTGGCAACCATGAAGACGGTTGACGAACAGGACTGCCACCCTGTTCTGAAGGTGAACATGACGCAGCCGGTGAAGGCGCAGGAGCGACCAGGGGTTCGATGGACAGAATCGGACATACCACAATTACGGCAGGAATGGGTCCGAAAGTGTGCGGACTCGTTTGCGAATCAGCCTGATGAGTTACCCCCTCTCAGGGAGATCAATCATAAGATACCATTGATTGATGATTCGAAAACATATCACCACCGACAACCAAAGTGTCCGGATGCGTTCAAACCAGCTCTAATGGCAAAGATTGAGCGCTACACAAATGCAGGGTGGTGGATTCCAGTTACAGCATCGCGAGCAACGCCGATGTTATGTATACCCAAGAGTGCAAAGAATCCAAACGAACTCCGGACAGTCTTTGACCTTCGCGAGCAGAATGCGAATACGCACAAGGATCTGACACCGATGCCAGATCAAGATGCGATCCGACACGCAGTGGCCAAGGCCCGATACCGCTCGAAATGTGATATTTCGAACGCCTACGAATTGATCCGAGTGGAACCGGAGGACGTCTGGAAAACAGCGTTCTCGACAATTGCAGGCACGTTCGCAAGCAACGTGATGCAACAAGGGGATTGCAACGCCCCGTCAACGTTCCAAAGATTCATCACTCACCTATTCCGCGATTTCGTCGGAAAGTTCGTCTATGCATATTTGGATGACATATTCATTTTCTCGGACACAATCGAGGAACACCAAGAACACATTCATCTGGTCGTTGAACGGCTCCATGAATCGAGGATGGTGTTGAACCCGAAGAAATGTGATTTCTTCTCAGAACGCATGGATTGCCTCGGACATATAATAGATGACCAAGGAATCCATGCGGACTCATCGAAGATGGCGCAAATCCAGAATTGGCGAACGCCTCGAACGTATCACGACGTCCAGAGATTTCTAGGACTTGTGCAATACATTCAACACTTCATGCCAAACGTCTCGGTATTCACTGCGCCACTATCTGGTATTACCAGGAATGGGCACGAATTCATGTGGCGACCACTACATGAAAAATGCTTTGCGGAGATCAAAGCATTAGCGGCGAAGACACCAATCTTAAAGCCAATCAATCCGGAGGTGGACGACCCAATATGGGTGGTTTGTGATGCGTCCGCATCGGGCATAGGAGCATTCTATGGCCAGGGAAAAGCCTGGGAGAACTGCCGACCAGCAGGATTCATGTCGCGGAAGTTCAAGGAGGCCCAGCAGAACTATCGAGTATTTGAGATGGAGACATTGGCCATCCTCGAGGCGTTGATGAAGTGGGAGGATAAACTCATCGGTCGAAAGTTCACGGTGATCACGGATCACCAGTCGCTCGAGTTTTTCTCGAAACAGAAACACTTGTCGGGAAGACAAGCACGGTGGGCGGAATACCTCAGTCGATTCGACTTTGAGGTTGTTTACGTGAAGGGGCAATACAACATTGTTGCTGATTGCCTCTCGAGATACTACTCATCAGATCTCCCGGGCGAGATGCATGCGGACCACCAGTATGTCTCAGTAGACCAAAGATTGGATCCGGATGGGAACGACCTCCCGTATGGCCTCAACCCGCAAATGCGAGCGCTGCTGGTTCAGGACCCTCCCGAGACGACACCACGGCCAACATCGCCTCAGAAAGAGCATCCGGAGGCAATCACACTGGAGAAAAGTCAGCTGGGGAACGGAACATCACTTGCACAAGTGATGACCGCAACGGATGGTTTCCTTGACGGCGTACGTGCGGGGTATGCAGGTGATCCCCTCTTCTTGAAGATCAGGGAGAACCCCGATCAATTCAGCCGTTTTCGATGGGTTGATGGTCTGCTGTACCTGGACCGAGTGGATACACCATCAGTGTTGTGTATCCCACGGACGATGCATAAGACTCGGCGGCTGACCGAGATCATTATTGATCAGGCCCACCGAACAATTGGGCATGCAGGAAATGAACGTACGAACAAGTACGTTCATAAGTTTTATTGGTGGAGCACATTATCGAAGGATGTCGCCAAGTTCTGCGCGACATGTGGAACATGCCAGGCGGTAAAACCGAGCACCCAACGACCAGCGGGACTGCTCCACCCACTTCCCATACCCACACGACCATGGGAATCCATTGGAATGGATTTCATCGGACCTTTACCGCCGTCCCCTGAAGGATATAACTTTATCTGGGTGATCATCGATAGATTAACATTGATGGTGCATCTGGTAGCGTTAAAAACGAGTGCGACTGCGACGGAAGTCGCGGAACGGTATCTGAGGGATATTGTTCGGTTACATGGGATTGCCAGCTCCATTGTTTCGGACAGGGACCCACGGTTCACTTCGGTGTTCTGGCGCGAGGCGCACAGACTTCTTGGGACGAAACTAATGATGTCGACATCATTCCACCCACAAACTGATGGAGTTACCGAGAGGGCAAACCGCGTGGTCAATCAGGTCCTGCGGGCGGTGATCCTACCGGACCAGAGTGACTGGTACGAAAAGTTGCCTATGGTGGAATTCGCAATCAATTCCTCAGAGAATAAGTCAACTGGCTACGCACCGTTCGAGCTGAACTACGGATACATCCCGACGTTGCGGGGGTTGCTCGATCGGGTGCCGGCGTCGTTTAAGCCCGGGGTGCGACATTATGCGGAGAAGGCACAATCGTACCTCCTGGCGGCACATGACGCCATTATTGCGGCACGGGTCAACCAGACGTACCATGCAAACAAGCGGCGACGTCAGGAGCCGGCTTACCAAGTTGGGGACCGAGTCTGGCTGTCGACGGAATACTTGGCGATGCCAAAGGGCCGGGCGAAGAAGTTGATGCCGAAGTTTATTGGACCATTCGTGGTAACGAAGGCGGATTCGGCAACATCCAATTACCAATTGGAATTGCCGGACGAGATGAAGTCTCGCCATATCCGCAACCGGTTCCATGCGGATCGGTTGCGTCCATGCTTGGAGAACGATGAGGTGTTGTTCCCGGGGCGAGAGGCAAAGTTTTTCTACGACTATGGGACCCCGGAAGACGAGGAATGGTATGTGGATGCGATTATCGGGCATGCCTGGCAGGGGAGAAAGATAAGATTCAATGTTCAATGGTCACTCGGGGACACGACCTGGGAACCTTACGAGCACTGCAAGGATCTCGTGGCGCTGGACGAGTACCTCGCGCTCCACCGCGTATCGGATTGGAGGAAATTGGCTCGGCGTACGGGAAAGGGGAACACCGGACGCGAGTGAGGGGAGATGGTGACGGGGAAGACGGTGGGCACATATAAAATAAGGGGTGTATGTGCGCGGGGATTACCCACCACCTGCGTTTCCACCCTATGGCTTGGCGCGAGCAGTTTGACTCGCGCAACATCTACCGCGCCCGGCGCCACGAAGGGGGAGATAACCCCTTTGTGGGACGGAACCACTTGCCTCCAGGTAGCATGGACAACGCTACTGAGGTCCTTCACCTTCGTCTTCAGGGGCAACTGCTGCTCAGCAGGGCCCTGGAGATGGAGAACCTATTGTATCGAGACGAGGTCAACCGCCTCCAGGACCGTGTTCACGGTCGGGTTCCACTGGTTGGGAATCGATCCGACTTGGCCCCGCAACGCTCGCTGACTGAACGTATCGACTGGGCCGAGCATTCACCACCACCCCGCGGGACTGACGGACGGGAGCGGTCGCGTGCCGTACGGGCTGGAACAGCCCTGCCACCGACGGTGACAGTTCAGCCGGTGGACGTCCACCCCCGATTCCTTCCTCTCGGGACCAATTTTCAGGAAGGGGGGACGGGGGGTCCGATGTTTTCGAGACCACAAGACTGGCCGGACGCCATCCACAGAAACCCTTCGATGCGACCTCGAGGAGTCCGATGCTGGGGATCCCACCTAGTCAACATCGACGATTTACATGTGCATGTGCAAATCGGAAGGATCATCTACGGTGGAAATAGACCACCTGGACGCCGTGACCCAGTCGACAGTCAACGCCCGTGGCGACCAATCGAGGCCGCATTCTTCCGAGCCACGGTCATCGTCATATTACAGCCCAATCTATTCGTGGAACTGCGAAATCAACTCGATCCTAGCCAGTGCATCCCAAACCGACAACCGTTTCTAGCAAACGTGGATGACCCGACTGAACTGGAACTCCAGGACGTGGTTCAGCACCTGGTTCAGTCTGGAGTAACTGAATCGTGGATCAGATTGGACACGGTCATCGGATATGCGAAGGCGTACCTTCGGGACTGGGCGCGCCATCAAACAGAGGTCACTCCAACAACGGAGATGGGTCGGTTGTTTCGGGACCTGTACCCGGCCGGTATCACCAACCCGAACGACCGGCACTATGTCGAAGACGCAGCCGCAGACCAGGATATGTCGTTGGGGAAGATCGTCGAAGTATCGATGGACGATCACATCGCGGAGGAGGTACCTCCCCTGGAACCGAACACCCCGGGTACGGAAAGCCCTCAGCACATACCTTCAAGGGCCCAGACCCCATTCGACGAGAGGTTGGACTGGGGAGAGGACGAGTTTTGACACGGGGAACTTGGGATTGGGACCCTACGGACGAAGTACAACGAGTTAAGTTGTTCACTAGATTGGATGTCTGATCCAATCTATAAGTTTTATTTCTATACCTTCATCTCTCGACACATGTTTTCTGGCGGGGAGGGTGTAAGCCATGCGGCTATCAGCCGCGTGAGAAAGTGCATACAGTATTTAATATCGACTAGCGTAGCGTAGTCGTCAGCTTTTTCTCTTCTTTCACGATAACTCAGCAATTCATATTGGATTCTGGTTTATCCCGAGAGATCTAAGCTCACGCCGTGTCACCACGGCTTACAACTTCAACCCGTTCCAACCTCGTATCGATATCCACCGCCTCTCCACCATTCGGTGACCCCCTCACCCGCGTAGAACCGTCCACAGTCCGAGAAGGCTGTTGCGCCTCCGAAGACGCGCTCAAAATGGTCAACGGCATGCAGGGCACTGGCCCGGACACGATCTCCCTTCGCTCTCGGATCCCGAACGGATGGTCCCCCCTCCCTCTCACCACGATGCCCCATGCTTCACAACCTCCACTCTCTCAAGCAAATATGTCGTGTCATTGATGGGCACCGGGTGCTCCCGTTTCTCTGAATGTACTCGTCCGGGGTGCATCGGACACCACGTCACTCCATCGACCACAACCGAAGAACACCCAAGCCTCAGATCTTGTTCCGATGGCTGGGCTCACTGCGTCGGCCGTTCAGGATGCGTTGATCTACCCGAACCGGAACGAGTTTCACGCCAACCCCGTTTCAGAGGTGGTGTCGAAATATTCCTAAGCCATGCCGCGAACCTACCCCCACCTCCGAAGAATCACCCTACGAACACGAATATCGACCCAACGAACATCACCACTTCCCCCGTCAGTTTGTTCTCCGTCGATTTCTGCCGGATGAGTGATCCTTCTGGAGGTGATGGCGGACGACAGGAAAAACTTCTGTCGGCTTGGGTGTTTGGTAGATGTTCCGGAGCTTGAACGCTTTGGGGGTGCATGTGGGTGTCCGGACGGGAGATGTGGATGCGGAACTTACTGTACCGTGTGGAAGGAGATGCTCCTTCCATTTCCTCTAGCCCTATCGTGTTAACTGGGCCGGTAAACAGCTGTACGAAGACGTGACCAATCATTCCCTCACCTTGTTGTTCACTAGCTTACGATTTCCCCCCTTGGATCCCATTGACGCTGGTAGCGACGAAATTTCTACATTCCATTATGCGCGCGCCTCACGGTAACAAGGATGAAATTTACATGACTGGTCATCTACGTCTCCGTGGTTTGTCTGTCTGAACGCTGGAACCGGGTGCTCTCACGAGAGCCGCTTTCTTCCTGTTTTCTTTTTTTTTTTTTCCCTCACGTTGGTGTACATTTGTGTAGATTTGTTGCTCCACGCTAAGGGGTCAAAAGCGACGTCCTCTGGAGCACCCACTCCCTGGTAGTGAGGTAAATTCACTTCGTTTGTCGTCATACGGGTATAAGACGCGTCACAGTGGCTGAAGGGCTGTCAACGTATTGACACGGGCCAACCAATCTACAGCGGAGGAATGGCGCTGAAATGCCCATGAACTTGCGGTTCAGAGAGTGGATCTACGCAACCAGGAATGCAAGTAGCTACGGATAATAGTACAAATGCGGAAGCAAAGATGCAAAGCGGTAAAATTGCTGTGTTACACGGGACGGTACTAAACAAAATGACTGACCCCAAGATCAAATAATGGGGTGCGCAGCATATGGCTAATAGCAAGAGGGTCGTAGGTGGATCTGACGAATAGTGCGATGGGGGGGTGACGGAGGGGCGAAACACATGTAGAAACGAGGAGAGAGCGTTGTAGATATCACGGACATGGTAGAGGGAGGCTACACATGAATGTCGAGTGAGATTCTGGACGTGTCCACTGATGTGAGTATGCCGAAAAGGATAATGAGCCTGGAAGGCGTACGGGTCAGGATCTCCTCGTCCACCTCCAGCAACACCTGCTTGAGTTCCCTGTACTGGTTCTTGGCGATCTCGGTGTCCGCGAAGAGGAGATCCGGACGTTTCCTTTCGAGGTACTCCGGTCCCCGATCTAGCTGCCCCAGAACGTGATCGAGCCGTTTCCTGAGATCTTCCCGGTGTTGCCCCATCCCGATCCCGTTAAAGTCCTCCCTAATCGAGGTACGCATCGCGGCTAAATCATAGGCTTCAAGGCCCTCCCACTCCAACCAGACGAAAAGCAGGTATGACTTCAGAATTTCAATGTCTCCGAGTGCTCGGAATTGGCGAGTAGCTTCCCATCCTCTCGGGTCCCTTCCACGGCGCCAAGGCCACACAGGTGGAATAAGTGTTTGTTTGCTCGACCATAACCAAATGCCAATGGGAATGTGTTGTCGTAAGGCGTCATTGACCATGATCTGCCACAGCGTGTCGGCCACACTCTGACCAACCTCCTCTGTGTATGGGACTGCCAACGTTGCCAACGTTGCCGTTGACCACCGGGCGAATGTGTTCTGGTCGAAGGAATGGAAGTGGGGCGACACAATTGTTATAGCCCGGTCCAGGGAATGAGTCCTTGGTTCACTAAATAGCCTGGCCACGAACGGCCCAACATGACCCCATACAAAATTTTGCATAAAAATGGAGGGCCTGAATGCACGTGAGAATGCACCGATCATCTGTTGCTGCCCACCTCCCGACAGGCGAATTGCATGTGGTAACAGTGCCCAGATAGCCTTCCTCTTGAAGCAAGCCACCCTCTGATGATCCTCAGCCTTGGCCATGGCTCCAAGCTGCCGAACTATCAGGTTGGAAACCTCCTCCAGCTGTGTGCTAGTTCTTGATCAGAAAAGATGAATGTCTGTCAGACATGGACACACCTCTCGTCCAGATCGGTGCCCGGAATAGTACAGCCCAGATCAATTGCGATAATTGACAGGCAGCTGATGATGACTGAGGTAGGAGGTGGGGGGTCCTGGGATAGATAATGAAGTGCAAAGCGGAGGATCCAACGGGGTACCTTCGTACGTCTCCCCGCTCGGTATTTGAACTGGGCAAGCTGGAGAAGCATGATGTGCTCATCGCCAGATAGTTTGCGATCATTCCACTGGACCTTCGACGGCCTTCCATCGTTGGATGAATAGAATACACTATGGAGTATGCCAAAACTGTGGCAAGTCGGGAGGATGTTGAACTGGGTCGTAAGCGGAAAGGCCCCAGTGTACCGCTTGCCCACGTCCCTGAGAATTCTCGATGTCGGATCCATGATTGTGAGGTGGGAAAACATGCGGAGGCAACATGTGGCAGACACCGCTGCAAGCTCCTCTGACCCTTGAGTAATTACCGCGTTGCCACCAACGACTGCTGCACAACCTGCAAGAATATCAAAGCAAGCCGAAACGATGGCAGGGCTGAAGTCGACCAGCGTCGCCATTGCTGCGAGTGATTTGAGGGTCGAGAGGTGAACAGTCTTGTCCAATGACGTCTGGAGGATCCATGAGATGCACCGTAGGTCCAATGTGACCGCTTGTTGGTCCGGTCCATCCACCGGGGGGCAACGTACCGAACGAAACCAGTTACGCACCCTACGAGTAAGGGTAAGAACACCAACGATTATCGCCCGCACAGAGATGTAGGCATCGTGGGCCAAATAAATCGGTAACAAGAGGATGTATCTCAGTATCCCGTACGAGTGTCCAACCGACCACCCTGTCTTCCATACCCGATCACACAACTCGATGGGGGACCTGATGAAAGTGAAGTTTTCGGTGGCAAAGGAGAAAGCTGAATGAAACATCCTCAGGATGAGGGAGCCTGTGTGTCGAAGGATCTGTGCGCCAGGGGTTTGGTATGGGCAGCTCATGAAAGCCGTCCCCGCAATGACAATCAGAGCATAGAAGATGGCACCAAATGAGGTGATGCCAATGACAACCAGCGCGACAGTTGTTTCAATTCCCCACAGGTACAGGGAAAGCCCACAACCGAGCAGCAGGAGCGCAAGCTGCAACATCAGTGGCAACGACTCCATCACGTAGTGGAAGTACCAGCTGACAATGCCGTCCAGCTTCCGCTGTCGATTCTGGCTGCGTTGAATGGCCGACCCTCGCATGTCGATCGAGGCGTATCGGTTCAACCATTGTTTTCCGAGCATCGCAAGGAAGGCGGAGAAAATTGAAGCGGCGAGACTCGCGTAAAGGATGGCTTCGACATGGACAATCGTGGGTGGGGGTCCCGCCCACTACGGGATTGTGGGAACGTCGTTGCCGAAAGTGGTGTTGTCGATCTTGTGGATGAGGACACGTAGGAGAGCGGCGGTCTCTTCGTTAGGGTCAGGCTGGAGCTGAGAGTGGATCTGGATGACGAATGCGGCGGTGACGGCAGAGAATAGACCAGCCTGTATTACTGGTCAACGCGTGTGATCCAGCCAACCCGCAAGACTCACAAATATGAGAGTGGTGTTCAAGTCTTCGTCGTACTTCTTGATGAATTCTCGGTCGTACTCTTCGGCCTCACCGCGGTACACGTCATAGAACTCGGCTCGGGGATCCTCCTGGGCTGACGACAACTCCTCCTGACTGCACAAGGGTTCAAAGACGCTCCAAAGTGGCACGAGGCTAAGCTTACCCATCTGCTTGGTGCTTGCCATGCTCCCCACTTCTATTTTCCGCTCCCTCCCCAGGCTTCTGGCTGCGATTGGATATTAGACGGGGTTAGCGTTGAAAACACACGAACTCCACCTGAACCGAGAATCCTGGACAGAGGCCTCTGAATCACTCGAATTCCGACGGTTCCTCGACCTAAAGCCCTCGCGCTCAGTAAGGCTGACGGCAACCCTGCGATGCGACATACCCCCTTCTTTTCTTCTTCTTGGAACTCGCGGATGACCCTTCCGCGGTCAAACAGGCTGGCTCCTCGTCTCCGTCTCCCCGGCTACGGGCACAGATCAGAGATAATAAACTCGAAAGCGATTTAATATCTCACCTCTCTACCGTAACGTCTTTCAGATCGGGCATGATGCTCGAGATATCAGCTGGTTCAGTGGGAGGATAATGGATAGAGATAGGGAGGAGGGGTGAACGTCGAGCGGTGAGGGTGAAAGGTCCATGCCGCGGGCACGTTCCCAGATATTCATCCTCGCGCTGGGAGCCAAGCGTTACATAATGTAATATTTTCTAGTCCGGCGCGAGTTAAGAGACATTCGGTGAATCTAACTAATGATTTACCTATGGTGGCGGATGCAGGAAGGCACGTTCGAGTGACAGAGGGAGCGCCAGGAGCGAGAAAACCCAACGACCAAAAGTTGATATATGACACCCCGGCGGAGGGTGGGGTAAACCGTAAGCGAGCATGAGCGGACCGGCAGAGATCCGCCAGCGCACGTCCTCCCTCACCCAGATCAGTGCGTCCTACTCTCCGTCCATGTAAACCGGGAATGATCCAATCCAACAGCCAACCTTCTCCCCGACTTCCCCCCTGATCTGCTCTTTTAGGTACAACCCATACAACAGGCGACAACGATGGGATCCGAAGTCTGTAAGTCTAACGCGCGCTGCGGTAAAAGTTCATCGACATCCCTCAGGCCTTCGGTGTTAGTTCCCCTCTCTTCTCACTTCCTGCAAGACGCACATTAACACAAGGTCTGCACAGCACTATTTTCATTTCTCTTCGCCTACCGGTAAAACAGACGCTCGCCGGTAAACCTCGCGCCAAAGGACATCGAACTTCCTGTTACCTGCACACTGAACGAGTGCCACTCCTTGGGGTTCAGGGCGATGACAGTCCCTATCTTTGAGCGCTCGAGCGAGCGTCGAGTTGACCCCGAACCGCTCCTTCAATCTTCCGTGTGTACGTATACGCGCTCTCACAGTTCTGTGAACGGGAGGCACTATGCAACGCCACCCCCAGGTTGCTGAAGGGCTGGGGTAGGTTTGCGGTCAGGCTCACGCGTTTCTCGAGGGTGCCGGACGAGATACAATCTCCCGCATGCAGATCTGGGGGGACGCAGATAAGATCAGGAACGCTAGCTTGGGTGTTCCTAGACTTCGCAATGCTATTTACTTCCCAATTCACTACCGTAACGCGCCTAGACCGGTATCGACGAACTTTGATCTGAACCGAGGGAACGCGACTGCGGGTCGATGGGTTCGCAAGCGCACAAAGGCTCACAAGTTGGCCCCACACAATCACCGACGTTGTCAGATGTCGATCGAAGCTTTTCGCACCTCGGACGAAGACCAACACCGTGACGCTGCACCGTCGCCAAACTGTCTCACTGCAAATCGTCCCCGCGAAAATGGTGGTAGCATACATCCGAGGGGGGACTTTACGCGTTTTCCGTGCCAAAACAGCATCGATTCTCTATGGTAGATACCGGGACTAGTAGTGAATAGCTACAGAATCACCCATCACGAGATCGAGCACGAATAGTTTCGAGAGGGATATGTTCCTCAGCGTGCGACACAGCATTCTCCGAGTCGTTCGTAACATCAGCAGGCGAGTTGCGGGGCAGATGACTTGAAGGGACTGCCGCTGTCTCGGTGGCGAACATCATGGTCGTGACCGACAACCCGGTGTGTGGGGTGCTCGTAACTTCTCTCAAAGACAGCATTATCCGGCTGATCATTATTGATAAGTATCTGAAGATAGAAACCGTGAGCCGTGACGAGAGGGGACTGTTAAACAACCACCGCCCACACTGGATTTCCCCTGCACGCAGGGGTACGAGAGGAGATGAGCGTATTTCTCTGATGGATGGTGTAGCCAGGTGCTTACGTGGCCGGTAAGAGTTGGATATTGGGCTGGCGGGGTTTGAGCAACGCATGTACCCCTGACGCAATCGCAATACTCACCCTGGTATGGAACAGAGTTATGGCAAGCACGAAGTGAGAAGTAAAGATGACCACAAAGTATACCGACGCGTCTCGGACGATTGTCCTCAACATCTCCGGGACCCTGATGGTGCCAAATGCGGCCCTGACAGCAAGAGCAACGATAACCACAAACGCCAGCGAATCTGGGATTGTACGGGTGAGCGAAGCGAAGTGTGGTACTCTGAGGGAAAAGAGGGTACCATAAACAAGAGAGATTATGATGTAACCTATTTCCATCCCGCGATGCCTGGGGGAATTGCACATGTGGTATGCCGGCAGTGGGACCAAGGGGAAGGGTTGTGCTGGATTTCAGATCGCCGGTGTTGGTCCTCAGGCCTCAGTTCCTAGCACGCAGAATGAGAATTGACGCCACACCTTTGCCCTTCGCGACTATTCCCACAAACAATAGCCCCAATACCAACTGGGGTATGGTTATACACATGAATAATCCCGAGATGATCTTGTTCTTCATGGTGAGGGCGTAGATCCTGGGTCAGAAGCGGGTCAGACAATAGTCGCTTCACGTTGGAAATGTAATCCCCTCTTACCTCAAGTTCAAGATGACTTGTGCTATTAAGGTACACAGCACAATCACAAGGATTTCTAGGAACGCGGTCTTGCTGCACCTGGTGCAATAGCGTGAGGGAGCCAGTGTCGAAGGTGTCACAGGGGAGGGCATAAAAGGAGTCGGACAACATACATCTACACAAGATTCCTGGGTGTCACAACTGGTCTACAGGACGAACGACGAAACTCTCACCTCATATGTGTAGGATTGGTCGTGGTTCGCTGTAATGGAGCATTTGAATGAGCGGATTGAGGGAATCGGCCGGAGGACGTACCGATGACAAGCCATATCGTGTACATCATCGGCATATACCTGATCTATGCGGTAGGGTTCGGCTCCAAGGCGACGAGAACGAGTGGAATGCTGTGTACATACCAGAAGGAAACCCACGAAGACTTTGCGCAGCCTAATCAGTCGAAGACATCTTCAGAACGAGATCCGAGAAAACGCACCCCATGACTTCTTCCTTTTCCACACATATCGCACCTAGGTGAGGTTAACCGGCATGCCCTTCGGTAGATAGAAGGACGAATTGAACGAACCTCATCCGGAAGGATCAGAAGATAGTCGTAGAACTGGAGCGTTGCCAGCGCCACCGAATAGTACTTTAGATGTAGGTAACGATCATTATCTTGGCTTGATTGTGATTTCAAGCCACGTCTGCCCACCTTGGTGGAAGTGCTGACGACGGGTTCGTCAAGGAACACAACGGCGAAGGGAAAGAAAGAGGAAACGCACATATCGTGTCCGTCCTGAACGAGCTCTTCTAGTGAGGACATGGGTGTTACATCCAGCGAAAAAGAGAGACGCTGGAAGGAAGAGAAGGAGAACAAGCCACATCTACCGACTCGGGGTCCATGCTAGTTATAGGTTCTCGCCCAAGCGATATCTGGGCGGAGGGTGCGAATGGAATGCATTATGAATGAATTCCGGAGCTCGAGGTAACAGGCTGTCAGATAGCTATTTCCTCGTGAGATCATCAGATGTCGTTCTGTATTGCCAACGATGGTTGACCAAGGGTAGGGTCACATAGCCCACGGATCGTGTGGGTGGGCCATGACGCATGCGCGGTGAGCTAAAACTCTCGGGGCCAAAGTCGATCGGTTGGGCAGAGTGGCCAACTGTTGCCCCTAAGTCTTCAAGGAGGGTCTGGGCCCACAGACGCCTGGAGGGACCCCCACCACCAAGACGGCATCCCGGGCCCAGTGGGAAAGAGTAAAACCACCCGCCAGGATTTGCGCCTGTCCTTGACCTCCCTGACGTGGGACGCGAAACCCTCCCGTGTTGTTACCTTCTTAACGTTTAACTCTCGCCTCACCCATCTCCATCACCTCCCGTTCTGCGACTCCCAGTCCAGAGCTCAGGCTAGGCATTTCATCCTGCACCTCGACCTCTCGGGAGACGCACAACATGTACCGACAACACTCATCCCATCACCTCTCCGGCTCACGCACGCGTTCTCCGATGTCACATACCTCGCTCCGGACACCACAACTCCGCGCCACTCGCCCTCCTTCCTGAACTACTTCGTTGGCAAATTTCACTCGTCTTCATCCACACCATCCCTGGAGAACACCCCCTAGTACCCCGCCCCGGAAGCTAGCTCGTTTCGACACCGACACGTACAGCCGCCAACGGTGTTCCGAATCTTGCATCTCCCCCCTTGCC
>Ga0307517_10009267_pt1 | contig 13994 bp, 23 predicted proteins | sample 23_EM_MG_FD_194515 | JGI IMG/M metagenome (GOLD analysis project Ga0307517, IMG submission 194515) | Populus trichocarpa ectomycorrhiza microbial communities from riparian zone in the Pacific Northwest, United States - 23_EM | ecosystem: Host-associated > Plants > Roots > Unclassified | place...
GAAACATTTCGACTGACGGTTGCTCCGAGTTGCGAACCTATTTGCAGAACCGTTTTGCTGTAACTGGGTGCGATTCTCCAAAAATAGGCCTGGTATAATTTTAAACTGTTTAGTACTATATAGCGAGGAAAGCTGACCTTGGTAGATAAATAATTGTCAAAATAACTTCCTCGCAGGAGAATTATACCAGAAAGACTAAAGCATCACTCTAGTATGCGAAAGGAAGCGAAAGAGTTCCCTTGCGTCATCTTGTTGTGTTGGAGTGGGACAACCAGTGGCCCGACTCGGATGCAGTTATATATTGCGAGGATGAAAATCGTTTCGCACGCAAATTGTATACATGGGTCCCAAAAATACCATATATTCTTTAGAATCCCAAAGTAAGGTTGGAATAGTTGGAACACGCAGAGTATACGACTCTTCATATAAAAGTGTGGAAAGAATTTCAGCACCTGTCGCAAAGTCATCTGTGCCTGAGTGAAGTTAGCACGATTTTTCGTATGACTTTGATATACTCCGCACCGAGACAGAAACAAATGAAATTTTCGAGAACTACACCCTTTACCAACCAATCTACTAAACTATAAGCTATCCCCAACAGAAGGATTTCCATGAACATGTTTAATAACACTCCCCACCGCCGCACTAGCCCATAAACGCAAACAAAAAAAAAAACACGGTAAAGTCAGCATCCATTGAATGACCCAACAAAAAAAAGCCCAAAGACCAGGCAGTCAAGCCTAGCTGGACCACAGAAAACGCCGGCCCTCTACAGATCCTCCGACAGACAACAAAAAAAGGGTTATCATGCGGCATTTACCTTATCCTTCAACGGCGAGATGAACTGTTGGTAGCTGGGCAGCCAATCCGAGCGATCCTGGACGAGCATGTTCAGTGCCCAGAGCTTTAAGAGAGGTGACTCATCGTCCTCTTTGACAGTGTAGAGATGCGGGAAATAGACGCCTCGACGCATCTCGCGGATCTTTTGAATAATGGCGTAGATCCACTGCGAGAAGGGTTTTCAAGCGTACGGAGGGTCGTCTGGGCAGATGAAGAGCGTCAGGATAACAGGGTTTGATGAACAAACCTTTCCGCCACGCAAAGCCTCATAGCTGGGCAGATCGAACACCTCTTGAACGAGCTGAAGAACGGCATCACGACCAATCCAGAAGGAGGTTTGCCTATCCTCAATCAGGAATAGGCCACGTCGTTCAAGACGCTCAGAGGTAAGAAGAAGTGGTGGTGACAGAATGACTCCTTGTTCGCCTGCCAGCGTAAAAATATTCAAGTTGCATTTTTAAATTGGTTGTAAAAGAAAATGGTCAGACCTCGGGGGGCATATTATGAAGGGAGTAGAACGATGGGCAAAGATATGGGATATGGAGTTGAAAGAGCAAGGATGTTAGAAGCGCCTGGGAATACGCGCGGATATCACTGGGCCTGCCAGCTGGGCACTTGCACCGGCACCACTCGAGGTCATGCTCGTCTTGTAAGACACCAGAAGCTCAATAAGTTTCTGGAATACATAATCACGGGCATCTTCCAACTTGTGCGTCAAAAACGAGGACGCGAATGCGGCGTTCACCTAGAGATATTCTGCGAGTGGTTAAGTCTCAGCGAGCCGAAAGGTTTGCCCATAGCTTATTGTGTGCAGGACAGCAGTTTGGAAGACAACCACCGGAGTGGTGATGGCCTCCTCGATTTGGACCCCAATAGTATACGGCTGGTCTTGAGGAATTGGAGAGTGGACACTCCCAGAGGGCTAGGAAAAATCGGCCATAGTAGGCGAGTGAAGCTTTGCAGTAGGAGTAGACGAAAACGAAGTAGCGGTATAATGTGAGATAGGTGGGAAGTAGCAGGTGTGGCGGGCGACGATGATGACGATAGGTGACGAACGTGAGTTAATGGTGAAGGTGGTGGCTGATCATCATCATCAAATATCTGGGCACCTAGAATATCACGAAAATCAATATCAGTTAGACTTTTGTTTGCACCGCGGTGTGAACGACGCGAGTAACGACGGTGTGGTATAGGTTGTGCGCGAGGGAAGGTTTGGCCTAGGATGGCACCCGCCGCGTCTTCATCATCATCATTCTCAATGTCAGAGAGTTGTGGCATGGCGGTGAAAATCTGGCGACTGGGCTGCGGCGGTGGACTAGAGGCGATAGAATATCGGTTGGACGCGATACCGGTGCGTGTGCCACCATGACCGGTGCTGAGACTGACGACGGACTCGCGGCGAGAGTTGAGCGAATATTTGTCCGATCGTCTGGAGCGGTTGGATGAAGAAGAGAGAAGCAGCTGCTCGTGTTCAGAGATCCTTGATGGGCCTGGGACTGGCGGGAGGGGTGCAGAAGGAGGTCCCGTGGGAGGGGGATTTCGGGCAGTAGGTATAAGTAGCATGTGCGTAGCCTGGATACTAGTCACGAAACTCGCTCCGACGTACTACCGGAAACTCGACCAGCTGTTGACAGAGACCGCACACTATCGTGAATTGTGGAACTGGCGAAAGGATTTCAAAAAGATCTGGCAAAAACTGGGGAAACACCGATCACGGTGCCCGTCAACGATGCATATAGACCCAACATAGAAAAATGGACGTGCACCCGTCCGTTCTTCGTCACCTCATTCAGTCCATGCACCGCGCCCCACCAGTCTTGTTCCTCGAGACCCAACGATACCGAGAGCCGCCGTTCTGGCGATACAAAAGTTTAAAACCGCTGGAGGGTGCTGATGCTGATGCAGCACTCAAACCTCTGGAGGAAGGTGGTGAGGATGATGAAGACAAAAATGAAGCACACAACAACAACGAGGAAGATGAGGAAGACGAAGATGATTGGGCTTACTAACTGGGTCACAATGGCGAAAACTTCGAGGCGGTGACGGCTGAGATTGATTTAATCTCTGAGTTTGTAAAGGACCTAAAGCACCAGGTCCAATTTCGGGACCAGCCGATGCTCAACACTCTTCAGACTTCAGCGAGAAGGGGCGGCATTCTTCCGCCTGGCACTGACAAGCAGAGCACATGATCGATATCCGATTTTGTCAACTTATCCTTGCGTACACGCCCTCAGCTATTTCTAACCCAGCAGCCGTAAGATAGCCGGTGTGAGAGTGGGGGAGACGAAGGACAGTTCCTCATGATCATTGTTCGTATTGAGTTTTACAGATGGTTACTTCTTGATTCTGAAAAGTGACGTGCGGGCTCAGGCATCGGCTATCAGGCTCAAAGCACGGCCCGGTGCAACTTCGTTTCGTTTTAGGCTTCAGCTAGCGAGAGGAAAAAAATCCGTTTGCGTTCTATAATGCTGGGGTATATAAATCCTGCGTGCATTGAATTTTATTTACCACGTTGCCTGCCATGTTTCGCTCGCTTCTGCTCCTCCCGGCCGTTATTGTTTCCTCCTATGCCCTTATCTTCGCCGTTGACTCTTCCTCCCTTGTCCCTGAATCCACCTACGTCACAGCTCTTGGGGAAGGATTCACGAAGGCTATCATTCGCGGCTACGAAGAAGCCTGTGGTATAGGCGGTGAAGTCGACCCCAATTTTGTTGCCACATACAACAACGCACGAGCAGCAGGTTACACCGACATCGACACCTATTGGTTCCCTTGCAATGGGTCGGGCAATAACTGCAAGTCGTACGCGACGCAGATCTCGGAACTCGGAGCTACGTTTAGCGCTCATAGCATGGACATTGGCACCATTTGGATTGACCTGGAGAAGGACGCCGCCATTTGCAACAATGTCGGTCTACCAAATTCCGTCCAATTTGCTTATATTAACTTCTCCATTTTCCACGCAGTGGAACTATGGTACCAGCGGTAACATCGCTCAAGCTCAGGATCTCATCGCTGCGATACAGGCCAGTGGCTTCAACTTCGGCATTTACAGTAGCCCAGGAGTGAGTCTTGCAATTTTTATTTATGCAAACTGGCTAACCAATGAGAAATCAGGAATGGAGCACCCTCTTTGGGTCGAGTAGTTTTGTTCTGGATAACTCTGCCCCCCTCTGGTTCGCAACCTTCAACAATGTTGAGGTCTGCAGTTTCCCATTCAGTTTTCATCCTCACTGATTCGATTTTTGAATTTCAGACTCTCACATTGAACAGTCCATTCGGCGGGTATGTTTCTCCACCTTATAGCAGTCTCTTTTGAAGAAACGAAAATTTCTCCTAAGATGGACTACCGCCGTTGGTCATCAATACACCGACGTATCTGCTTCAGGACTATTTGACCTCAGTGTCTTTGCTCAATGACTGTCGCCCTTAAAGTAGTAGTTTTCAGGTATGAACTCAGAGGATCTGCGAATAAGTATTATCGCATGCTGTGTGACAAGATACAACAATTATTTCTTTCAAGTCGCTTTATTTCACCTTTAGTACGAAGGTTGCAACAATTCGAAACCCGACGCCTATGTAAATGTGCTGTCCATTTTTCCGGCCTATCTTCAGCTCCGCGTTTGCATACCACTTCACGGAACGAACTCTGGAGAAGACTCAGAAGAGGAGCACGTTCTTCAAAATCTGTACATCATTCTCGGAGCGGACGAAATATCCAGTAACCTTCGTCCTCAAATGAGTCGACTCTGGGCGAATTAAATGCCAATAGATGTTTAAGAGGTCAATTTGACGAGGTTCGTGAATCGTCAGTAGCTTTCCAAACAACTTCGGATTCAAACGGGGTTCTGGGTCGCGCGAATTGTCCTTCAAGAATTATGAGGGTTGAGGTTCGTCTGAGGAATTGAAGAGCCATAAAGAAATAACTCAAGGGAAGGGTGACTCGGAAAGAATGCCGTCGAAGATGACTTAGTGGCAATAAATAGTTGCATTTCTTCAATGCGATAGAGTAACATATGTCCGCAACCTTAAAAAGAAACAGAGAGCTTTGAAAAGTGTTCAACAGGTTATAATTTATTTTACTCAAATCACGCTGTAGCACTATGTATCTGGATCAAATCTGGATTCACTGCGGCGACCGGATTATTTTGCCGGGGAGGCAAATTGACAGCAGGTTGCCTAAGTCACGCGACCCCACTGTCAGCCCTAAGGCTTGGGACCCTTGTTATCTGCCGGTTATCTGCCAACACAGCCACCTCACCAATGGTTCACATCTTTGTTCTTCGCGTCTCTGAGCATTTCGGTAAGCACTTCCCTTTATTTTCTTTCTCATTTCTATCTCTTAGCGCCTTCTGACCTATTTTAAAGCAAAATCATCGGTTTACCTCCTGTTTCTGGTAAGTTATCTGCCTGAACAACGCCAAAACGTTCTTTTCTGAGACCATTTCGCCGTTCTTAACCCACATAGTCACCCTTACCCTCTGAAATTTTGCACATAGTTAGAACTAAGTAATTCAAATGAAATTGTCAGTTCAAAATTGTGCACAATGTGCTGTAAAATGGTCGCGAGCTCTAAATTTCGTTGTCTGCCACTGCTAATTTTGGATGACCAAGACCCTGCACCACTACCTCGCATGAGCCCGCGAGCCTTCTGTATTTCCTACACATAGGTGGACGTTCTTGCTTTGAAAATTTGCGGTCAAATAATATGCATATTTATGCATGAATCCGTGTCTTTGTAATTTTAATAATCTATGTTGAAATGGGGGAATTGTGCTTGCAGCCACATGATTGGATAGGCTCGCTGCCGTCCTCATTCTCACATTGGGGATTCGTTAGCCAGGAAATGAAATACATTTTTTACGATCCTCTACATAGTATTTTGGGGCAGTGGCCAAATACATACTTGACTTAAAGCAGATTTAGTTCAAAAACTGTATTTTTGATCGAACAAACAAATCTCACTGTTACTTCTCACACCTATCTAGGAATCTGTGCGCGTTAGCGTGCGGGAGAATTTTTCGAAAGTCCATAAAATAAAAAATCATATTTCAGAGCATCTCCTTAATCCACTTACACTGAATGAACGGCTGAACCCGATGAGACTCGACTCCAGTAACATAACTTTATATGGCTATGCAACCACGTGATCTTCTTACTTGTGATACTCAGCATTTCTCGTCCTTGTTATGGCTTCCACAGTCAAGAAGAAAATGTAAAAATATTTGAGACGATAAAAATCATATTGAAGAGTGTAATTCATGAATTTCAGCATGAAAGAGCAAGAATTGAGCTCAAAAGTTCTATATTTCGATGGAAACAGCAAATATCAGAAGAAATCACACGCGCATGCGCGCGAGAAAAAATTGTACTATCCACGGTCGGTACAAAGGATGGCATTTTATTAATATTTAGCAATGTTGAGCACCTTCCAATCGAGAGGGTAGCCAGGGGAAGCGATGCTGACTAATCCCCTCCATTTCTTTCTTTTCGATTTCTTTTTCTTTCTTTAATACCCAGTAAAATGGGGGGAAAACCCATCGTTCAACGTTCAGATGTTAGAATCAAGCAACTCCTGAGTCCTACATCAACCACTGGCATTAACACATACATCACTCCTCATCCTCATGTTTTAGTCGAGAAATCTTGTCCCTCCATATCCTCTGTTCCTTCTCCAGGTACTGATCAGTATCCCACTTGACCATCTTCAAGTCGTTAAGTATTGTCTCCCACAAGTGCCTAGCCATATATTCCTGGTCTGTTGCAACATAAAAGTTGCCCAGCGCTTCTCCCCAAAACTTGAATATCAGAAGCTTTCCGAAATTTTCAGAGTAGACCTGCCAGGTTGATCATCACTGGCCACCGGAAGAAGGCATCGTGTGCGCCAAAGTAGCACTCAGATGCGAAATTAATTGCATCATCGTGGCGACCCTCCTGCATGTACAGCCGGCATAATTCCTTTGCTGCATATATGTTATTGAAAGGTTCATACTTGGATCCCGGGCAAAATAAGGGATGGGGCTAGCGGATGCCGTGTCAGATAGCCACGATTAATAGGCATTGCCTTCAGAACTGCATACCACAAGCCTGGCCTTCATCTGTTTCATCTCTGCAAATGCACTCTCAAGGTGCAACAATTCAGCGCTTTTGTCATCTCGTTCCCTGGCGGCACGGGCATCAAGAAATTCTTTCTTTAGAATTAGTTCATGTTCCGCTTCCCAGCTCTTGTCTTCGTCTGATAGAAGATCTTCGTAGCTATTGGAGCGGAAGGCAGACATTGTTTGTTGGATCTAGGTAGTTGAAAATAATTAGCTGTCGCTGGTTGTTGCTGCTGAAAATGAGTGTGGCGTTACCTGGGATGCTGACAGGACACTTGACTTTGCGACTGAGAGCACAACAGCAATGAGGGGGGAAAGTTAGGGTAACAAGAAGCTTGTCCACGCTCACACTGGCCTGTCAAGTACAAAGGCCGCTTTTCACTCAATATAGATTTCCCTTTGACCTCCGAGTCCCTGGGAATTTTACTTGCGACGTGCGATGGTCACTGAAATTTGAATGGATTGTGGCAAGGGGTGAGCACTGGCAAATTCCGGTACACAATGCGGGGTCGAATCACCAAGTGGAAAACTGTGGATAATAGTCCTGATCGAGTATGTTTTTTCTTTTCTATAGATGTGTTTTCGGGGATGCTTTTAATTCTCAAAAAGACTGTTTTAACTTTTAGGACACAACTTGAACTTTCATATTATTTAAAAGTGCTTCGTGGAGTAACTGGAGTTAGATTCGCAAAGGCATGTCCAATGAATCACCTACTATTCGTCATGCCCAATGTTTCGACTGCAAGCAGGCTTCCAGGGCTGATCTTGGCATGAGTGCAGGAACAGATATTATCCAAATAAGCACCGTTCGTGTGTTACGTTCATGTGCTACTATGTAGGAGAACCGAACTGCTCTATCGATTTGCATTTAGCTGTACTCACATCTTCTTACTGTTACATGTTCGTGCTCCATCGAATCAGACCACCACATCCTCTATCGACGCTCCGACTGGGTTCAACGAATTCTCTCAACTCAATGACTCCGGCACGCTTTCGACCTCCTCGACTGGGCGACGTTGAGTGTGTCGAAGACTATCAGCCTGGTGGATTCCAGCCAGTTGCCATCGGCGATGTATTTGCACAAGGTCGCTACAGAATTGTCCACAAATTAGGTTTTGGAGGGTCGTCGACTATATGGCTTGCTCGCAATCAATCTGGAAAACTCGTGACCCTCAAAGTCATGCGCGCTGAAGTGTCGTCTAAGCCTGTTGAAGAAGTTCCAGAGTTGGCCATTCCCCGGAAACTTTTGGAATATATCCAAGCGCGAGGTTCTGTCGTTCACTCAAACATTCAGACCCTCAAGGACCATTTCACAGAGAATGGGCCTAACGGGTCGCATCTCTGTCTGGTGTCTGAACTTGCGGGACCTAGCATTCTATCCCTGTCGGATTCCCCTGGGAGGGTGATTGGCAGCAGACGTCTGCGGAGCGATCTGGCTAGGAAAGTAGCCAAGCAAGTTACTTGTGCGGTGGAGCTTATGCACACTGCGGGCTTTGTCCATGGAGGTTTGTGCCGACTTTTGTATGGAAGAGCGATGGGAGCTAACGTAACTTGAACATTATCCAGACCTTACAACATCCAACGTCCTCTTCCACGTCGCTGAAAACGTCCAAGACTGGTCCGATGATGACGTCTACATTAACTTCGGCAAGCCAGAGATTGAAAAAATTGTAACTCGCGACCACAGTCCGCTAGGACCTCACGTACCTGCACAACTCGTTGCGCCCATCAACGATGCTTACTCGACCAACTTTACCTTTCTTCAAGAAGATATCCTCCTCATTGACTTTGGCCAATCTTTTTCCACTTCCCATCCCCGAACAGACTACAACCCAGCGACCGTTCCCCACTACCAGTCCCCGGAAGCTCGTTTTGAGGGAACGATAGGCATGTCGTCCGATGTTTGGGCACTGGCTTGCACGATCTTTGAAATCCGCGCGGGGTTCCCCCTATTCGAGGCCTTTCTGGGAGGGGACGATGAGATCCTCAAAGAGATCGTGGCGACACTTGGGAAGCTGCCAGAGCCGTGGTGGACTGCGTTCGAGAACCATCACCTGTGGTTCGACGAGGACGGGAAGCCAAAGGCCCAGGAACTCCAACAGGTGTTGTTGCCTGCGGAAAAGACGTCGATCAAGCAGAAATTGGCGAGTATTGGTGGTCAAGATGTACCACGAGCGACTGGGAATGATGGCCCCATGATGGAACGACCTGGAACAAAGTTGGACGAGGTCGAAATTCAACTTCTTGGTGATTTGCTCGCGAAGATGTTGCGTTATCGGCCGCAAGACAGGATTAAAATAAGCGATGTCATTTCTCATCCTTGGTTTGCTCTCTGATAAACAGTATCGTGTCTATTTAGCGCCTGATCAGGTGTATCGGAAACATAATCGCCTGGATTATCGCACCCATTCTGCCCAGAAATGACAGTCAGTAGGTCTGGTGGCGAGAAATGTGTATATGTGGAATAATTACTTGGAATGTGTGGTAGAGACCGAGCCAGTGGCTGAGCTCGTGAGTAAGAGTCTTGTCCAAATTGAGTGGCAATATGGCACCGCCAGGAACGCTGTAAAGAATGACGACACCGTCGTCTACGGAGTTGTTGTACATGATAGGGAATGTCGAATATCCCAAAATGCCTTCCCAGTCGCCGGCGAAACTGTCATTGATGAGCGAAGGAATGGCATGTGCGAATAGGGCCCCAGGGGCTTACTTGACGGTATAGACGTTCAGATCTGAGGCGCCACCCCTTCGGAGATGCTGAAGTTCATATCGTCTTGGACCTTTCTGAGAAAGAATAAATATAAGAACAGTTCCGGAAACTTTGAGCACGTTTCGGGTCCGCCGTCCAGGAACCATTCCTCGCTGATGATACGTTCCACACTCGTTAGATTGAAAGAAAGATCGGTCAAGCTGAAATCGCTGATCACCCGTAATTGTTCCATCATTCGGGGCACCCTAGAGATTGAAGCTCAGCGCAGTGGTCCTATGTGTGGACTGAGGGTGACTCACAGAACCCAGCCTCCCTCTTCCGTCTCATTTGCCGCGAAATGTGTTTCGATCGTCGTCGGATTACCCGAAGGCGGGTCTCCACCTAAAACAAGTTTAAGCCAGTCATACGCGAATCTCAGCTCGAAGCCAGCTATGATCTCAGAGTTGCTCTCTGCAGTGGCAACATTTCCTGAGATTAAATGGATTCAGTTTGGCTTGCTTATGTGTATACTTCGACGTACCTCATTATTTTCGCATGTGGGGCTGGACTGGGAGCTGTGGAAGGCTTAGAACGAAAGAAAGGTAGTCAAGAAGGAGAAAATGGCCAAGGACGCATTCCAGATGAACGTTCGATGAATATTGAGTAAAGGGACCAGTCCGGTGGTTACCATTGGACCCCACGAATTCGACCGTTTTAAGGGGCCCAGTCAGAAACGAGAACACGACAGAATGCCCGACAATCTCTGGATATCGTTCTCATGGAGATTTCGATTGGGGCGTGTTCATTTCATCACTCCAATTTTTACTTATGTAAAAAACTGTTCTGTATCACCTATTCTCAACTTGGAGGCCTTTTTAGCTAACAGGAATAAGTAAGCAAGGACAACTCACTTGCGGGGAAATAACAGGTGAAACGTGCAAAGAGTACGATAGTCCAGAAAATGTACTCCATCACATGTACTCCATCACATGGAGAAAGAGAATCATTGCAAGGGAGAATTTGAAAAATCATATCTCTGTGCTAATAAATAAACTCCAAGTTAGTTGACAAGGAAAGAGAACGCGGCTCAAGTCGAGACAATTGAACCTGCGGCCCGACTCGGATGCAGTTAGTGGTAAGATAAGATACATATCGTCGGGCAGATGCTCAAAGGAACTCTACGCGAACTCGCCATTATTGATCAGTTTGCCGACTCACCCAACATCATCAATCTTATCGTCATGGTCGTCAACCACGACAACGCTATCCGTGGATTCCTCACTCCGTTCATACGCAGTGGCGATTTGCAAAAAATTTTCGAAGATGCGCGCGAAAGCTTCGGTTAGGTGACGACGACGATGCCACCGCTTTCGAATAGCCACTCAAACTCTTGTGGGCACGCCAAATCGCGCAAGCCATCGTTGAACTGCATAACATCTCAGCTTACAACGGGAACTTGAAGCTTCAGAATATACTTATTGACTCCCTCCCCATGTGCACTTCAGATGGGTTCACGGCGCCCGAACTGCTGAAAATGCTCCAGAGTCACGGAACTACTTTCGAGTCCGTAATAACTACCCCTGAGGACGTATACTCACTCGTATTGGTACTTTGGGCTGTGGCGGAGGATGGGAATGCGTACTCCGGTGTGGCGAGAAGGGAAGACCCCAAGTTGGTACAGAGATATTGTCAAACGGTGTCTTGTTTTGGCCCCAGAGGCCAGGCCGTCTGCCATCGAGGTGTTGTCCCTTTTATAGAGAGAGAGAGCCTAAGTAGTCGAAAAGCCCAACTCTAGGCACAATAGTTTTGACTTCGGTGTTTTAAATTTTTTTTTGGTCGCTGAGCGCTTGTACTGTTTGCTAGGGTCCAACTTGATCCGAATTCCGGACATCCGACCCGCGGACCGCGGGGCGCCAAATTCTGTTTGAGGTCTAGAAGCCTGGGCAAACAGTCCTATATCTAGAGATACCACGTTCAAGGGTAACAAGAACACGGTCGAAGGACCTCTGGAAAGGGGCAATCGCCTTGCTAAAGTGTATAGTCCAGCATAAGGCACAGTTTCAGAGAAATATTGCTATATGTATATTTCGCGTTTTGGATGAGTGGATGATTTCGAATTTCCAGACCACTTTGTCCAACAAACTCGATACTACAAACGTCTTGCGCAATAAAAAATATAGCCACTTCCCATAGCCCCTTCTGGCCAACGCCGATCTCAAAAGTTGACCTAAAGATCACCCTTTGCCCCATGCAAGAACGAAGTTCATCAAAAAACAAAATTGCCTACAACAACAAAAATGAAGGATCGACTTCCAAACTGCCCAACCACTACAAGAGAATCAGTACACAAGACACCCCGCCCGTTCCCAAGTACAAATACCATGAACAATGAGGACAACAACAGCCTACAACTAAAAAAAACACCAAAAATAAAACTCCGCGTTCGTACAGGCTTGTGTACATCTCCCATTGAAGTGTTGTTTGTAGTCAGATAGCATGGTTCAGGTACATCCACCGTCCAAGCGGTTTTTGGGCCAAGGTTGTTTATAGTCTGCCCAAACCGTCAGATTAGGGTTTGTATATGCTTCTTTATATCTGTAGTTATCACGATAAGATTCAGAAGACGTTTCTACGGAAGGAAAAAGACAGGAGATACATACGTATTGATATATTGTTGTGTGGGGAAGTCCGACGGGTCACAGCCCGTGTTGATGGCATCCTTGCGTTGGTATACTCTGATATAATCTACCAGCATGGTCGCAGGGAATCTAAGGTTTGCTGTGTCGATATCACCGAATCCTTCTGAGATACCCAGATTGGTGATAAGGTACTTCAAAGGAGAAAATTACGTCGATGCATGCGAGAGCCATTGCAGGGGGACTTACCATGGGTTCGAGGGGTATAAGTCGTTTGCCGATCTCAACAGCATCATCTTTATCGAGACCCTCGGCATGTAGGGTCCATGCCCGGACTTCGTTGATCCAGGTAATGTATGCTTGGTCAAAGCTATATATATGGGATGAGGAAGGGGAACAATAACACGATGCGGGTGACCCACCCAGGTTTGTATTCGAATCCATACAGGGCGAAGCAGGTGCCAGGTATCTCGTAGCAAGCAGGGTTGGTCAAACCTAGACCACTCGCAGTTTGTTGGAAGCGACCTGCGTTCGGGTAAGATTATGCTCGGAGGGCGAATGATTCAGTCAATCGTACCTCCTCGATATGTGTTCAGGACTGTTCTATTCGGATCGTCGAAGACTGCGGTGGTGTTATCTTCGATGAAACGATATCGAGCCTACAGAAGTATCAGATATCGGAATTTTCACCCAGACATGATATAAAATATACATTGAATGGCGCGAATTGCACGGACAGGGAAACCTGTGTTCTTGTGATTAACCCGATGCTAGTATCGAAACACAAGAAACGTTCACTCACATAGCCGATTCCATCTGTAACTGTTGCTTCAAGAACATCGATTTCAGGGGCTGCACGACCGACGTAGGAGCCGTCTGGACGCATTGGTCCTGGATGAGATTCGCCGGGGCACGTGCAAGCAGCTGTGAGACATCAGAAAAGCATCAAATATGCGCAAAAACCTAATCCATACATAGACGCTGTCCTGGGAGATATGACTTATGAAAATATATCAGTAGTGCAAATCAGATATAGGATTCGCTCTGTGCGCACCAACTCTCCGTTGGCCACCGGATCGCCTTGGACAGTAGCCGCAAGTGGAGTCTGCGTCCCAGGATAAGTTTGATTGGGCAATGTTCCGACATCACAAGTATCGTAACTGAAGGGCCACTACAAAGAGAATTAGAGTCGTTGGACAGTGAGAAAGGACAGACGTACAAGGCCTTCCGTTGTTGCTCCAAATCCAGCTCGACCTGCCGGTCAAGATCATCACCAGGGCGACATTGTTATGATAGAAAAATCATACCTAGATTGCCCATAGTCCAGCTAAAGAGGAACTTAGTGACACCCCGTTGACAAGATCAGCTGAACTTACACTGCGGGCCACAGTCCACTGACATCGCTGGAGCCGGGCAGCTGAACATTGGCTGTATCACGTCAGAATAACGTGCCTACAAGGATGGGGTCAATGAACGTACCAACAACCAGTCCACCTGTGAAACAGAATTTATTCCTGAAAGCGATGGATTTAGATGGGAGCGAATGGGAACGGAAGCGAAAATAGGTAAATTTACCAAGTTTGAATCTGATATCCTGCGTAAGAACGGATTCAGGAAGAATATACAGGCACTCACCATCCCAGATCTGTATAACATGTTGTGGTTGTCTGCCGTGTTGTCCATACGATCGAGCTTTAATCGCAAGTTGCCACCTGCAGTCGTGGCTAGCAG
>Ga0307517_10009268_pt1 | contig 13994 bp, 7 predicted proteins | sample 23_EM_MG_FD_194515 | JGI IMG/M metagenome (GOLD analysis project Ga0307517, IMG submission 194515) | Populus trichocarpa ectomycorrhiza microbial communities from riparian zone in the Pacific Northwest, United States - 23_EM | ecosystem: Host-associated > Plants > Roots > Unclassified | place...
ATAGAATAGTAAGTCGCATATTCACGTTAATATTCAAAGAAACAGAGAAACCTTTCTTTCATTGAAACATTCTTATTTTTCTTCAAATTTTCGCTTGGTATCAGAGCCTGTGTGAATATACATCTTAGCAAAACCACACAACATGTCAACTCTGTCACTTAATGTTGGTAATTTCATTACCCTCAAGCTCAGCCCCACAAATTATCCACTATGAAGAGAACAAGCCTTAGCTCTTGCAGAAAGTCAAGACTTGGTTGATCATCTCATCAATGAAGATTCAATCCCAAACAAATATATTGTACCAGATTCTACCACCACCATAGATTCTTCACCAAGACTAACAGAAGAATATATTGTCTGGAGGAAGGCAGATCGACTACTTCGTGGCTGGTTGATTGGTACTCTTTTAGAACATACATTAGGCCTTGCAGTAGGCCTAGATACAGCCTTTGCTGTCTGGAGTGCTCTAAAGAATGAATATGCAGAAGACTCCCAAGAACGAGAATTCACCCTCAGACAACAAGTCACCTATTTTCGCAAAGAAGATGACAGAACCTTTGGAGAACACATTCGAATCTTTAAAGGACTATGCGATGACCTTGCAGCTATTGGGAAACCAATTTCAGACAAAGAAAAAATCTTTTGCCTCCTCACAAGTCTCGGCCCTCAATATGAAACCTTCACTACCACAATGCTGAAACCACCAAGACCTTCTTACCCGGAGTTGGTCTCTCAATTGCAGAGCTTAGACCAAAGAAGAAACTGGTTCACCAATCAGACAAATAACTCATTCACTCCTCAGCTGGCATTCTACGGGCAAAAGCACCAGCGCCCTCAACATCATTTTTCAGGAAACCATGTCAGCAGACAAAGTTTTATATCTACTGGGAGAGGATTTCATGCACAACAACCTAAAGATAAAACTCATACTTACACTGCCAGACCCACTTCAGATTCAAAACAGAAACGACCTCCTCTATCTGGAGAGCATCACATGACTCTTGCAGAACGTGAGCTATACCGAGAAGAAACCTGCCAGTACTGTGGTGTACCAGGTCATATTGCAAAGATATGCTGGTGGGTGCCTAAACGATCAAATCAACACGGAGACCTACCACAAGCTTTGACTGCTCTCACCTTGGACAATACTATCACTGAAATGGAATGGATCTCTAATACAGGAGCTTCCAACCACATGACAGGTAATCCAGGTATGTTAAAAAATATTCACAATCACTATGGTTCAGACTCTGTTCTTATTGATGATGGTTCTTCTATATCAATACATGGTATCAGAGATTCCTCCATCACACAGAAAAATAAAATACTGCCACTTAATGATGTATTGTTAGTACCCGACTTGAAATTTTTTTTACTCTCTGTAAGTCAGTTAACATCCCAATTTCCTGTTAATTGTGAATTCTCTGATGTTGATTTCTGTATTAAGGAACGACAGACAGGACAACCCGTGATCACAGGATGGCGTAAGGGTGACCTCTATGCTCTATCCACCATGCCTGAGCTCTACTTTTCTAATCGTTTCAGATCAGGACCAGCAGATATCTGGCATCAACGCCTAGGACATCTGCATTTTTCTACTTTACAATTATTGCACAATAAAAGTTTGATAGATGTTAAAGGAACCACAAAATATGAACATGTTTGTGACAGTTGTCAATTTGGAAAACTTAGTCGATTACCTTTTTTTCGTTCTGAACATTCTAGTTCTGGTATTTTTGAAAAAATCCATTGTGATTTATGGGGACCTGCTCCTGTTTTATCAATAGGAAAGTTCATATATTATGCGTGTTTAGTAGATGATTTTTCTAAATACACTTGGATAATCCCATTACTACACAAGTCTGACTTTGTTGATGCTTATTTTGCCTTTGAGCATTATGTTACTTGACAATTTAACAAGCATATCAAGGTCTTTCACTCTGACGGAGGAGGAGAATTCATAAATTCCAAACTATCATCACACTTCCTCTCAACAGGAGTGATTCATCAAATATCATGTCCTTATACACCTGAACAAAAAGGTATAGTAGAAAGAAGACATCGAGTAATACGAGAACTAAGTATGACCATGCTATTTCATAGTGGTGTTCCTTTATCTTTATGGGTTGAAGCTTTCACTACTGTTGTTTATCTTATGAATAGATTGCCTTCTTCAACACTTAAATTTGAATTTCCATATTTCATGTTACATGGTAATCATCCTACATACTCATCTCTTAGAGTCTTTGGGTCTAAATGCTTTCCCTACACATGGGATACAAAACAAAATAAATTTGACCCAAAAACAGTTCTATGCATTTTTGTAGGATATAGTGATAAACATAAAGAATACAAATGTTTTCACCCTTCTAGTAAAAAAATGATTATTTCTCGTCATGTAGTCTTCGATGAGTCATTTTTTCCTTATAAGCAAAAAATTCAGAACTACATCACTCCATCTCTTACACATGTTATGAGCATTTTTTATTCATGGTTGCCACCTACTGTCTCTAACTCTGTTGCAGACATACAACCCCCAATGTCCACTCCACCATGCTCAAGCTCATCACTAAACACTCTACCATTTTCTCTTAATTTACCTGATGTTTATGCAGAACAACATGCTAGTGCCGTTGGAATTGCAGAACACCACAATGCCGATGGATTGGCAGAACAAGTCACTATACCATCTTGTCTCAATTTACATGATGATGTTATTACTAATACAATTGCAGAACAACAGGATAGTGTTGATGCAGTAACCAAAACACAACAAGAAGAACACAACCATGCTGTTGGAATGGGAGAACACAGCAATGGCGTTGGAATGTTAGAAAAAGTAACTGTACCATCTTCTCTTAATTTACATGATGATTATGTTATCACTAATACAGTTGCTGAAACAGTAGCCGATACACAACAGGAAGAACACAACAATGTTGTTGGAATGGCAGAGCAGTACCTTAGAACTGATAATGTAACTGAAATACAATTGGTAGAATCTGACCATGAAGATGAAATGCATCGACAACACCTCTCTCACTCACAATCCAATCCTGCTTCTCTGGAATCAGATTTGCAGCTTGTTCATTCTCCGTGTGCAACCTCTCCTTCACATATCATGGTTACCAGATCACAAAGAGGCATCCTTAAGCCTAATCCAAAATATGCCTTAATATCCTCTAGGACTTCAGCAACCATTCCATGTGAGCCTTCTAACTTTCGGTTTGCGTTAGCTCACCCTGGCTGGAAAGCTGCAATGGACGAGGAACTTGAAGCTCTCCATAGAAATCAGACTTGGGAATTTGTCCCTCGCACACCTGCCATGCATGTTATTGGCTCTAAATGGGTTCTAAAAACAAAACTCAAACCTGATGGTTCATTAGACCGCTTGAAAGCTCGATTAGTAGCAAAGGGGTATCACCAAGTTGATGGATTGGACTATACTGAGACTTACTCTCCAGTTATCAAACCAGAAACTATTCGTATGGTTCTCTCTATAGCACTAGTTAACAAATGGTCCATATGTCAACTTGACGTGAAAAATGCCTTCCTGCGTGGTTTTGTTTCAAAAGACATATATATGGAACAACCCCCAGGAACAGTTGATCCACGATACCCATCACATGTGTGTAAGCTCAAAAAGGCTCTTTATGGTCTCAAACAAGCACCCCGTGCCTGGTTTGATCGGTTCAGTATCTTCCTTCTTAAATATGGATTTTTTTGTAGTCTTGCAGATCCATCACTTTTTATCTTTCACTCTAACTCTGATACTTTAATCCTTCTTCTTTATGTTGATGATATACTCCTCACAGGATCCTCTGTTCCTCTAGTTATGCACCTGATTCAACTGTTGAGCTCAGAGTTTGCAATGAAAGATTTAGGACCCATTCATCATTTTCTTGGCATTGAAATTACTCACACATTTGAAGGACTCCATCTCTCTCAATCACACTATGCGCTGACAATCCTGGAACGAGCTGGTATGGTGGACTGTAAACCAATGAGCACACCACTTGAAGCCAAGACTAAAACGATAGCAACTGATATGCTATTGCAAGATCCACAGTTTTTTCGTGGGCTTGTTGGTGCTTTACAATATCTAACACTCACAAGACCTGATATCTCTTACAGTGTCAATTTTATCTCTTAATTCATGCATGCTCTAATTGTTATACATTTCAAAATGGTTCATTGTATTTTAAGAGATGTCAAAGGCTTCTACACTTGATCTTTGTGCTTTCTCATATGCAGATTGGGGAGGTTGCTTTACAACAAGACGCTCCACAACTGGATACTGCACATTCCTTGGTAGCAATCTCATTTCCTGGTGTGCAAAGAAACAACCCACTGTCTCTCGTTCCAGCACCGAGGCAGAATATAGAGCCATGGCTAACACAACGGCAGAGCTTACATGGCTAACCTTCATTCTACAAGATCTTCACATATCACCTTCTTCACCACCTATCCTCTACTGTGACAATCTCAATGCCTTACACATGACTGTCAATCCTGTGTTCCACGCTCGTAGCAAACATATTGAATTGGATTACCACTTTGTGCGTGAACATGTTGCCCTTGGTCTTCTCATCACTCAGCACATCTCCACCCATGAACAAATAGCTGACATCTTCACCAAACCCATGTCAAAAGGTGCATTGGCTTACTTCAAAGACAAACTATGCCTCCGACTCCGGCCTAGTTTGAGGGAGGATGTTAATGGTAATAAGACAGATGCTCATGGAAACAATTCAACTGTAGATGTAAGCCAGCAACGTGGAAACCAACATGGAAACGAATCAGCCCTCATGGAAACAAATCAACTATAGCAGTAAGCCAGCAACATGGAAACAAATCAGACAGATAAGAAAGAGACGTTGGCTAATTAGAATCACCAGCAACAATGGAAACAAACCAACTCTCATGGTAACAAAACACAAACAGAAAGAGATGTTGGCTTATTATGGAAATAAATCAACAGCAGCAGCAATGAAGTTTATGACAGAAACCAGAAACAGAAAGAGACGTTGGATTGTTATGGAAACAGATCAGCTAAGAATTAGGCAAGTCAATGTATCCAAATTAAGCAACTTGTAATGTTACAAAAAACAGCAGCTCGTATAGAATAGTAAGTCGCATATTCACGTTAATATTCAAAGAAACAGAGAAACCTTTCTTCCATTGAAACATTTTTATTTTTCTCCAAATTTCCGCTACGTGAAAACCCCTAATTTTAACTATCTGGATCTTCAATTGAGAGTAGGGTTGACATTTTCATGGAATCATATCCAACGCAATCCCAAAACTTATGCTTGAGAATAAAATGCAAACAAAACTGAGGTTTTGTTTTTTCTTTTCTATTCCATTTTTTATGAACAAGGTGCAATTTTCTAGTTCAAGCCAAAACCAGACAAGGCCACAAAGGAAGTGGCGGTAACCCAAAACAGGAAAGAAGAGTAATATCCAAAACCAAAAAGTCTACAGCCCACAAACAAAGACACAAAACATCCCAAAACATCTAGCAGCTAGAAAATGGTCTGTGGCAAGATCTAAATAGACAAACTGTCAAGAACCTTATCCACTTTCCATCTCTCAAAAAACAAACTCTCTGGAACCATTCCTTTTATTGGGAACATGACTAAGCTCATTGACTTGCGTTTTAGTAAAAATAATCTCACCGATTTGATTCCAGCTTTTATTGGAACTTTGAAACACCTATCTGTTCTTTATCTAGGAGGTAACAAACTCTCTGGTTTCATTCCTTCTTCTATTGAGAACATGACTATGCTCACTAAACTTGATCTGGGCATGAATAATTTATCTGGATCTGTTCCTCGGGAAATAGGACAACTCGAATCCCTTGTTGTATTGATATTGTCCTTCAATAATCTCAATGGTTCTCTGCCCCCCGAGATGAATAATCTCACACATTTGATGAGTTTGCAAATGTTTTCAAACAATTTCACTGGCCATTTACCACAAGACTTGTGCCTTGGTGGGCTACTTGTAAATTTTACAGCCGCCTACAATCATTTTTCTGGCCCAATCCCTAAAAGCTTGCGAAATTGTACTAGTGTATTTAGAGTTAGGTTTGAATGGAACCAATTGACGGGGAATATTTCTGAAGATTTTGGCCTCTACCCAAGCCTGAACTATGTGGACAATGATTTGTCTGGTGAGCTTACATGGAAATGGGGAGGTTTTCACAACTTGGCGAGCCTAAAATTGTCAAATAATAATATCACCGGTGAGATACCATCAGAGCTTGGAGAGGCCACTGGTCTACAACTGATTAATCTCTCGTCAAATCTCCTGAAGGGGACAATTCCAAAAGAATTGGTGCAGTTGAAGGCGTTGTACAACCTTACTCTTCATAACAACCATCTTTTTGGTGTCCTACCCGTTGAAATCCAAATGCTATCTAAACTTCGTGCCCTTAATTTAGCTTCTAATAATCTTGGTGGATCAATCCCAAAACAACTGAGAGAGTGCTCGAACATGACTATACTCTTGCCTCTAAATCTGGCACACAAAGCTTCTACATAACCTTCCAACGTTACCTCTTGCCTCCCAAACTCCTCAAAGTTCTGGTGCCAATATAATGCTATTCCATCAAGGGAGTTTTTCAGAATCTCCATTCTTTTCATGATCAAAATGTTGATTGCATCTATACAACCACTTACGGGCATCTTCCCCATCAACGCTGGGAAAGTCACATATGGGTTTGTGCTTCCTAAACTGAGAGTGCTCACCACTAGGTAATCAAGTTATTGCAACTTATGAGTTGTTTGTTTGTCTCGGGTAGTATTAGCCTCCCCTGTGGAAAGTTGTAGTGTTTGAAGAAGGGATGTTTGTTGATAAGCTATTCCCCTAATGAGACCCTGAGTTCATTAAACTTAGCTTCATGGTTGCTTTTTGTGGTCACCAGTTTGTGATTGTAAGACTCCAACATTTTCATCATTTGTTCATAATCTTATGCTTGATCCTTGCTGACAGCTTCAAGGGAGCTCTCCAGCTTTTTGATGTCTTGAGATCTAGTGTCAGGAGCCATGTTCAAAAGCTACAATGGAGTCTACTAATCACAGGGATCAATAAACTCGCCGGCGATGAATAACATAAACGCTGGATGATAGGGAATAAAGAAGAAGAGAGAGAAGGAGAGAAGGACATAAATCGGTTAAGTCAACATTTTCATTCTACTGTTTTCACGCTGGCATTCTGTTACAAATACTAACTGAAAGAGCGGCTAAGAACAACTTCCAATTATCAAGCAATAGCCAACACGTGGCAAGAGTCTCTGCTAAATAAAAGAAACACCAACATTTAAACGACGTGTCTAGGTAGTAATTGAAACGGTGTGTTTTGTGACGTCATACCCCTGCGATCTTCTAACGTAGGAAGTTGAGACAAAGATTTCAGAATTTGTGTTCATTTAGTATATTGTTGGTTAAGTATAATGGTGCATAATATTTTTAAAATTAGTTTTTAATTTAAAATATTTTAAAATATTTTTTTTAATTTATAACATTAACATATCAAAGTTATTGAAAATCATTAAAAATACATCAATTTAATATTATTTCAAGAAAAACACACTTTTTAAATGTTACAAAAAAACAAAAGCTATCATATTCCTAAATCAATTTGAATAAGTGAGTTTTTTTTGTATAGTTACATTAAATATAAATGATTTACAGATATTATTAAATTAGACTTGAAATCCTATTACATGAGCTCTCTCTCATATTTCTATGTGTGTATTATTTTATATGAATATTTAAAATATGATGAATAAGTATGAATTTATAACTTTTTTATTTGAAATAAATAAATACAAAAATAGTAAAAAAATAGATTTATTGATACCCTATTAAAGATGTGTTGTTTGTTACCTTAAAATTTAATTATTATTATTATTATTTTATGAATGAAACTTGTTAAGATTTGTTGAGTGAAAAATTCCTAAAACGAAGACCATTTTTGCATTATTTCTAACAATATAATGTAAAGAGCTGTGCTGGTCACCCGCATCAGCTACATTATCATTTTCATGGGTTCTGTTCATTTCCTTGGGGGAAGGGTTCTTCGGCTTAGTTATTTTGTTTCCCGCAATTAAAGTAAATATAATTTTGAAGGGCGAGCAGGCCCATGAGGCCCGCTTTTTATACACTAAACTGCAGTTTAAGCCCATACAAATATAAAAAAAAATATAAATATGCCTGAAACGCAGACAAACATGTATTCAAATGGATTTATAGAATTTGATGATAGTTATTGTTTTTTAAAATAATTTTAAAAAATATATATATTAAAATAGTATATATTTTTATTTTTTAAAATTATTTTTTATATTAGTATATTAAAATAATTAAAAAAAATAATTTTAAAAAAACTATAATATTATAGTTTAGAATATTATAATTGTTACAAAAAATATTCAATGCTGTTTTTCAAACCTCTTAGGCAAACGCAAATATTATTTTAATATATTTTTAAATGAAAAACACTAAAAACATTAGCGTATCAAAATGATCTAAAAACACTAAAACAATATTAAATTAAAGCAAAGAAAAATATAAAAATATAAAAAAAATTCAAATTTTTTTAAAAACATTTTTAAAACATAAAAATAAACAGGTGAATTGACGTATTTGTTTTTGCGTTCCCAAACAATAATAATTCAATTTCAACTAGAAAATAGGGTACTGCTTGGCATTGGTGACAAAGTATTCCTCGATAGATTTCGTATTGATTTTTGGCATTCAATATCTTTCATGTAATCACAATTGTGCTAGTGGAAACAACATCCTTTATAAACTCTATATAAGATATTATAGCTTTATACATCATTTACGGCCAATAACATTTTTTTTTTGCTACATGATAAAAGTTCTTTGTTGTCTCTGTTTTTTTTTTGGTACCCAGCTGCTCTCTTTTTAGCTGTAAACAAGACCGAAGAGAAAACACAAAGGTGAAAAAAATGCTAAAAATAAAAATAAAAAATAAAATGATATCAAAATTCCAGTTTTTTATTTGCTAGTACCATTATTCCTCTTTCCTTTGAAGCATAACATTCAGAAAAATAAAAAATTATCACATCTACTGGAACACCTAGGATATGCTTTGTAGCAAAAATAAATTAGTTATAGCTTTTTTTTGTGTGTTTTTTCCTTTTTTTCAATTAATCTTTTTTTTGTTTAATTGAGTTCTTTAATATTAATTTTTTTTTTATTTAGTTATAACACTTATGACACGAATCTCAGGTTTAAACGGTTAACCTGATTTAGCGGGTTAATCCAATTGACTCATATTTTTTTTCTTAATTAATTTTTTTCTTTCAATTTTTTCTTTTAATATCGATTTAATTTATAATTACACTTCGTGATTTGTTTACTTTTCATTAGATTATCCTAATCTCATGAGGGAGTTTTATTGTACTCCTCCTCACAAAGCACTATTCATTGAAATAGTGCTTTGCTTTGTTTTTTTTTCTTTTCAATTAATATTTTTTTTGTTTAATTTCATTCTTTAATATTAATTTTTTTCTATTTAGTTATCACATTTTCATGACACGACCTTGTAGCCACATCCAAAGCTCTTGGGTTTGGCATTACAGCCAGACTCAATGCTTTTGGGTCTGGCGTTGTAGTTAGACTCACTTAAACTTGGCTCAGACAAGTTTAATATTATTATTAATATTAAAAATATTATTATTTGTATTATAAATATTATTATTTTTATTATAATGAATATTACTAATATAATAATTAATAAATTTGAAAAACAATATTATTAATATTGAAAAACAACCATAGATTTGATTTGAAGGGTAAAATTAAAAATTATAAGAACTTGGATCAGACATGTTTAATATTATTATTAATATTATAAATATTATTATTGTCATTATTATTAATATAATTATTAATAAATTTGAAAAAAAAATTATTACTATTAAAAAATAATCATAGATTTGATTTGAAGGGTAAAATTAAAAATTGTTGTTGTTGTTGTTGTTGTTGTTGTTATGATAATTAGTGTTATTCTTATTCTTAATATTGTTATTATTTTTATTATTATTAAATTTTAAAAAAAATATTATTACTTTTGAAGAAAAACCACATATTTGATTTGAAATGATTAAAAACTATAAGAACTTGAGTCAGACAGGTTTAATATTATAAATATTATTATTTTTATTATTATTTTTATTATTATTAGGGGAACCATGCCCCAGAAACTTGGAACTGAGGCGCCGGACCCAAGTTTATAATTATTATTGTTGTTATTGATAATAAATTTTTAAAAAATATATTATTACTATTGAAGAAAAACCATAAATTTGATTTCTATGGATAAAAAACTATAAAAACATGGGCCAAACAAGTTTAATATTATTATTAATATTAAAAATATTATTATTTGTACTATAAATATTACCATTAGTATTATAATTAATATTATAAATATTATTGTTGGGTTAGGCGTTACAGCCAGATCCAAGACTCTTGAGTCTCACTTTGCAGATAAACCCAACGCTTTTAAATCTTAGCTTTTTTGATATTTTTTTATGCCAAAAAATTGGTCAACGGCATAGCGTGGGCTACCTAACTAGTAATATTCTAATTGTAAACAAAATGTAAAGTACACAACTTTTTAGTAGTTGGATTCAATTAACCAAACTATCATATAATATAAATCAACCTATTCTTAAACTTTTTACAAAATTCTTCGCAAACATGATATTAGTTTGAAAACTAAACCGCGTGGGTTTTTCATTGTAGCACATCCACGATGAAATGTGTCATAGGCTACAGTAAAATTATCCTTTTACCCTTTATTCTATAATTTTTAAAGCTTTACTTGAGGGGTAAGATGGTCTTCACACGTGATTAATTTGTCATTCTTGATTTATTTGGGCATAATACAATCTTTTTGTTTTTTTTTTTCAATAATAGTGTAATTATCATGTTGTCTTTAAAGAGTGAACAATCAAAACCTTTGATCCAGGAACCGTGTGGTAATTTTAGTTTTGCCATGAACAGTTGAATTGCATAGTTACCTTTACTATGCGAATTTGTTAGCCTTGGATTCAAAGGCTTGATTGTAATTTTATAAGGTTGTTTTTTGTTATTATTATTTGGTCACTGAAACATTTTTGGTTAGGTGCACGTAAAAAAAAGTTGCTAACACACGTTCGGCTGACTACGGTAGTTGAAATTAGGCTTCCGTCACATCATTTAATGCGTCTCAGCGTCCTCTTCCTTCTCTTGACTTTTTTTTTGTGAGATATGGTTTGGCGCCGATTGACTTTTTTTTTCTTTTCCTTCTCTTTCTTTCTCGGATTATGTGTTAGCCATGCAAAAAATTACACCAGCCCTTCCATTTCTTTTTTCTTTTAATTCAATCATTCTTCTCTTAATTGCATTTAATTTATTTACATAGATTATTTGTAATTGAATTTTATTTTCGATTTGATCTATGGCTATTTGATTTTGTTAGTTTTTTTTAATTTGATCATATTCTTTTAATTGCTATTTTTTTTGTTTTCAATCATTTTCTTGATTGATTTTTTTTTCAATTCTCTCCTTGAGCATTTCTTTTCATTGAATTTTTATGTCAAGTTTGGTGGTGTCAATTTTTTTAATTGTTATTTTTTTAATCATTTGCTTAATTGATTTGTTTTTTTCGATTCCATTCCTAAACTTTTAATTTCATTTAAATTTTCCCTTAACATTTAATTTCAGTTGGTTTTTATGTTGAATTTGATCCTAATTTTTTTAATTGCTATTTGTTTTGTTTTGTATTATTTTTTTCTATTAATATTTTTTCTTTTAATTTCATCCTTCAATATTTGTTTGGTTAAAAATCTTGTTTTTTTATTTTTTAAGATTTGCTTAGTTTGGGTTAACTTTGATATTTTTTAAAGCATTTTCTCTCACCCTTCGTAGTTGTTGTAAAGTAAACTACTTTGTAGATGTTGGATTCAATTAATCAAACTATCATATAATACCACACTATTTTTTTTGTGGTACACGAAACAATGTTTTCTTAATAAGATGCTTCCATGAAACTACGCATCACTATTTTTCTAGGATTGTCCTCCTCCCACGGCCTATAGAGTTTCATTCCTTCTGGGAAATCACCTCGCATGTTGGACTCTAACTTTTGATTTTTAAAATTAACCAAATAAGGTACTAAAATAAAAAAACCATAAGAATATATGGTTTATGTAGCTCAATTAAAAAAAAATATTGTTTTAAGCTGTTTTTGTTTTAATAAAACATTGCTAAAAAATATTTAAAAATCAAATTAGTCTTGATCAGGTGACCAATTTTCCAATTTACCCATAAAGTTAACTGGATTGCACCGATGGACTCCTTTTAATTAGTTTAGTTTGAAATCTAATTCACATTAAATTATTAATTAACAACTTAATTAATAATTTGTGGAAGCTATTATTAATTGCTTCCACAAATTATTAACAACATAATATATTCTTATATATGTTGTTAACAACATAAGAATAAATTAGTAACTGGGTTGATTCCGAGATTTATCGAGATTTAATAATATATTCTTATGCTGTTTTTACATTGTGGAAGCTACCTGATGAGTTCTGCATCTCCCACTTTCACGTCATTTTTTAGTATGATTAGTTCAAATGCTAGCTATTTTAAACCTTGGAAGTCAAGGTTGTAATGATTTAAAGTTTTTTAAGAATGAACACTGCACCCCCTCACCAATTTAAAAGGGTGTTTATGTTGGGATAGTTTTTAATATTGCAGTTTGAAATATCATTTTTAATTATGATTGGTTGATTTGAAATATTTATTTGATTAAAATTATTGTTGAATAAAAAGTAGTTTAAAAATATTTGGTTAAAATAACTTTTAAAATAATATTGATAATAAAATGATTGAATTATTAATACATTATAAATATAACAATGCGAACCATAATTTATTCGAGAAAGCTACATTGGTATCAAAATAATTGTGGTGCATCTTATTTGTGGTCTACTGCTTCTGTTTCTTACTAAACACTAAAAAATATTTTCATTTCTTCTTCTTGGAAATCACCTCGCAGTTGGACTCTAAACTATGATTTTTAAAGCCAAATAAGGTATTGAATTAAAAAAAAACCATAAGAATTCATGGCTGACCAGGTTGATTAAATTAAAATATTGTTTTAAGATTTTTTTGAAAAAAATAAAACAACTTTATTTTAAAAAAAATAAAAATCAAATTTAATCTTCATCGGGTTGATTAATTCTCCGGTTTACCTATAAAGTAAATTGAATTGAACCAATTAACTTATATTTAGTTTAATTTAAAATTTAATTCAAGTTAAATTATTAATTAATAAATTGCTAGGTTATAAGCGAGCCACATTTAATTAATAGTGCCTTTGTTTACATTGTGGAAGCTACCATATGAGCTTCAGATCTCCCACTTTCACGTCATTTTTTAGTATTATTATTAACTAACAAACTACCATTTGCTAACCCCTGATAGTCAAGTTTTTTATTAAAACAACTTTTGAAAACGATTTTGATAATAAAATGATGAATATTCTTTTATAGTTTTGAATTTCATTATGGTGCATTGAATTATTAATAAATTACATTTACAACAATACAACATTAAAATCTTACTTATATTATTTTATTAAACTGGCTGTAATTTTATAATGTACATAATTCATTTGATAAGTTCTCTGTATTCATTATGGAGCATATGGTTTCTGCTCTACTGTCTTGTTTGTGTAACAACTATAGGAAAACAAATTTATAGATGTATTAGAGCTCCCTTTCAGGCCATAAGACTAACACACTCTAAAATTATAGCCTAATTCCGCCACTGCTTCTTTTTATTACCATAAGACTAACACACTCTAAAACACAGCGTCAGCTCCCTTTCAGGCCAAACCAGCAACCTCAGAACGATCGAATCATCACCATCGTCGGTGTCTCTCTCTTCCACACCAGTAAC
>Ga0307517_10009269_pt1 | contig 13992 bp, 21 predicted proteins | sample 23_EM_MG_FD_194515 | JGI IMG/M metagenome (GOLD analysis project Ga0307517, IMG submission 194515) | Populus trichocarpa ectomycorrhiza microbial communities from riparian zone in the Pacific Northwest, United States - 23_EM | ecosystem: Host-associated > Plants > Roots > Unclassified | place...
TATATATATATATATGGAAATTCTTCCCAGATCTATTGTACTGGAAGAGGAAGAGGCTTCTGAGAATCTGGAACTTGTAGAGTGTCGGTGGAAAGACAGTTTGACTTTTCCATCTGTGTATTGGGTAATATTTTTAATTTGGACATTGGGTTGAGATTGTAGTGGTATTTCTGGTGGTTCTGCACCTTCAAGGATCCAATCTTCTGGTAGGGATATGTCTTTCCATTGGATTGCTTTTGGGACAACAATGTTTAAGCGGGATAAATCTGCTTGTAGTAGGAGTGTTTCGCCTTTTTTAGATTGGAATTTGTGTTTGCTGGCAAAGGCTGAGAACATGGCTTTGTAATGGATTTTGAATATGAGAGCAACAGGGATAGATCCTTCGAGCATGTCATAATTGTGGGTCTTTATTTGTAGTAGCATACTTTGCAAGATATTTTTGTCTTTGATGGATATGGTTATGTTTGGATAACAGTCGAATGATACCAGACCACTACAAAGGCAAGACTCAATAGAACTGAGGAGGGAGTCTTGGAAGTTTTGAAATCTAGCATCACGGAGGACAACTAGAATGGAGGTGTTTAAGCCTTCTTTTGTAAGGGGTTTTATTCCGACTTGGACAAGGCCAACATGAATATATTTATAGTTTCGGGCTAGATGTTTTTGTAGGGATTTTTTAGAGAGGAGTTGAATGGTTTCAAAAGGTTTGGTAAGCTGAATATCTCGTTCTTCAATTTTGATAGTAAAATCTATTTTGAAAATATCATATTTAGATTTTGATAAATCTGTGTTTGAGAAAATTTTGGAATTTTCCAGTCATCAATGCTTTTTGTAAAGTCTTCAATAGTTATTTCTTCACTTTGTACTATTCTTCTGCTTTCAGAAGATTCAGAGGTAGGATCACCTACATATCCTAAACTCCTTCCAAACATATGAGGACCAAACACCCATCTTTGACCCATCCGGAAACACTATCCAAGACGCTGTGTCAACCCTTATTCTTACAATTTCCTTACATTTTGTTGGAGACCCTTCACATTTGAAAGACAAAAATGCTGAACTCCTTTCCAACCTTAGATATAAGAAGCTAAGTGACTTTCAATGGTACAAAAACACCTTCCTTACCCGTGTCATGCTTAGGGAAGATTCAAACCAACCCTTTTGGAAAGAAAAATTGTTTACAGGACTACCTATTCTCTTAGGAGAAAAGGTTAGAAACAAAATCAAAGATACCCTTACAACAAAAACCATACCATATGATCAGCTCACATATGGTGAACTTGTAAGCTTTACTCAAAAGGAAAGTCTGAAGATCTGTCAGGATCTTAAACTCCAGAAGCACCTAAAGTGGGAAATGAAACGTACCAGACAAGAACTTAGTAGTTTCTGCCACCAGTTCGACCTTTTCACCAAAAAACCCTCCTGCAGTGGAAATTGTTCACAACCCAAAAAATATTCGAGCCAGAGACCTCCTTATCGATGATCAGTACATAAAAACCAACAACAATTCTATTCTAAACCAGATCAACCTTACTACAAAAAGCCCTACAAATTTACCAAGCCCCATAAACCTTTCCAGTCGAAACCCAAAACAAAATTTGACCCCAAAAACATTACCTGTTATAAATGTAACCAGAAAGGACATACATCCCGTTTCTGCAAGGTCAATACCAAACTTCATGAACTCCAAATAAACGAAGATACCATCAACCAAATACAAAATCTCTACATTGAGGCTACAGACACTGACCACTCTCCTTCAGACACTTCTGAAGAAGAATTTCAAATCGATGAAATAGCAACCACCAGTGCTACGTCAGATGCCTTTACAAATTCTAAACAAATCAACGTCTTGACCCAAGATCAAGAATTCATTCTTGAGGCTATCAAACGACTTGATGATCCTCAACTTCAAAAAACCTATTTGGATAAATTATTGAAAGACTTTAGCCAACCGGAGCAACCCCCGCCTAACCGTTCTATATTACCTTCTACCAGCACCAATACCTATGACCTTACAAAGATCCTTGGCAAAAAGAAATCCAAAACCACAGTCACCATTCCAAAATTACATTCTGAAATCAAAACCCTCAAATCCGAATTGCAAACCCTCAAACAGGCCTAACAGAAAGACTCTACCATATTACAACACCTTCTGTCCAAAATTGAAAGCCAGTTTGATACAGAAGATCAAACCATTGAATCTCATGCATTACCACATACACTTACAAGTATTGAGCATATTCCAGATGATTTTTTAAACGTACTAACGCAAATATCTTTCAAGAAATATTTAATTAGAATTCATCTTGTTTTCTCAGAAGATTTCAAGCTTGACACTATTGTCTTATTTGACACAGGTGCAGATTTAAACTGTATCAAAGAAGGCATGGTTCCAAAAAGATTTTTACAAAATACCTCTGAAAAACTCTTTACTGCTAATAATTTCAAATTACATATTGCAGGAAAAACTCAAGCCTCCGTTTTCAACAAAGGCATTTCTCTTAAAACATTTTTTATTGTTACAAAAGACATCAATTATACCATCATTCTTGGCACTCCATTCATTGACATGATTACTCCATATCAAGCACATCATAATTGTATTACTTTCAAAATCAACAATACCAAACTTATTTTTCCATTCTTAGAAAAATCTAAGACTAGAAATTTAAATTTGATTAAAGCATGTTCCATACATACCTATCATATCAATGCACTGATTCATGGGAAATAATTTCATCTACATGATTTACAAAACCATGTTTCTTTTTGTCGTATTAACAAACAATTACAAAGTTCTGATTTACAAAAGAAAATCATTGATTTCCAAAATAAGATTGAACAATAGATATGTTCAGACTTACTTAATGCTTTCTGGAAGCGAAAATAACACATCGTTGATCTTCCTTATGAAGATACATTTTCAGAAAAACTCATACCTACAAAAGCAAGACCTATACAAATGAATGTTGATTTAGAACAACATTGCAGACTTGAAATCCGCGATCTCGAGTCTAAAGGTCTTATCTAAAAGTCTCGATCACCCTGGTCGTGTGCGGCCTTTTATGTTAATAAAAATTCTGAAATCGAAAGGGGCACACCAAGACTTGTGATCAACTACAAACCTCTAAATTCTGCTTTAAAATGGATCAGGTATCCAATCCCCAACAAAAAAAGATTTATTACAAAAATTGCACTCCGCATTCATATTTTCAAAGTTTGACATGAAATCTGGACTTTGACAAATCTAGATTGATCCCAAAGATAGATACAAAACTGCTTTTACAGTTCCTTTTGACCAATACGAATGGAATGTAGTGCCATTTGGCTTAAAAAATGCACCCTCCGAATTTCAACGCATCATGAATGACATATTCAATGCACATTCAAAATTCTGCATTGTTTACATCGATGACGTGCTCATTTTTTCACATTCCATAGAACAACATTTCAAGCATCTACATACCTTCTTCCATACTGCCAAGCAAAATGGTTTAGTTGTTTCTAAAATAAAAATTTCTCTTTTTCAAACTCGTGTCCGTTTCCTAGGTCATTACATCTGCCAAGGTACCGTAACACCAATAGAGAGATCTTTAAACTTTACTAATAAGTTTCCTGACAAAATCACTGATAAAACCCAATTGCAAAGATTTTTAAGCAGCTTTAATTATGTTTTGGACTACTATCCCAATATTAGTCGTCTATCCAAACCTTTACATGACAGATTAAAAACCAACCCCATTCCTTGGTCTGACCTCCATACCAACCTCGTCAAACAGATTAAGAAACAGGTCCAAACTATTCCTCTCCTCCATTTACTAACCCTTTAGCTCCTAAGATTCTAGAGACTGACGCCTCTGACCTAGGGTATGGTGGGATTCTTAAACAGCTACAAAATAACAAAGAACAAATACTCCAGTATACATCTGCCCACTGGAATGACTGCCAGAAAAATTACTCTACTATAAAAAAGAAGATCCTTTCAATTGTTCTTTGTATTACAAAATTTCAAAGTGATTTATTAAATCAAAAATTTCTCTTACGTGTGGATTGCAAATCTGCAAAAGAAGTTCTCCAAAAAGATATCCAAAATCTTGCTTCCAAACATATTTTTGTCCGATGGTAAGCCATTTTAAGTATTTTTTATTTCGATATTGTTTACATTAAAGGAGAATCAAATTCCATCCCTGATTTCCTAACTCGAGAATTCCTTCAAAACAGGTCCTGATGCCTCCTAAAGCAAAAGCCAAAGATAAGGGAAAAACCCCTCAAACACAACCTACAAAACCAGAAAGCCCCAAGCCTTCTACAAAACTCATGTTTTCAGCCATCCTAGCCGCCAAACCTATCAAATCTTGGTATGAGGCAGTTATTGAAGACGAAAAAGCTACAAAACCACCACAGGTACAAACAGACGTAGTTTAACATTGGGTTGACACTATATCCAAATTGCCAGAATTACTCCTGGCATTGCAAAAAGTGTCCCAACAAGCCTCCAGTGACTCCGTATCTCAAACAAGTAGTATTTCCAAATCACTTTCAAAACCCCAAGGAGGCATTTCATCTTTAAAACTCTTCATTTCCTTACAACAAACCAGTTTTCTAAAAATCAAATCCAAATATATTTTCAAAACTACTTTCCAAAATATTTTAACTATGGAAGAAGGATTTTACCATGAAAACCCTTCCATTGCTGCTTCAAAAAATTTCCCTCCAAAATGGTACTACAAACCTTGGAATCTAGCTCAACCACAGTCCTATTATGCAACCATCCTTGAAATTACCGATTCTGTCAAATTCAAACACTTCAAACTACATTCTGATCACATTGAACCGGCATACTCTACATGCATTATTCACAAAGTCATCCACCCTAAAGATTGGGGGCAACCCTTGCATCAACCTCTCTCCTTCCTCATGCACTACCGAATAAGCCCCCAAGACTTCAATACTACCTACACATATTAGGATTACCAACAGGCATGGTTTAATGCCTTCTTCATCCAAAATCAACATCATAGCCATTCTTGGCTTTTCTACTTCCACAGTACCATGAATACTACAAATCTCCCCCTCTGTCCTTCAATGATGGGACTTTTATGGTTGTCATGTTGACTACCTTAAAGAGCATCCTTTAATTGAAAATGGTTATCTATATTTCAAAAATAATTTCCAACCAGCTCCTTCTGAAAGAAAGTTTTCTTCCCTCCTTATCTTCTGTACAAAATTTTTTGTTCCGTGGATATATTCATGGTTCTATGATTATAATCTACAAAATGGACATCCAATACTTGTTCGCAAATTCAAAATCAAGTGGTGGGATTCCTTTGCAGCTGAGTCCAAAAGTTCAAAATTAGTTGTTACAAAATGGTTACAAAAACATCAAACAGCTCTCATCATTGATCCTCATCCTCGATCAAAGTTTTTAGCCTGAAAGGCTCAAACAGCAGCTCTCCTTGCCTCTGCTAGAACTGAGGAAGAATACCTACAAATAGTACAAGGAATTATACAAAGCCAAGACCCGGAAACGGTCTTGTCCCAATCCAGCTCATCTGGCTCGACATCTCCTGCCATTTCCCTTGGCAATGATAATGAAGATGACTGTTTTGGTATCCTGCCATCTATCAAGCGACGTTAAAAAAAAAAGTATTTTAGGCCTTTTTAGGCTCATCTGTTTAGCGCCCATTTCTTTTTAGACTCATATGTTTTGAGTCCTTTTGTCTTTAGGCCCATCTGTTTTAGGCCTTTTTCTACAAATGTTACCTGCTATTACAAACCAACAAATCAAGTGTCGGTAGCAAGACGACAACAAAGGAAGCTTCACCAAAAACATGGACAATTTCTATTTTGTCATCATCCAATTAAGACAGACAATACCACATGGGTTCACATGGGTGCTGAAGAGCTTTTTCATCAGGACAGTTTGGCCCCTTCCTTGCCAATTCGTCTATAAAAGGCCACTTCAAGATCCACAAAGGACAGACCAATTTTTCCCCAGAAAATTTTACTCTCCCCTGTAACTCATATCTGTAACCCATCTCCATTCTCCTCTATAACCAATATCTCCTGTATTAATTTTCGTTACAAATTTAAGTAAGCTAATCTTATTTTTATCTGCATTTTTGTTATATCTGTTCTTGTTCTTTTTTATTCTTGTTATATTTAAGTGTGCTCTGTGTTTGATCAAGGATCCTGACATTGTTGGTCTTGCCTTGATCATTCGCATCAGAAATCTGTATATATTCCGCTTTTCTTTGTTCTTGTTCTTCTATAAAATCAGTATATAGGCTGTAAACCTGTGACCCGATCTTTTAGATCATTCTTAGGTATAACAACGCCACGTACTGAATACTCTGCTTATATCTACTTATATCTGTGCTTATAATACTCTGCTTTTTTTTTATCTATATATATATATATATATATATATATATTTGGTGTAAAAAATAATTTTTAAAAAATAATAAAAATATTATTTTAATACATTTATAGATAAAAAAAAGACATTTTAAAGAATAATCGCTACCACACTCTCAAACACGCTTTAAGAGAATATTTGAGAGTCTAGCAGTGATTGTTTTTTAAAGTAATTTTTGCTCAAAAATTATAAAAACAGTATTTTTTTTAAAAAATTATTTTTTATATTAAGATATCAAACTTAAAAATATAAAAAAAATTGAAATAAAAAATAAAAAAAATATTTTTTTTAAATACGAAAACAAAAAATTAAATAAATGAGTAATCTCCTCAACTTGATATTGCCTAGTGGTGGTTCATAAAGGAGGTGTCAAGTAACATTCGGCCCTGTTTGTTTTTGTGTTTCAAAAACGTTTTTGAAAAAATCTGATAATTTTTTATGTTTTTCTTTGCTTCAAATTAATATATTTTTTAGTGTTTTCATATTATTTTGATGTGTTGATGTCAAAAATAATTTTTTAAAAATAAAAAAATATATTATTTTGATATATTTATGAGTGAAAAGTACTTTAAAAAACAATCACAATCACACTCAGACACGCTCAAACGCTCTATCACCAGACTTGAATGCTAAAAGCAGTTGCTGCAACAAGATCATGATAAATGTTTTTTTTTAAAAAAATAGAACAGTGTCGTTTCGTTTTATTTTTTCATGATACTAACTAGATCGGTTTTATATGAGATTTAAATAAAAAAACTTAAATGAGTCAATCAGATTTTATCAATTTAAAATCTTATTTAGTTCAATAAAAAATAAAAAACACTTGTAATTGAATTTTAGATTTTTTAGATCAGCGTACTAAGTAAGGTTTTTCAAATTAAATTTTAGATCTTAAATTTTTTAAATTAATATACTGAGCTGAGAAAGTTCACCAACTAAGTAAAGTGTTTAAAATTGTAATAAAATTAACATGTTAAATTATCCAAAATAATTTAAAATAAAATAAAATTTAAAATTTCTCAAAAATAAATAAAAAAACAAACACTACCGAACTACCTCAATGATTATCCGGGCAGGGGCAGCGGGGTCCCATGCTAGACCCTCAATTCAACGACCATCATCACTGCCCTTGAACACACAAACGGGCAGCCCTAGATCATTCTAGAACATGCCACGTGTCACCACCTAACCCCGGCCCTGCTTTCTCTATAAGCCCAAAACCCAACCCTCCCTTCCCCTTCTCTTATCCTCTGCAAACCACACATATCAACACCTCCTTAGGGTTTTGCCTCTCCTTCTCTTTCAACCTTTTCGGTTCATTTCCAAGAGATAATCAGAGTAAAATGGCTTCTTCAACTGCCCAGATTCACGTTCTTGGCGGCGGCGGCGGAATTGGTGGAACATCTTCGATAAAACCCAGGTTTTCTTTTGCGCCAAGATCATCAGTATTCTTTGGTCAGAACCTTAGAGGAACCACAGCTACTTCCTTAAAACATACAAATAATACTTCAAGAAGAAGGTATAGTACAGGCCCCGTTAGGGTAGTGAATGAGAAAGTAGTTGGGATTGATCTGGGGACCACCAATTCGGCGGTGGCGGCGATGGAAGGAGGGAAACCCACGATAGTTACAAACGCGGAGGGGCAGAGGACTACGCCATCGGTTGTGGCGTATACAAAAAATGGGGATAGGCTCGTGGGGCAGATTGCAAAAAGGCAGGCGGTGGTGAACCCGGAAAACACCTTCTTTTCGGTGAAGAGGTTTATTGGGAGGAAGATGAGTGAAGTAGATGAGGAGTCTAAACAAGTTTCGTATAGGGTTGTGAGGGATGAGAATGGAAATGTGAAATTGGAGTGTCCTGCTATTGGGAAACAGTTTGCTGCTGAGGAGATTTCAGCTCAGGTATGCTGAGATTGCTTTCTCTGACTCTTTTTTTATTGAATTTGGAATTATGGGTCTGTTGTTTTTCCTGATACTTGAATGGTTAGTTTTTTTGGTTGAATTTTTGGTGCTTAGGAATGTTTCTTTGATGGGTATAAGTTGGATTGGCTTTTGGTGTATTTGTGTTTGTTTTTAGTTGATTTGGGGTTGGAAAATAGGAAGTCTTTCGTGTTTGTGGCAGCTTGAATGCTTCAAAGTGTAATTGCATTAGTAATTAACCTTGTAATCTAGCTGTATGCTATGTTGGTGTTAGGGTTTAGTGGCAACTAAATGTTTAGCCCTTTTTTTTATCTTCGGGGATGCATGGCGGAATAAACTTTAATATTGATGTTCCATGCTTGTTAGGTTTTGGATAATGAGCTCCTAGCTCAAGTATTTTCTTTCCACATTGTCATCGTTGGTTGTTTCAATTATCTTATATTGTGTTTTTACTTGTGTAAATTTAGGTTTTGAGAAAGCTTGTGGATGATGCTTCAAAGTTTTTGAATGACAAAGTGACCAAAGCAGTTGTTACCGTGCCTGCTTACTTCAACGATTCCCAAAGGACAGCAACAAAGGATGCTGGCCGCATTGCTGGCCTGGAGGTTCTTCGAATCATCAATGAACCGACTGCTGCATCATTAGCATATGGATTTGAAAGGAAGAACAATGAAACCATTCTAGTATTTGACCTTGGTGGTGGTACTTTTGATGTTTCAGGTATTTTATTGTTGCAGGTCATTAATTGCAAAGTGCAAAAAACATTAGTGGTATTGTTGTGATTGTGAAATAAAAGATTATGAAAGCTTTTTTTTGTTTTCTGCCCCTGTCAAAAAAAGAAGAAGGGAACATCGAAGACACAAACTGAACATCCTCTTTTTTCTATGTAGTGCTGGAGGTTGGTGATGGAGTCTTCGAAGTGCTTTCTACTTCAGGAGATACACATTTGGGTGGTGATGATTTTGACAAGGTTGGACCTGCTCTTCTTTGTTGCAAAAGTTCATTACACTTCTGTTGATTTAGTTCCAAGTGAGTTAACTGCTTGATTTTTTCTATGCAGAGAGTTGTTGATTGGCTTGCTGGTGACTTTAAGAGAGATGAAGGTATTGATCTCTTGAAAGATAAACAAGCACTTCAGCGGCTAACTGAGACAGCTGAGAAAGCTAAGATGGAGCTGTCTTCTTTGACTCAGACAAACATCAGGTACTTGTTTTGTGCATGTAGACTTCTCTCTCTTTCTCTCAAATGCTATAAATTTCAACTGATAAAACCTTCTCTTCTTCTGCAGTTTGCCTTTCATCACTGCTACTGCAGATGGCCCCAAGCACATTGAGACCACCCTGACAAGGGCCAAGTTTGAGGAGTTATGCTCTGATCTGCTTGACAGGTATTTTATTTAGCTGTTGGAATCAGCTTGTGTGCATCAAGCCATCATCTGCATTTTTGTCTTTGCTTTGAATGCTTTGGTGGTGCGAGCTCATGGCTGTAAGAAATGTGGCATCCTAAGCTACTGATTTTGTTCTTTCCACCAGGCTTAAAACCCCAGTTGAGAACTCCTTGAGGGATGCCAAACTGTCCTTTAAGGATCTAGATGAAGTGATCCTTGTCGGTGGATCAACACGAATTCCAGCTGTACAGGGGCTTGTAAAGAAGTTGACCGGGAAGGACCCCAATGTCACTGTCAATCCAGATGAAGTTGTTGCCCTAGGTGCTGCAGTTCAGGTGAGGCTACTTCCCTAATCTTAAACAAGACATGCTGTCCTTTTAAGATTACTGTCTCAATTACATGGTTAAAATTGACAGTATATATTTGCATAGGGAAAAATCTCTGCAGTCGTGGTAAATTTTCTTGTGAACTGATCTTTGCTCTGGTTCATCTCTAGGCTGGTGTCTTGTCTGGAGATGTCAGTGACATTGTGCTGCTGGATGTGACTCCATTATCTATTGGTCTGGAAACTCTAGGAGGTGTTATGACAAAAATCATCCCAAGAAACACCACTCTTCCAACCTCCAAGTCAGAGGTGTTCTCAACTGCTGCTGATGGACAGACTAGTGTAGAAATCAATGTTCTCCAGGGTGAAAGAGAGTTTGTGAGGGACAACAAATCTCTTGGCAGCTTCCGCCTGGATGGTATCCCACCAGCTCCGAGAGGGGTTCCTCAGATTGAAGTGAAGTTCGACATTGATGCCAATGGTATTCTCTCCGTCACTGCCATCGACAAAGGCACAGGGAAGAAGCAAGACATCACCATTACTGGTGCTAGCACCTTACCTAGTGATGAGGTATGTCTGTCCCTGAACTATTCAATCTGGATAGCATTTGATACTGCATTAACGAGTGCATATAAACTTCTGGTTAAAAATAGGAATTTCATTTCATGTTTTGAGCTGTGGTGCTGGCTCCTTCCGTATTCTACCTGCTCTTTAAAATTGGAATTTCAAGGTTAATGTGCTTGCTACGATACTCTTGTTTATAGACACGCCTGAATGCTATGATACTCTTGTTTATAGGACAAGTGCGCCAACTAAATACTCTTGTTTATAGGACAAGTGCGCCAACTAAATACTCTTGTTTATAGGACAAGTGCGCCAACTAATAACTGACAGGCTCTTTAGCCAATGCAGTATCAGAGCTGATCAATTGCTCTCATAGTAGAACAGGGTATATTGACTTGTGAATTTTATGCAGGTTGAGAGGATGGTCAGCGAAGCTGATAAGTTTGCAAAGGAAGACAAGGAGAAGAGAGATGCCATTGACACAAAGAACCAGGCAGATTCTGTTGTCTACCAGACTGAGAAGCAGCTTAAGGAGCTAGGGGAGAAGGTTCCAGCCCCTGTCAAAGAGAAGGTTGAGGCAAAGCTCCAAGAGCTCAAGGATGCAATTGCAGGTGGATCAACTCAAGTGATGAAAGATGCCATGACTGCCCTCAATCAAGAAGTCATGCAACTTGGCCAATCCCTTTACAACCAACCAGGTGCAGCGCCCGGTGCCGGCCCTGCCCCTGGCGGTGAAGCTGGACCCACAGATTCATCAAGCAAGGGACCTGATGGAGATGTCATTGATGCAGATTTCACAGACAGCAAATGAGATGGCAGAACTGTTTGCTGTGTTTTTTCCCCTTCTATGTCATTGAAATGTGTATAATAAATTTTGTGGGGATTGGGTCTGGTGCAAAGGCAGTCAAGTTTCCAGACATTTTTGCTACATCGAACTGAGAACAGATTGTTTCTAGTAGTATAGAGGATTAAACACCAACAGCAATATTTTACTAGCCAGAAATTTTTGGGTGCATAGACCCTGCACTTTTGTTTATTAATGATTTGCCCAGATTTAGTGTAACAAATTGTTGGTCTCTGTGTGCATGCGGTTGTTCAAGTCTCCTCCTGGTATCTGGATTTAGATGCTGGTCAAAGGTTTTTTAGCCCACTCTAACTTTATTTTTGCAACTTGATGGTAAAGGAATTCTAGTTTGACAATCTCATTGCTTGTAAAAAAAATGTCCCAATCAGCATGGCAATTGATCTAAAATCTAATCTAGGTCGGTGGTTGACGGATCAATAATTTTAATCTGCCACACATTTACACAATATTGTATGATTTGATAAATTTGACTGAGTCAATATTAAAATCAATTCAAATTAAAATGTAATTTAAATTAAACTTTAAATTAAAACCACGGAGTCAATATTAAAATCAATTCACTTTAAATTATAATTTTATCTGGTCAACCCAATGAACTATACAAACTATACAAGTTTGATTAATATGCAACGAAGGTATTACATATCTTCTACTCTAATGGTTGAATGAAAAAAAATAAACAATATGAAATAATTTAAATTACTCCAGTTGCATTATAGCAACGTATATGAGCTAAACTTATCCAGCTCCTCTGGTTTACAGCAGAAATCACAAGTTCCTCTGTGTTACTTTGAAATGTACCACAGAACATCCCTTTATGTGTAACTATAGCTTCATTTCCTGAAAAGATTTCTGGAATTTTTTCAGACAGTAACAGTTGCACAGCCATTAAGGCACCGAAACAAAAGTTGTGTGTTGTCTTTAACATTTGATGTATAAAGAAAATAGAAGAAAAAAATGTATTTTGCATCATCTTTGAGCTCAAAACAGCAAGTCGTGATAGCAAACCTGATGTTTCGTCGATGCTCTACTCCACAATTCTATTACCGGGGCTCTGGGGAAGACTGCCTGATCTATCAGCTGTCCTAAACCCATAAGAAGGGTTATCATCTTAGTGCCCTTTTTTGCTGGAGTTTCCACCCCCAAAATTGTGTCTACTGAAGTAGTATTGATGGAGGCCAATACCAGTAGGAGCTCTCCCAAAATCAGGTCGTCCCAGTGATGATGGTGATAGCCTGTTAGGTTCATGAGGTGGTCTTGAAGGTTGGTGACCATGAGGATGGTGTTGCTGGTTGTGTGGATAGTAATGGTGATGGTGCTGATAAAGATGATGATTGTTCAGGTTATTGCTTTGGTGGTGGGGGGAGTTCAGATTGCATAGACTTGGAGAGCTATGGACTCTAGTCAATAGCTTTCTACTAACAAGATGGTTATTCACACAGGTGGGTTCATGAGGCGCGGAATCAAAAGTGTTGCCTTCTGGAGAAGTACATTTCGGAGAGGAGCTAGCAGAGACGCTGGAGGAGGACCAGTTTGCGTTGATAGGGGGAAGTTTAAAATTGGCAGTTGTACGAACCATACCATTGATAGAATCCAGATAACGTTGTTCTGGTGCACAGGGATCCATGGGAGTAGTTTTTTCTATTGCAGCAGGATTTGAAGGGAACAAGAAGGCCCGGAACTTTGGAGTTCCTGCGCTTTCATGACGGTCATATTCATCAAGCATATGCTTCAGATCCTCGTCACTTTTTACAGACACCAAAACGTCAAGTTCTTCAGGTATAACCTGGTACTTCAGGACCATGTCTCCTTCGAACTCTGCACTAAGCTTCTTTGTAAACTCTGCACGTTACAAACAGGACAATATTAAGAGAGCCATATCATGATCATCTATAAGATAAGCAGAAGAATATGCAAAAGAAGTCACCGTACCAAACAATGTACTCTGACAGAAATTAACAGAAACAGTTAAAGCGGAAATATTTTTGCAGAGAAAACATAACAAGAAAAACAAACTAACCAGAGCCGTACACCACAACTACCACCATCACAATCCTAGTAATACTAGCGGATATAAAAGCTGCTGCTGCTGAGACTAGCTAGTAACTCAGTGTAGTAGAACTAGGCCTTGCTATTAATAGGACCACGGAAACATGGATATACTCGCTCCTCTATATACTTCACTTACCTGTTTTCCCACAAACTATATTTTCTAAGCTTACTCCACCTTAGTATATTGCTCCTAAAAACTTTTTAATTGGCTCAAGCCTGTTTTAATAACAACCCAAACCCTCAATGGATTTTAAAAGCATGGTTTGGACTCCCATCATAGTTATGGGTCTCATTGATAGGCCCATGCCCAACACCTACCACTAGGTGTGTTCAATGTCCAATGAGCTTGAACAACACACCTGAACTCAACACCCCATGGTTTAGGGCGACACACCCGAGCCCAAACATTGGGCCCACACCCAACACCCTCGTGGGTCGGGCGTGGTGCTCGAGGGCCCC
>Ga0307517_10009270_pt1 | contig 13988 bp, 5 predicted proteins | sample 23_EM_MG_FD_194515 | JGI IMG/M metagenome (GOLD analysis project Ga0307517, IMG submission 194515) | Populus trichocarpa ectomycorrhiza microbial communities from riparian zone in the Pacific Northwest, United States - 23_EM | ecosystem: Host-associated > Plants > Roots > Unclassified | place...
ATTTCTTTTTGAAGTTTCAGCTATTTAGAAAGGTGACCTATCTCTTGGCTTAGTAATCACTTACATGACCATCATTACAGTTGAGTTGAAATCTTTTAATGATAAGATGGAATTTTTCATCATACAGGTTGAATTATACCGTATGATGATCTTCTTGGTATTTGTTTGATGTCTAATTATGCAAGGCTTAGATTTTATAGGATTTCTCGGTATGATATGAAGTTCGATGCAAGACTAGTTTTCTGGTACAGGTTAAATTATGCAAGAGGATAAAATTATTGGTACTGGTTTGAATTCTAGTGATGTAGGATCAACTTCTTTGTATTTATTTGAAATTTAATGACTCGAGTACAACTTCTAGTGATGGTTTGAATTCCACTGATGCAGGATCAACTTCTACATAAATTTCTGGTGATGGTTTAAATTCCAGCAACACGAGATCATCTTCAAGAAAAACTTCTGGTGATGGTTTGAATTCCACCGATGTAGGTACATCCTCTGAATAAACGTTTGGTGATGGTTTGAATTCCATCGATGTAGGACCATTTTTTAGACAAACATCTAGTAATAGTTTGAATTCCAATGATGTAGGTCATCTTTTGGTATTAGTTTGAAATCCATTGACTCAAGACCATTTTTCTAGACAATCTTTTGGTGATGGTTTGAATTTCACCAATAAATGATCAACTTCTAAATAATTTCTAGTGATAGTTTGAATTTCATCGACACAATATCAACTTTTGAATAACTTCTGGTGATGGTTTGAACTCCATCAATGCAAGATCAACTTCTAAATAACTTCTTGTTATGGTTTGAACTCTACTAATATAGGATTGACTTTTGATGATGGTTTGAGTTCCATCGACACAGGATCAACTGCTGAATAACTTCGAGTAATAGTTTGAACTTCACCGATGCATGATTAACTTTTGGTGCTGGTTTAAAATCTAGTAACTTAAGGATAACTTCTGGAAAAAGTAAAATTCTCTATACAGGTTTGAGATGGAATTGCCATTTTATAAATGGTTGGTTTAAGGCTAACCATTTTAAGGTTTGGTTTATCTATTTTACTCCTAGTTATTACTATTTTAATCTATTTCACTCCTAGTTATTACCATTTTAAGGTTAGTTTTTAGGTGAATTAACATGTTCATAGCTAGTGACTCTTGATCATAACTTGTGATCAATAATTTATTAAGTTATACCAATGAATAACCAATGAACTTATATTAGGCTCATTAAACCCAACCCAAATCCTAGGAAAAGTTTGTGGATAACACCTTATTAAGGTTCATCTATGTTATAGTACCCAAGATTTATTTGTAATATTTGCTTTATAAAGATTGTATGCCCTAGTCCTATCTAAATAGTGTCTTATTGTTTTTTATCAGTGTTAGTGCATATCAGTGACATAACTCGTATATGTACATTCATAGTAAATGAACAACTTATTCAAAGCCAAGATTTTTACATCACACATGAACGGACCACATTGTGCCCCCAATCGACACCTAAGAGTAACGACCTTTAAGAGTTCATTTACATAGAAAACATTGATGGATGACTAACCAAAAAATATTTCATGCATTTTAAAAGAAAACTTTAATTTTAAAAATCAAATTACAAGATGAAGGTGTTACTCTTAATAAACATCCAAAGTAATGACTTGTTATAAGTTCATTTACTTTAGACATGGTAGGTGAATAATATGTTGACAATTGAAAATTTTACTTGAAAATTAAGTAAACATGATAAAGAATCAAATGAGGAGTTTATAAAAACATTGAAATGTCAGCCTTTTGAAGGCCTTTTAACATGAGTCAAAACCTTAATGTATTTTATAAACAAATTATAAAACCCAATGCAAATATACATATAAGTGTGGACATTATTATTTTATAAGAAGACAAACTCATGCATAAATAATACAAAAGAATGATTAAGAACATTAAACACGAACAAGATGTAAAATTAAAGGATTCAGCCTTGATACATAAAAACCGAAAGGTCTTGAAAACATATTAAATAGATTCACAATGCATGTTCATCCACAAAACACATTGAATACAATTCATATATGTTAAATGTTTGCATTACTTGAACTAGACCTTAGAATGGTAGGTCCATTTTGCTCTCTATTTTGATTTTTTTTTTGTTTTGGTTTTTGAAAAACAACATTAATGTTAATTCGGTAGAAAAGGTAATCAAGAATTATAAGATGGATGCAAATGCATCAAAAAAATATTTTTTAATTTTTTTTTTTTTTTTTTCCGAAAAGATGTCAACAAGATAAAAATAGACAAAAATTGCAAAATAGATGCGTGAATAACCGAAATGCATCAAAAATATATTTTTAAAATTTTTTGCTTTTTTTTTTATTTTGGAATTGTTTTTTTAAAAATAGATTAAAATTTGAGTTATAACAATTCATATATGTTTAATTTCATTCAGTATCTTTAATCTATCTTTTTCTTAGATTTTCACAAACTAATGAAAGTACATCATGTGACATATGCATGACCAAATTTGTATTTTTCTTAGATTTTCATATAAAAACTAATGAAAGTACATTATGTGACATGTGCATGACTAAATTTGTATTTTTCTTAGATTTTCATATAAAAACTAATGAAAGTATATCATGTGACATGTGCATGATCAAATTTATATTTTATATATCTAAAATACTTTTTATTAAAAAAATTAAAAAAGAAAATGCTAGATTTTTTTTTCAAAACTTACCACGTCTGAAATGGCTTACACATGCAACTTATTAAAATTAAATCTAGATTTATTCAACCCTAATTAAAATATCAAATTTTATCCTCTCACTCTTATCTCTCAGTAAGATGTATTTTCAACATATAAATTTTGAACTTGGTCATGTGAAAATTATATAATGTACTTGCATTAATTTTTTATAAGAAAAATTTAATGAAATAATAGATTAGAGACACTGTAACTTTTTAAAAATAGAATGAATGTAATTAAAGACATTATAAGGATAGACTAAACATAATTTTTAAAATGTATGAATATATGGAATTATTTCTCCTTAATTTGATATAATTCTCATTTCCATATTTATATATTATTTATGTTCTTACAAATCATTTAAATTATATATCAAGCTTAATATAATTCTAAAATTAGCATACATGGTTTAATATAAATAGATGGTGTGTGAATTACAATGAATATCCTAATTATCTTATGAAAATTTTTTATAATATACATGAAATGGAGTAAAGTAATAAGTGACATCCTATTAATTATTTAATAAGATATACTTTAAAGAAATAAATAAATATAAGTAAGAGAAAGAAAATAAAATTTATAACCAATTAAAAATAATAAAAATATTATATTTTAAATGGACACAAAAAGGACAACTCCTTGCACACTATTAAATTTCTGGTTATCTTACATGGAGTATTTGTTTTATAAAAAAACAAAAAAAGAACACGCTTGGGGGCAAGAAAAAGGCACCACGTAAATAAAGACAAGAAGAAAAGTTTGAGGCGGCGCCTTACGCATAAAAGGAAGTAGGGGCGCGAACCTGGACGATGTTCCTGGTTCTGGTTTTTCTTCTACAAAAACAAGTCAAGTAGGTGGTAAGTAATTAAAGAGGGGTTGCCGTTGCTCCTCGAGATCATTATTTTAGAATACAATTGTCCTTCTCTTCTTCTTCTCCTTCTTCTTCTTAACCAACAACAACATTACCTTGAGATTCAGATTGCGTGTCTGGAACCACAGAATTGGGATAGAACCCAACCCAACCCAACCTATCTTCGTAAGTGTTTGAGTTTTGGGTTGTTTATGGTTAGTTAAGACATGAGTTTATGTGTGTGTTTTTTCACTGGATGTCTGGCAGAAAATTAAAGGGTGTGTGTCCTCAAAAAGAAAAGAAAAAATGATTTGATTGATACCAAAAGTGGGTTTTAAGTCGTGGGCTAACAGTCTTCTTTGTTTGCTTTTGTTTCTGCTAGAAATTAAATGACAACGAGTATAGCTGGTGGAAGCAGCAACCTCCACTACCGGTTAAGTTTCCGCCAGGCTAAAGGTTGTAGACAATCTTCTTGGATTTCCAGTTTGACATTCAATGGATGCTTGCGGAATGAGATTTCATGGTATAATTACTATGAATCTTGGTTTTACCATTTAAGTCTTTACTCATTGTACGTTGGATTTACGTTGTTGTTAATTTGTCCGTTTGTTTGCACATGCTATTTTCCTTGCTTTGTAATCCCGTATTTTCTAAGAGGATTGCTGGTATTCTTTACATGTTTGTATGTAGTTGAGGTCACAGCTGCTCTCTCGTGGAAAAGATTTCCACAAAATAATCGTACAAGCCTCTGATCTGGCTATTTATTTATTTATGAAGTTATTCCCTATTACTGCCTTGTAGTTATAGAGACATCCCTTTAGCTGCATCAATGGTGGATGGCAGCCATCAATGGCCAACTTGCAAACCCACACATGCAGAAAAGATGATTTCTTTGTTGCTCTTTAAGATTATTTCTCTTTTGCCTCTATGGTGTTTGTTGAATAGACCACCAGAGAAATACAAGTTTAGAGTCGATTTCAACTTTGTGGTGTTTATGTCACTAAGATGATTACTCCGCTATAGAATTGCTTGGTGAGGAGTAGGCTGCCAGACATGTCTCTTTCTTCTGAAAATAAAGCATACTGGATAATGGTTCTTATGTGTGTCCTGATATTCGTTATTCTGGATTACATTTCATATAATTGCTTTCCTGACATTATGTCGATTTCGGGAGTAATCTTCCAGGTCGGATGGGCTATCAAAGTTGTTGCAGTTCCAGAGATATAAATTTTCCCGATCTACCATTAGCAAAAACTGGAAACCTCTTGGAACAAGAAAAGTAAGTGTATCATCTTGCTTGAGAGATAGTACAGTTAAGTACTTTGATTTTGCTGTCATTGGAAGTGGAGTTGCTGGTCTGCGCTATGCTCTTGAAGTTGCAAAATATGGAACTGTTGCAGTCATTACCAAGGCTGAGCCCCATGAGAGCAATACAAACTATGCCCAAGGTGGTGTTAGTGCAGTGCTGTCCCCATCAGACTCTGTGGAGAGTCACATGCAGGATACTATGGTAGCAGGTGCTTATCTATGTGATGAGGAGACTGTCAGAGTAAGATTCAGAATTATTAACGCTGTGAATCGTATAGTGTGTGTAAACTGATAATTGCAGTCTGTTGACTTTGAAGAATTTTATTGAATATATGCTGAATTTCTGTGAATTTAGAACATGCAATGAAAGGTTTGTAGGAGCACTTTCTCTAAGCTTGTATGTGCATTGTGAGACATATTTATTGATTGTTAATTAAATAAATTCTCTGCTTCTTTACTGTGTTTTTCATTATGTTTCTACTTTGTCTAGGTTGTCTGCACAGAAGGACCTGACAGAATTAGAGAATTGATAGCTATGGGTGCAATGTTTGATCATGGGGAGGATGGAAACTTGCACCTAGCAAGGGAAGGGGGTCACTCTCACCATAGAATTGTTCATGCTGCTGATATGACCGGAAGGGAGATTGAGCGAGCTCTGCTGGAGGCCGTTGTCAATGATCCTAATATCTCTGTGTTTGAGCACCATTTTGCCATAGATTTGCTAACTTCTCAGGTTCACATTTTAACGTTTTTTTTTAGTTAATAAAATCATGCGGTCTTAAACACTCTTATATGGTAAGCTTTAGTTGAATTGTTTCTAAAAGTATCCAGTGTTGTTAAAGGTGAAAGTAGCTAAAAGGCGTCAAGCCTGTAAAATTCCTGAGATGCTAGGCGCACGTCTAGGTGTTCACTTGAATGAACCAAGGCGATATGCTATAGATTAAAAAAAAAAAGTATTATATTATATATATATATATATATATCTTTCCAATTAAAATTAGATCATTAGAAAATAAAAAAAAATAAAAATACCATAACATGGTAAAAAAAGTTATATTTTTCACCCTTAAAACAAAATAAGATAATATAAAGTTGTAAGTAGTCAAATAGATTGAAAAGAAAACTTAAATATCATCATTATTCATTAATTTTCAAAAAATCTTCATCCATGCTTTCTTGTTCTATATGACTTTGTTCAACGCAAAGTATGGCTGGTGTTTCTTTTCAAGTGTCCTTCCTTGACTGTATGTCCCCTACTTTAAATGGTTTTTATTCTTTTTTTTATTCTAATCCTTATTTTTTATAAAAATACCTCGAAGTTGTTACTTGTGGTAAATTAAAAAAAAAAAAAACAAATAGGTCAAAACATAAATCAGTTAAAAAAAAAATCCAATAGAAAAATAAGTATTTTAATCAGGTGCCCGTTTTAACACCTGGCACCTACTCACAAGGCGCTCGCCTAGGCAGCGCTTCATTGAAATTCATCGCCCAAGGCTAATAAAGGCATTGTGGATGGCCTGGAGCGCCTCTTAACAACACTGAAAGTATCATAATATTATCTTTAATATATTATTTTAAAATTGAGTGATTGAGTGAATATATTGACATTTCCATGAATTCACTTATCTGCATTCGGTTATGTAAAGTTGAGTGTTCATAGCAGTGTGAATACTAGAATGAGCTTTTTGTTTGACATATGGTGGGAAGAGAAGTCAACTCAAAATATCAACCAATAGTAAATACAATGGCTAGAAGTATAATAAAATTGATGCTGGAACTAGAAAAATAGGTTCATGGTTGGTAGACAACCTCCAAAATGTAAATTGATTGATAATAATAAGAGACATGTCTGAAAAATAGGTCTAAATCCAAATCCTAACAGGAAAAGGACTCCTAATAGTGAATCCAAATGACATAACGATTCCTAAACTAAATAAGAAAAAATAAATTTACTAAGGAAAGTATTAATTCTTACAAAAGCTCCTGCTTCATTGTTGCCGAAATTGCAGGATGGTCCTGACATGGTTTGTCATGGTGTGGACACTTTGAACACTGAAACTCAACAGGTGATGACCGGTTCATTTAATCAGGACTCAGTTTATATTTTACTATAGAAGAAGTTGCAACTTTATCCTGAAAATCTTATTTACCCTCTCATTCCAGGTGGTTCGATTTATTTCGAAGGTGACTTTACTTGCATCAGGTGGGGCTGGGCATATCTACCCATCCACCACAAATCCTCCGGTAACTATAACTTTTTTAAATGCTGTTCCCCATGAGTATTTTGCTTCATCAGATAGTTTTTATTTCACCTTGTGTTCTTATAGGTGGCAACAGGAGATGGAATGGCTATGGCTCACCGAGCTCAAGCTGTGATTTCCAACATGGAGTAAGTAGACACTCATTGAATATTATCAGGAAAAGGAATATTTTCCAGTCATTGCTATCCTTATCTCTAGTATTGGTGACATAAATTGACAATTTGTGACTGCTTGTACTATTCTGAGGAATGTGGAAGGAATCTAAATGAAATCATTGTCTTAATTATGTACAAGATCACTTTCAGATGGTTTGATGTCAAAGATGGAATATCTGCCAGATACTTTATCCTTTAATATTATCAAGTAAGCTCAAAATGATCTGGATGGTTAGCTATGGAAGACCTAAAGATGATTTTGTTCTCATGTTACTGGTAGTAAATAGGTGTTCACTACCTGTTAGAGGTGGGATACATAAATTGGTGAGCTTTTTTGATTGAAATCTGCCAAGCCATTTATATTTAGGAGAGTCATTGCTTTCCTTTGGTATTTAAATACAATGTATCATTTTATCTGGCTTAGGAAATTTCCCATCAGGTATCTCATCCCTGCTTATCTTGTACTTTCCAGTAGGTAATTGGAGTCATTTTAACTGGGATCTTTCTTTCTTTCTTTTTTCTGATTGGATCTTAGTAACCTGCACTTCTGTTTTCTTTTACTTTCAGATTTGTGCAGTTCCACCCAACTGCTTTAGCTGATGAAGGGCTTCCCATAAAACCAATCAAAGCTCGAGAAAACGCATTTCTCATCACTGAAGCTGTAAGGGGCGATGGAGGCATCCTCTATAACTTAGACTGGGAAAGATTCATGCCCCTGTATGATGAGAGAGCTGAGCTAGCTCCTAGGGATGTAGTGGCGAGGAGCATAGATGACCAGCTTAAGAAGCGTTGTGAGAAGTATGTGCTACTTGATATTAGTCACAAGCCTAGAGAGAAGATTCTCTCTCACTTCCCCAACATAGCTGCTGAGTGCCTCCAGTATGGCCTGGATATAACCCGCCAACCAATTCCTGTGGTTCCTGCTGCCCATTACATGTGCGGTGGAGTCCGTGCTGGGCTTCAGGGGGAGACAAATGTGCAGGGCCTCTATGTGGCAGGTGAGGTTGCATGCACTGGTTTGCACGGAGCAAACCGACTCGCTAGCAATTCATTGCTGGAAGCACTAGTTTTTGCTCGAAGAGCTGTTCAGCCATCAATTGATCACATGAAGAGCTCTAGCCTTGATCTCAGTGCTTCAAATTGGTGGGCCAGACCAGTAGTACCCAATTCACCTGGGAGCAATGTAATGGACAACGTATCGAGGAAGACAAGGGAAGTGAGGAGAGAGTTGCAGTCAATCATGTGGAAGTACGTAGGGATTGTCCGGTCAACAACAAGGCTTGAAACCGCGGAGGGAGAAATCAGTGAGTTAGAGGCCCAGTGGGAGAAGTACTTATTCGAGGAAGGATGGGAGCAGACAATGGTGGGGCTTGAGGCTTGTGAAATGAGAAACCTCTTTTGTTGTGCAAAGCTGGTAGTGAGCAGTGCACTCGCTAGGCATGAAAGCCGTGGGCTGCACTATACGATTGATTTTCCTCATGTGGAGGAAAGTAAGAGGCTACCAACAGTTATTCTTCCATCTCTTGTGAATAATAATACATGGAGCTCACGACAGCTACACAAGCAGGTCATTTTTTAGGATTTACACAAGTGTTCTTCTTTATATATTTTTTCAGTGGCAACTGTGTATTCGATTGATCGTTCACATGAAAATTTGTTTTTGAAAGCCTTTGGCAAGAAATAAAATTTGTTCAATTTATACGATATATTTGATCGTTCACTTGAAGATTTGCTCTTGAAAGCCTTTGGCAAGAAATATAAGGTGCCTTGCAGGATTTGGGCGGCCAATGAAAGAATCCAAGTTGTGAATACGGTTCGCTCGCATTTTCGTTGCGGATTTTCTGTTGACATAAAAAGTTTCGACGCCGGTTCATTTTGACGTTTTGTCTCGGAGTTAGTATGACGACGAAGAAAACTTTTATATAAATACTTATTTTTTATATATACTAATTATGTGTAGATATTTTTATTTTCTATGAAATAATTATATATATAGGTTTTTTCAAATGTATTTTTGTAGTTTAAAAAACTTAAGTTTAAATCAAGAAATTTATGCGTGTGTGTAATCAAATAAATCGAGAATATGTGTAAATAAATTAATAAAAAAATCATTAATGATATCTAAAAATAAAACTTAAAAAATCAAGAGACAAAAGTAGATTAAGATATTCAATCTCAAAAGATGAAACATTTATTTGGTTGTGTTTGCTAAATTTAATTATTAAAATATTTTTTTTATTCAAACAAATGATAATAGAAATACAAATACAAATTAAATTGATCGAAAAAAATAAAAAGTAAACAAAGCATCAGGCTGCACATATTAAAAATATTTTTTTAAAATATTTTTTTATTTTAAAAAAGCAAAGTTCATCCATACAAAATATAAAATAAAATTATAGATGAATAAAAAAACTCTTCAAATTTAAATACAAAACTAAAAAAATAATTGTTATTTAAAAGAGGTTCTCCAAATAAAATAAAAAAGAGAAGGTGTACTAATTTAAATATAAATTAAAACAACTTATAAAAAAAACTATATAAAAAAATCATTAATTAAAAAAAAACAAAAGCCAAACGTTGTTGGGTCTGGAAAGTCAGGCTAGTTCGCTAGGCCCATTTTGTTAGAGCCCACACTACTAGCCCTTAATTTTTTTTGTTTGCAACTGGGGCGGACGACTCCACCTGAAATTGTTTTGAAAAAAAATCAAACAACGCGTCATCTGATTTGCTCATATTTCGGCCACTTGGTGGTCGAAAAATCAAGCTTAAGTTTTTTTACTCAAAACATCTATAAAACACTGTAGGAACCTTGATAAATCTATATATGGCCTCAAAAACACACAAAAAAATCCTAAAAACCAAAATCAACCCGAAACTAAAAACCAACCCGAGCTCATAAATGTTTTTTCATGAACTTTAAAGGTAAAAAAAAAAACACTTAATATAAATTACTCTCATCAAATGGAACCATTTGACACAAATATCGTTTGTTTTTTTGTGACCTAAATCGGTGTCAATGACACTTTTTTCTCTCTACCACTGGAATCTAGCGACCTCTCTTTCTCCTCTCTCAACTAGGAACTAAAAATAACAAAAATGAACTTTTACGCCAAAATTGAATTGGAAAAATAATGAGGTACTTAAATTGTATAATTTGCATGATTTTTAAAGTTCAAGGACCAAAGTGCATCTTTTGCTAAACTTATAGCACCCCACCCATGTTTAATGCCTTTTTCATTTCGGTCCTTTTTCTTTCAACCCCATCCTTTAATAAGAAATCAAAATCAATTAGTCTTCAATTAGGATTAAATCGCCAGAAAAAAGTTTTGAGGATCGATTTGAAAAAAAAAACTTTTGTACAACTCATCCACAATAATCTATGAGAGGATAAATAATGGAGCCTTACAAAGTGAAAAACCCATGTCTTTTAAAGTTATACTTAATATTATCTCAAGTCGTATATAACACTTTATCCAACCAAATAAATATTTACATATAGATATAAGTTAACATATTTTTAAAAGATCAAGTATTTCTATAAATATCTAGGATATTTATAAAATATTTATATTAAATATCTTATAACTTAGATAAATGAGATATTTATATAAAATATGTTAAACTTTGATATTTCTCAAGATATTTATCTTAAGAAAGTCTTTATAAACAAATATCTTTAATAACATAAAAAGGCCGGAGCTCATCTCTCTAGAGTTGATATTTTTCTTGCAGGTGTCGCTAGGCTCACCAAGTCCTCTAGTTCCAATTTCATTAGCTCATGGAAAGTGCCTTCAATCTTTCTCCTAATAATTTTTTTCAGCCCTCTTACGCTCCTAAATAGATCTATGTATATAGACTTTCTTAAGATAAATATCTTAAAAAATATCTAAGTTTTAATATATTTCATATAAATATCTAAGTTATAAGGTATTTTATCAAGATATTTATAGAGATGTATACATTGAATAAAACACCTAGTTTTTTCATGTATCATCACTTGCTAATGAAAAAAAAGATTATGATATATGAAGGAATAAAAAAATTGCTTAGAATAATAGTTTTAGAAATTAAAAAAATAAAAAGACTAGAACCATTATGTATTTGAATAGACATGTACGAAGCATAAAAGTTTTATCAAATAAAATTGGCTCATTTGAGAATGTATTAAAAGCTATAATGTTTGTTGATATTCATTTTGTGTCCCCACATAAATATACAAAAAATTAGAAAAGATAAAATACAAAAAATTTCAAAAATAAAAAAAATATTAGTGGAGAGAACATGAAGAACGCCCAAACAATTGGCAAAGACTGGTTGGAGAGGATCAAAATATACACGGTTAGAAAAATTGACAGTCCAGTTTTGATTAATAGGGACCCTGATGACAAGAGAAAATTGAATTTAGGAAGGAAAATTCAAAATTGGATGATTAAGAACTCTATTGGAGTTTTTCAAGGTTTAATTGAATTTATTGAGGGCTTAATTGCAAGAAAAAATAGTTTTGAGTTTAATTTAGGTTTTAATTGGAAGAAATTGAAGTCGGGGAGTTAAATTGCAATTTGAAAAGCTAATTTGGTCAAATTAGGGACTTAATTGCATAAATATTCAAGTTTAATAAGCAACTAGGAACTTGATTGAAGAAATTCAAAACCATGGACCAAACCGTAAAGGCGCACGACTTCAGGGGCTGAATCAGTAAAATCAATGGCCAAACTGAAGAAAATTAAAAGTTTATTGAGCAATTGAGGATCAATTTGTATAAATCAGAAACCAATGATCGAGTTGGAAAAGGAGCTGAACTTTGGGGCTGACAATTGAGTTTGACATGGGTAAAATTGCATGAAATTGAATGTTGAAAAGCAATTACGAGTGAAATTAAAAAAATAAAAGATCAGGGACTAAATTGAATTTTGGCAAAATCCCAGATTAAAACCCTATTTCTCGGTTGTTAACCAAGACAACACGTTGTCTGGTTCATATTCAAAATATACCGTTTGGAATAGAGGGCAAACAATATGCCGTCTACCCACTATTCATCTTCTTCTTTGGGCAATTATTGGTTGATCAAGTTGGCATCTTTGAAAGAATAAATAGGAAGTTATAGACCTTCAAATTAAGTAAGGTTGGATCCAATTGAAAGTGTGTTGCTCCTCTACCAACTTCAAGTGGTCTCTAATGACATTAAGATCGAAGTTGCTTTGACGAAGCCTAAAAATGGTTAACTCAATCAATCTTAATTGTGACATCTACTTTGCAAAATCACTGATTTTTTTCGATTGTTCAGTCCTTAAACCTTTTTAGTGGGTTTTTATTAAGGACTGAACACTTCTCTTTCAAGATCAATAGGCTAGAAATAGCTCCCTAGTCTCCAAGTTTAGCAAAACCGTCAAAATCTCCAAACCCAAGTTTGTTCCAAAACCATCATTACAAAACCAATAACGTATAAAGCTTCTAGCTATTAAAACGTACCCAAAACCCTCCCATTTTGGATCAGAGAGTGAAACATCAATCAATCATGATCAAACCTTGATCAAAAGAGCCTATAAATACCCTTTGAAAGTCCAAAGAAAAGGAGGAGAAAAGAGGAGAAAAAAAAGCTTATTCATTGAGTTCGTTAGTAATCAAGTTTATTGCTTGGCATCTAAAAGCTAAAACGATAAGATAAAGATTGAGCAAAAGATTGGAATTTTGAAGGAAAATGGGCGGTAACTATTCTAAGCTTGGAAGGTATAAAACCTTCATTTAATCTAGTGGATAATGTCCATGGGGCACATCTCGAGCTTGTTTTTATTTATGTAATGATTTTTTTGAACTTATTTTAATGTTATAGTGTTTTTAGTTTTGATTTTGGCTAATGCGTAAAAATATTGTTTTTATTGTTTAAATCTTGCTTTGAGTTAATTGTTGATGTTCCTGAATACTAAGATGATGTTTGTCGAGTTGATTTTGATGAAATAAGGTGGTTTTGAAAGATGTCAAATATGATAGTGGGGTTGTTAATGTTTTTTTTCTGGGTTGCTACTGCATGTTCCAGGATCCTGAGTTATGGCCAAGTCCTTTAGAATATTAAAATGTCAGTTTTGAACCTTGAATTGTTGAATATGCTTGTTGTTTTAATTTGACAGTTTTGGAATGTGGAACCTTATGCATGATTTTGATGATTTGATGTTGTTTGTTAGTTTTTTTTTATTCAAACATGCTTAGTATTGATAATGTGGATTGTTAGGATCGAAAGCTGTGGGTTTAGAGATTAAAAATGCATATTCTGGGTTTGCTAGTAGGCGGGGTGTTTTCTAGGCAATTATGGTTTGTGTTCTTGGCCAGAACATTGCATAGGCTCTATGATTTGGACCGGTTTTGGTCCAATTATTTGCACCGGTAGCTTCGTGAGACTTGATTAATCAATAATCTAGGGCAAGTTTGTATCAATAATTGTTTTTTTTTAGTTTTAACCCTATGATTTTGTTTTTGTACCGAAACATATTTTGATTAAATTGTGATTATTAGGTGATAATTGTTGATGTTTGATGCTTGATTATCGTTCAGTATTGATTTCCAATAAGTTTATGCCTTTGATTTCAATGTATCTAGTCGAATTTAAGAGTGATGTCGTTGGGTTTGCTTTGAATATTCTTCGTGTTCTTGAGTTTTATG
>Ga0307517_10009271_pt1 | contig 13986 bp, 17 predicted proteins | sample 23_EM_MG_FD_194515 | JGI IMG/M metagenome (GOLD analysis project Ga0307517, IMG submission 194515) | Populus trichocarpa ectomycorrhiza microbial communities from riparian zone in the Pacific Northwest, United States - 23_EM | ecosystem: Host-associated > Plants > Roots > Unclassified | place...
ACCCTCCATGGCTGGATTCAATACCCCTTCCTCTTTGCTGGTATGCCTTCTGAGTCATTTATATTGCTTTTGTGGCTAATACTCATTTAGTTTGCGTGATGCTGTCACCTGCTACTCATTTATGCTCTTATTATTATGGTATGTATCTTTTTATGCCTTTCTCTTTTGTTACTTTCTTGTGAATTGATAACTAATATACAATGATTGGTACATCAACCAAAGCCTTGTCTTGGACTTCAATTGTTTCTCTCCTATGTTTATACCTGGCTTATGTCACTTAGTTTTAATAAAAATAAAAACCTCTTTCCTACATTTATAGACTTGATAATACTCTGCCAAGCCCCACCATCTCTGCCCTTATACAACGGTTGCCACCAAGCCTTTCCATCTGTACCACTGAGTCCAAAGCATCTACTATGACACTGCAACAATCCAAATTCAAAACACATCAGTTTATATCGTTATGGGCCTACAGAGATCGAGATGAGCCGTAGGCACAGGGGGCGCTAGTCTAATATGTACTGAGCAGTTTATCTCAAAAAACGATCTCAAAGTCTGATCTGATAAGCCATTAGTGCTGGAGGGTACAACCCACAGTATTTCTGATCACACATGTGGGAGGCAACCCACAATGCAACCCAGAATAAATGCGCGACAACGCACAAATCCTAGAGCCAAACAATGCCAAAGTTTTCTTTCTTATTTAGCTCATACTTATTCTCCTTACTCTATACTCGCCTTCTGCTGCTCACCTCCATGCTTAGTACACCACAGAGAAATGCCGTCGCATGATTACTAATTTCTTACATTCAGATCAACCCTGCATAACTTTTCCGACAGGGTAAAATGCCGATTCACAAACTACGAAACACACAGACCCGCAATATCCAAACATCCATATGACCAACAGTGATGGATACTCCACGAGGCAGGTGGTATAACTGAATACTCGGTCATGACCCGTCTACGTCGAAATTGTCCCAGGAAACTGAGAATGAATGATAGAAAGGGATGGAAAGAGGGAGTCTTCTATACTGTATTCTTATCCACTAACGGTCACCAGTGATCTTCGCTGACCTCCATCAAAGCTGCCTGGAAGATGTTAGTGGAAACCATTGGATGTCAATCCTAATACTGCAGACAAAGATGGCGTGACACAGCGTGTCAGGCCAACGCCCGCTGCACACAAAGCAGTTGTTAAGCTGCTGTGGGAGCCGAACAAGTTCAACCCCGACACGCCAAACAAATACGGTCAAGGCCACTCTCCAGAGGCGGCTATGAGGGACATGAAGGAATATAGATGTCATGGAAGAATTGAATGTTACCCTTAATACTGAGAATGACTATGGAGATACACCACGCTGTGGAGCCACCCACTAGTGGTACGACGGAGCGGTGATAATTTTGCAGAAGCGATTGGATGTCGATAGGAATGCTGCAGATGAAGATGGCAACAAACCTCTATTCTGAGCCGTACACGGGGGGCATGCAGGTGCTGCTGGAGCGGGAGGACTTCAACCCCAATACCCCGAACAAAAATAGTATAACGCCAGGCTCCATAGCTGGCTAGAAGCGAGATGAAGGCGTGGTGAAGAGCCGTGCTCTCAATCGGGCAGCCTATCGATCTCGAGCTACGACGAGGACCGAAGACCTTTTGTTGTCCCATACCGTCCTCCAGCCAAATTGCCCGGGTATTCAGAGTTAAAGGCGTCGGGCCCTGCAGTCCCTCGCACTCACCCACAGTGCCCCTTAGCCCGACCCAGGATATTCCCCCTGTAAAGTCTCTCTGTTCGGCTTTTTTGATTCATTGAGCGCAAATATGAGCCCACGTTGCACACCACTCAGAATAGCCATAGTTGAGTGGCTGCTGTGACCGCTGGACTCTGCCATTCTCTGAATTGGATGTGATTCTGGAGTGGTGAGTTGGGTATACCGGGAACCGTTCTAAAGTCACAATCTCAAATGGTTGCGAGTGATATGGAATCCTGCATCCGAATCGATATACCGAATTGCTATTGTAAACAACATGGGGTTAAGATAGGAAAAATAGTTGAAGTCAAACTTTGTATTAATTTGATGTCGACAATGGAACGTGTGGTTTTTACCCAGTACCAGGTTCTATTTTGAACGATTATGGACTTTCCATCAACTCACGATTCGTTTCAGATTATCTGATTAACTTATTCCAGCTCTTGTAATTCAATGGGAGCCACCAGCAATAATACGTTACAGATTGCAGATTGGACCTTGTAGTCATCTAATCGACCAGTCCAGTTGATATGATAATTCTGGGCTCATTATCCTGTGCTCGAACCCACTACCAGCCACATTTTCCTGTATTTCATTGTCATTACCTGGATTGAACGAACGTCCCCAGCCATGCTCCGCCATCGCATCTTGTCCCCGGTCATCATTCAAAGTCCCCTGTTGTCCTGCACCGTCCCCTGCCCTTTACTCTAATTCAAGCACTCCACCCTCAGGCTTCATGCACCCCCACACATTATTGTCTCAGGTTGCCGCTCCAGTTGTGCTACCGTAATAACTTGAATAAGGGAGAGGGGTCCCAGGACGTCTGAGTTTCCTACGGTATTGTGGTGGGGACGGGAGAAAATACGAGCAAAATAAAAGGACGCGTTACTTAGACAGGAACCTCAGACGTCCTAGGACCCCTTTCTCTTATTAAAGTTAATACGGTAGATAATAACACCAGTCTTCAGGTTTTACGAATGGGGACACGACATTTTCCGCTCTCCCGCTCGGACAACGAGTCTTGGCGTCTAACCTAGGTGCCATGTCGGGCCCCTGGACAGTGGGGAACACTGGTGAATAGTTTGCCGGAACACTTCGATATTGACTGGAATGCTATGGACAAATATGAGGAGACACCGCTCTGCTGGGCTGCACACAAGGGGTAAGAGGGAGTTGTGAAGTTGCTGCCGGAGCGGAACAATGTCAACCCCAACACACTGAATAAAAATTGTACAACATGACTCGCCAAGGCGGCCAAGAAGGGGCATGAAGAAGTGGTGAAGAGGTTGCTAGAATACTTGGATATCAACCCCAATCCTGCGGATGAAGATGGCCAAACATCAGTCTTGGGTACTGCTAAAGAGGGGCACTGAGAAGTAGTAAAGATGTTGCTGGCGAGAGTGGATATCTACTCTAACACTGTGGACAAAGATGGCCAAACACCGCTCTTCTGGTCTGCCTATCTGAGGCATGAAGAAGTTGTGAACTTGTTCCTAAAGAGAGTAGATGTCGACCCTAATACTACGGACAAAGATGGCCAACAACGGCCATTCTGGGCTGCCCATCATGAGCATGAAGGATTGTAAACCGGTTGCTGTAGAGAAGGTGGATGTCAGCCCTAACACTGCAGACAAATATGCCCAAAGACCGCTCTTCTGGTCATCAGCGGAGTGAAGGAGTTTCAAATAGGTTGCTGGAAAGAGTAGATGTCGACTCTGATCTGCCGACACAGATTGCCAAAAACCTCCTTTCTGGGTTGCCCACAACAGGCATGAGGAGTTGTTAAGACACTGCTGGAGCAAGTAGATGTAAACCCCGATATATCAGATCTCGCAGTGAAATAGCTCTCTTGCAAGCTCTGCAGCCCAGACATCATGCTGTTATAAAATTACTATCAGAAGGCAAAAATTCAATTCCCTTATCAGTCAGCTATAAATATACAATGTCCGTATTACTCAAGCTGCGTGGTTTAAACAAACGCCCCTTCAAACAGATATGCGGGTTTGGGTGTTTAATAGTTGTGCTCCCTCTATACTCTTGAAAAAACAATCAGACCACATCCCACAACCTCCACCTCCCTGCACTGTTCTCTGATTCTGGAATCTCATTTCAACTTACTTTATATTATTTGCCCTGGCGTCCCATACCGTTTTGACCACCATTAGCCCCCGTTTTATTACAAGAAAGCTTATACTACTATAGTCAATAAAACTCAAGCATGTCTGTTGTAAGAGGTACATGACAAAGATTCAATGAGTTGGGCTGTTCCATTGGTCAGTATGTCTTTTCTGCCATCCACACCTAACCATCTAGGTTCAACATAACTCATTTGATTTTATTATGTGCCTACAGAGATCGAGATGAGCCGTAGGCACAGGGGGCGCTAGTCTAATATGTACCAGGCAGTTTTATCTCAAAGTGATATCTCATCTTATCCAAAAACGACAATCTGATAATCTCGTTGATCTAATTAGTGCTGGCACGTACCACAGAGAGTATTTGTTGTCACACTCATGTGATGCAACGCACACTGCATTTAATGTAACACACTAATATGAGATGCCAAGCTCATCCAAAAAACTTTCTCCTCTTGGTTACATTACCCTGAGCCTTTTCTCTTTCACTCAACACTGAGCATTCCCTTTGCTTGAATCTTGTATACCTACTTGATCGCATACGAAAGCCTCAATTACCTACCTTTCCTGTCAGTAACTACCGGTAAGTGAAGCTTAGTTAGCAGTTCCTTCGCTCTCCCAACCCTTGACCATGCCTTCAATAGCCCCGGTATCTGCGGAAAGTGGTAGCTTTATTAGAGATGAGTAAACGGGACATGCAGGCTGATTGCCAGGGTGATAAGCAATCGCCTGGGCGACCGGAAGATCACATTCACAGATCCTAAGGAGCTGGCGGCGCAGAACAACTCCAATCTCAATACACATGCACCAGGAATGGCCAAACGCCGCTCTTCAGGGCTGCATGGAATTGACATGAGGAAGTCGTGAGGGTACTGCTTGAACGGAATGACAATAATCCCAACATAGCTGACTAAGATGGCTGAAAACATCTCTCATGAGCTGCCAAGAGTGGGAATGGGTGAATTGTGAAGGCACTGCTCGAATGGGACGACGTCAATCCCAACACACCTGACGAAGGTGGCCGGACGCCCCTCTCTCTGGCTGGCGAGAATGCGAATGAGGGGATCTTAAGGATGCTGCTGAAACGGAGCGATGTCTATCCCGCCCTGGCTGACCGATTGGGCCAAACACCGGGATCCTGGGGCGTTATTAGTGAGGATGACGAAGTCGTGAGGGTGCTGCGGGAATAGAGCGATGCCTATCCCGACCTGGCTAACGGATTTGGCCAAACACCGCTCTCCCTGGCTGCCGAGTATGGGCATGAAGGGATCTTGAGGATACTGCTCGAATGGAACGATGCCGATCCTAACATGGCTGACAGATTGGGCCAAACACCCCTCACCTGGGCAGTCAGTAGTGGGCATGAGGAAGTAGTGAGGGTGTTTCTCGAATCGAACGAACAGCTGAACGCTCTACTGGTCACCTCAGAAACACTTTTCCTCCAGGCTGACAACTCCCGCCGTGATGACCATGGCTTTTACACCCATTCTCCTCCCCTCAAGTGTCTCACTCAATATCAATGTGATCCTCAAAGAAACCAGAATTGAGATCAGAGTACCAAAGCTCAATTCAATAGTTCCCGGGCATGAGCCATATTGCCAACTCACTTCTCCCCTTCAGAATACCTCCACCTGATCCGGAGCTTTCCGGTAGAAGTTACTCAACTCCCATATCGTTCTTACTCAATTTCGTCATCTCGGATTCCAGTTGATCACAGACTCCTGATATTATCTTTGTTCAAGATTAGGAACAGCTCTCATACCATACCGCACTTCGATTCCTTATCTGCATAGTACCTTCAACCCCGGCATGCTCCCTGCACATGCTGGATTCTTCTCTTACTTTCCATTTCTTGGTTGTTCTGCTGTTTTGCTTTGCAAAGGCAGATTCAAGGTAAGCGGTGATTGGCCGACCGTGCTGTTATGCTGCATACCTCAGATCGTCTTGATAGCCACAGGTATGGTAGATGTTCGGCTATTGGCTATCGTTCATGTTTCATCGTCCTGTAATCGGTGTTTGATTGTGTCGCATCACATATGCAGGGTAGTGACATCCAATTGTAAGAAGCTAAGAGTGGTGGAACGTTGTTGAAGCAACTATTGTGTTATTAATAGTGTAAATGTATTTCGCCGTGAGCAGGAACGAAAGTATGCATGTGGTGAGCATTCCCAATTCAGAATTCTCCAACATTCACTAACATTGGGCCCAAATATTAGAGTCTACAAACTGCGCTTCGTTAATAGACATGCACAACAGAAATCAATGGCTTTTGGAGTGCAGGCAGCTGTCGGTCCCCTACAGACCCGTAGAGGAACAGAGTGGGCGCTTGAGAACACTGCCGAACATCCCTCTTGCATGCTAGGGGTGTAGATGAGGGAGAGTGTAAATTCAATTAGGACTGAAAGCGGTTCAATCTGGCAAGCCAGATAATCGTGGTCGACTTCACTGTTGTGTCCCACCAGGAATGGACATCAGGGAGTGGTGAAATAATTGCTTGAACTGGACGAGATGACACTAGGACTTTACACCTATGGTAGATAACCTACGAAGTTGGCTTCACACAAGTATTGGAGATGAATATAATAGCCGAGACCAAACTTTCTACCATTTCTAACTGTGCCTTCATCATGTATTATAGTTTCAACCCTGATTTCAAGCTTGCCCAGTCGGTCAAGGGGGTGCTCATACAATCATCACTCACAATATATTACAATATCCAGCTTTTACCTACAAGCAAATAGTAGACATTGATGGATACACTTGACCGCTCGGTCGAGGGGCAGCTAGTACACAGGACCGCATACTCTCCCCAGCCACTTTACAGCTTCGCCCCTTGGGCTTACCGATAAATCAGACGGCTCCAATCTTATATGTACTGAACAGTGGATCTCTCGGCGCGCGATCTAATCTTATCCAAATGTCCTGACATGAAATATCACTCATGTTTGTGCTCAGATAAATTGGGGGGTCACCCGTGAATGTTGTGGTGTCACCTACACCTGGCTTGGGAGTAACAACTTTTCATAAAGAAAATTCTTTCACCTGCCTGCTTCTCTCCCACCCACAACCACATCCCCCTTCTCCTCCCCTTCACATCCATTTTACCCCACGCTTCCAGTATACCGCATACAACCACAATTATACCATTCGAATAATTCTATCATCCATGTGTCATGTATTTTCCCCTCCAGTTGACTCATATGCCTGCAAACATATTGGCAGCAACCACTGTTTTAGAAAGAAAATTCTTTCACCAGGTTGCTTCTCTCCCACACACAACCACATCCCACTTCTTATTCTCACCACATCCCCTTTACATCACGCTTGCGCTATAAGGCGTAAAACTACAATTAACCTATTTTAATAATTCTATCGTCCATGTGTCATGTATTTTCCCCTCCTGTTGACTCGTATGCCTGCTAACATATTGGCAGCAACCCCTGTTTTAGAAAGAAAATTCTTTCACCAGGTTGCTTCTCTCGCACCCACAACCACATCCACCTTCTCCTCCCCCACACATCCATTTTACCTCACGCTTCCAGTATACCGCATACCACCACAATTATACTATTCAAATAATTCTATTGTCCATGTGTCATGTATTTTCCCCTGCTGTTGACTTGTCTGCCTGCTAACACATTGCCAGCAACAACTGTTTTCTAAAGAAAATTCTTTCACCCACTTGCTTCTCTGCCACCCACATCCACATCCCTCTTCTCCTTCCCACCACATGCCTTTTACATCACGCTTCCGCTATAAGGCGTAAAACTACAATTATTCCATTTTAATAATTCTATCGTCCATGTGTCATGTATTTTCCCCTGCAGTTGACTTGTCTGCCTGCTAACACATTGCCAGCAACTACTGTTTTCTAAAGACAATTCTTTCACTCACTTGCTTCTCTCCCACACACAACCACATCCCTTTTCTCCTGCACACCACATGCCTTTTACATCACACTTCCGCTATAAGGCGTAAAACTACAATTATTCCATTTTAATAATTCTATTGTCCATATGTATTGTATTTTCCCCTCCAGTTGACTCGCATGCCTGCTAACATACTGGGAGCAACCACTCATCCATAAAGAAACTTCTTTTACCCCCTTACTTGTCTCCCACCCATAACCATATTCTGCTTCTTCTCTCCTCCACATCCATTTTTCCTCAAGCTTCCACTATACCGCATACCACCACAATTATACTATTCAAATAATTCTATCGTCCTTGTGTCATGTATTTTCCCCTCCACTGGACCTGCATGCCTGCTAACATCTTGGCAGTCACAGCTGTTCCTTAAAGAAAGTTCTTTCACCAGCGTACTTCTCTCCCACTTATAACCATATCCCACATCTTCTCCCCTCCATCTCTCTTTTACATCAAGCTTTGGCTATAACGCATAAAACTACAATTATCTCATTTCAATATTACTATTATCCATGTGTCATGTATTTTCCCCTCCAGCTTACTCCCATGCCTGCTAACAAAATAGAAAGTATGTCCTCTTTATTCACCTCTCCCGGTTATTTTCTTACAAAACCATTTACTCAGACCCAATTCTGGCCTTCTTTCTAAAGGCGATTTCCTTCCTGTTAGTTTGACAATTCTTGCCCCACTATCCCATACTCCCTTGTACTGCAGTTTGTTTTCTATCCTTATGACTGCCTTACTCAAGTGCCTACCATACACCGTACGCGAACCACACCACTCCTATACGTAGGGCTGGCAGGGGTATAAGTAGGTAGAGTACAGAATGTTAAAAATTCAGTGTGGGATGAGTCATCTATAGTGAGGTAGCACGGTTTCGACTCTGTATTCCACCTCCAACATGAGGAATAACTGAAGCTCACTCTGAGCGTAAATGAGACTCTTTTCTGCGTTTAAGGCAGGTCTTCTCAGAGGCTGAACAGGCTCCTCTATTCCGAGTGAATAAAGGAAGCTCGCTCGCGAGCATAACGGACTGCTCATTTCCGAGTTCATACAACAATCTCTTTTCTGAGCATAACTGAACGCTCATTCCTGTGTCTAACGGGAATTATATACAGCCAGTCCCTCGCCTCGCACTCCTATTTGATATATAAACGAGTTTAGAATTGTAGCTAACGGGAAAGTCCAACAGAATCATATTATGAAATACTAGCATATAATTGCTAAATAAGATACACCTATGAGTACTAATAATAGTATGATTTATTTTAATTGTATAATTGATTATAAAAGCTTCGACCTGGTTTGCATGTAATATCTTAGCATAATATTCCTTCATACACTGGGATTCAGGTTACGTTATTAAACATAGCTTAAAAGTGTAATAAACAAATATTGTACTTAATATAATAATTAAAATTTTGTAATTCAATTCTGCTAGAGCTTGTAAATATAATCTTGTATCAAAAGATTTTTTGATTAGTACCATGACATAAGGCTTGCCATACTGCCTTCCGTTCAATAAACAATCTATCCTCTTAGTGTTGTTTTCTCTTCAGCTTTGTGGTCAGCTATATCAACCACAGGTATTGAATAATACAGTTGATAGCCACAAAGCTCTTATGGAGAGAGCTATTATGGCTTTCCGTAATGACACAGTTGATGATTTCAATAATCGCTTGATAGAACGGATACCAGGAGCTGAGTACAGCTTTGAAGCTGCCAACTATATGGCGATTGGTGAGAATGCTACTGTGGCTAAACCATTCGCTGTTAAGTACTTGCAGAGTATTAGCCTTGCATTGCTTCTAGCCTCCTGCCTCCAACTCCAAATTGGTGAACCAATTATTCTCCTACGCAATCTAGGTTCCTGTGAAGGTCGTTGCAATGGTATGAGGATGAGAGTTTTGGGAATCAGGCACAACTGCATGGAGGTTGCCATTATGGGTAAAAGGTTTGATGGGAAGGATTGCCTTCTCCCTGGGATTAAGCTCACGACTTGTGAGGAAGAACTTCCATTCATACTGCAACACACCCTTTTTCCCATTTGCCTCTGCTATGCTATGACTGTTAACAAGTCTCAGGACCAGTCTTTAGAGCATGTTCGTATTTTTCTATACACATTAGCCTTCACTCATGGTCAGCTCTATGTGGCATTATCTAGAGTCACCTCCCTTAATGGACTAACTCTTCTTCCCTCTGAGCAAACTCTCACTCTTACTCAGGTTATTGTCTATCTGGAGGTACATCTCTAATTTCTGGATTCTAAATTCCGCTTCATGATTCCTTTTCTTGTTCTGGCTTTATCGCATCTTACCGTTATATCATACAGCCCGACCTTGCCCCTTCTATGTCTTATTTATTGACCTGCATTGGAGAGGAACTGACGGGACAAATGAAGAATTAGAAAGAAGTAGGGGAGGAAACAGCTGCATATGCGTATCCGAGTTGCTTGTCTGGCTAGCTATGGGAGAAGAGGGGTTTATATAAGGAATACAAAGAGCATTTGTGAACTTCCCAACCTGCAGAAATCATTCCTGGAAACTGCATAAACCAAGGAGATCCTGTCCCTCTCGCATTCCACAGTCCAATGATCCCACGGCCCTGCATTCCTGACCCTCCCAGACATTTATGCTAACCCTTCCATATACCATACAAACTAGGTATCTCCGTTCCTCCTCTTTGATTGATAATTATTGACAAAGGAAACTAAAGCTAATGAACTTGAACAACATAATAGGAAAGGTATGAGGAAAGAATCTTGCTAAAGTGATAGAATATTATATACAGAGTAATAGACCGCTCAGAGTAATGGCCTGTTAGGAGTGATTGCCGGTGATATACAACACTATATAGCCAGCCCTTCTTGCCATTTTAGATTGTACATATCCCCCTCTCTGCTCACCTGGTATGCTCCCATCTCCAAATTTTTTAGTTGTCTACCATGATACTCTTCTGTTATATTAATTCCTCTCTGATAGATACATGGCTCCTACTTCAACAACCTCTCATATATCATTTTTGTTTATTTCTTACAGATACCTTTTCCTTCATCCCTTTGTTTCCCACTCCATTCGCAGGATTAAAAAATAGCCGTACGGTTTCTCCAATGTCAAGTTCTTCACGCTTTCTGAACGTATTGGATTGTTTGTTCTAATTTATCTTCAAGATCCTACTCTGTACCTCTTTTTTTTCATTTGTCTATTCTATTATTATAATAATACAATTGTTTTGTTCTCTTCCATAAATGTTGCAGTTATGTACCTGGTAGTACAATATAAAACCCTGGCAATTTTAAGGAATGTTGCAGCTAGGTCAGAGCTTCAATTCTCACTTACAAATATCACAATTTCCACTATTGACATCTAAGCATAAAGTAATCATCGAAGAATAGGCTTGACCGGTCAGGAAATGGGCTACTTGTTCAATTTTGGGTCATAATGTATGATATTCTTGTAATTTACATACAAGCATACAGTAAAAATCAAAGGATACACTTGACCGGTCGGTTGAGGGGCTGCTAGTCATATATGTACTGCGCAGTTTATCAATTTGGGAATCAATGTCCTATCTGATCTGACGTGCTGGGGTGTACTGTGTGCTGTATTTGTGGGTCTGGCATGTGACGCAACCACCATTCCATAATGTACCCCTGTGAAGCACCCCACAATGCCGAGCCAAATGCGAAAACTTTCTCCCCTTTAATATGCGAACCTTTTCTCTGGCTCCTCACATCATCCTTGTCTCCTCCTCTCACCTGAACACACTCACCCACACCACCTCACATATTCACAACCCTCCACCACTGAGCGGACTCATCATACCACACCTCCCGGAGCATACCTGTCACAGCACAACAGAGAGTGCTCACACAACTACCATTCAGACAGCGGGACCACACCACACCAGAGACAGTACGCCCAATATTACACGATTCTGAGCATACACACCAACCCACCCCTTTCACTATACACGACAGTATGCAAGCGGGAGCACACACAGTACCACCCTAGGCTCAGTGCTCACAACGGGATACACGGCCGAGAGCCCCTCACACCACACCACTTCGAGAACTCCATCCTTTCCCTGCCCCTACGCCTGACCACGCAACATCCCCTCCGGTCAATCCCAACCAATCAACAATGCCACGTTGTACCGGTTGTCAAAGGGATAAACCCATTGAGGACTTTGATGCTGATAGTCGAGGTGCCTTACGCCGGACCTGCCGTCTATGTCTGGTAAGTCTTGGGATATCATATTCCATCCTCCAATAGTGTAGGATCGTATGCTAATATATGATTCAAACCACAAAAAGGAAAATAAACGAAGAAGACGAAGACAACAAGGAGGTAACACAGTGAGGGAGTCTGGTCAAGGAGAGCACCGTGAAGGTAGTCCCACGGGAAATGAGTCAGGTACTACATGATTACTGATGAAACCAATAGGGGAGATAAATTGCGAAGGAGGGGGAGGACAAGTGGTGGTGCCGCAGATTGGTGTACAAGGTATTTTAACAACTTCGATGGTTTGTGAATTTGCACTAAGTGGTTAAAGAAGTGGCAGGGAGAGCGGTAATGGCAGGACTGGATGTTGCACCGAGGCAGAATATCCAAGGTAAGACTCCAAGCTCATTGGAGGAAAGAAAGAATTGCTAATATTAGGCAAAGCAGCTGGTAACGAAGCTGTAATGGGTGGTCAATATGTGGTGCGGGAAAGGGTACCAGCAGGTAAATATCTTTTCTTAATTGATTTTGAACAAGGACTGATAGCAATAATAGCTAGGGAAATAGGGCGGGGAGGAAGAAGATGTGGGCAGTGTGGGGTGGAAAGGGAGGCGGAGGCATTTGATCGCAATGCAGTGGGGAGACTCCTGTCCACAGGCAGGTGATGCCTGGTAAGATATTCCGAATTCTGTATCTCATTAAATAAGGGGATTAAATAGAGAGTAACTATGGGGAAAATATAGACTGATGCACAGAATCCGCAAGGAGGAAATGCAGAAGTACCAGTTCCATATGTGCAGCTGGTTCCCCTAGCTCAGGCAGGAGAGGGGCAACAGGCACAGTCACGGGTGCCTTTGCCCTTTGAGTGCCACAGAGCTAGGTGGACAGGCCACGATCTTGGAAGGCAGGAAATAGAGTGTGCTGCCTGCCATGCTTTGCACTGGAGAGAGGAGTTGCCGAAGCAAAAAAGGAGAAATCCTGCGGAGGCAAACTTCCAATCCTGTGGCAAGCATGGCAGGGTGGTGATAGAGCGAATGTGCCCTTTGCCAGAGCCCTTGAATGCTCTGATGAGTGGGCTCGATCCGGAGGACAGGTCATTCAGGGAGCATTTGAGGCAGTAGAATTCGCTCTTTGCCTTTACCAGCATGCTCTATAACATGGACAATAGGACCTGTGAGATTGGAGGCACATTCCAGCTGTTTGAAAATCCATGGTGCACTGTATCATAGGCAGGGACCTCTGAGGCCTGCAGGGGGCCTGGGAGATGCGTGGTATTCTCAGGTTTACCTCTATGATCCGGCGGATGCTGCAAGGAAGAGGTCTGGACGTGCCCTGAACCTGGATGCCAATCTCATTGGTTCTTTGACCATCATGCTGCAGGAGTTCAACCCCTTGATACAACTATATCTTACGGCTAATGAGAGACTGGCAGAGATCCAAGGCGCGGAAGCCAAGCACTATCTAATCCTCAACCCACAACTAAGCCTGGTTGTGGAGAGAGGAGCGGATCGCTGACACGAGAACCTACCTACGGCAGATGAAGTCTCCATCATTCTGCCGGAGGAATATGGACGCGAGCGCTTCAGGGACATTGTTCTGGCTAAAAGGATGGATGGGGAAGAGGAGAGTAATGGCTTTACTCGCATCCACCCCAATCACACTTTGCTGAATCCACACACAACAACCATCACCACAAAGCTCTGCAACCATCCATGCTATTCACTCACACTCTTTTCCCAACCCATATAACTAACCTATTCCACACAATACGGACAGGGACGAGCCGTAGGCCCGGGGATTCTAGTCATATATGTACTGACCAGTGAATCTAAAGTGCTATCTCGAATGTTCGCAATCTGATAACCTGTTAGTGCTGGAGCCTGCTCCTCATAGCATATCTCATCACGCATGTGCGCGGCAACCCACAATGCAACGCACAACAAATGCGCGGCA
>Ga0307517_10009272_pt1 | contig 13986 bp, 11 predicted proteins | sample 23_EM_MG_FD_194515 | JGI IMG/M metagenome (GOLD analysis project Ga0307517, IMG submission 194515) | Populus trichocarpa ectomycorrhiza microbial communities from riparian zone in the Pacific Northwest, United States - 23_EM | ecosystem: Host-associated > Plants > Roots > Unclassified | place...
GGAAATATTTACACGTAAGGTGAGTCATGAGCATGAGACAATTTGGGGGGGGGGAGTTTCAGCTATTAAAAAGGGGGAGTTTCAACTATTAGAAATAGGTTTGAAGATTTTAACAAAAAAAAATGTAGGGAAGGCCGAAAGTGGAGAAAGTGAGTAGAGAAAAGAAAGTAATGGTGAGAAAAGAAAAGTTTGTAGAAAAATTAGGGAAACAATTTAATTTTTATACAAAACAAAGTGACCTTACTCATGCCTATCATTCCAATATGCTTATGATTTTATTTTTATATAACGAGGTATATTTTAATTTTGATGATTTAAATTCTTATGTTTCTAGTGTTGTTAAAGTTCTTTTGTAGGAATTTGAAGATATCTTTCTTGAAGAGATCAATAGTGGTTTGCCACCAATTCGAGGGATTGAATATTAAATTGATTTTGTGCTAGAAGCATCAATTCCAAACCAGCTAGTCTATAGAAGTAATCTCGAGAAGACTAAGGAGCTTCAAAGACAAATAGAGGAGTTGATGTTGAATAGGGTATATTTGAGAAAGTATGAGTCCTTGTGCAGTTCCAGTGTTACTTGTGCCTAAAAAGGACAATATTTGGTGTATGTGCGCTGATTGTAGAGCCATTAACAACATTACATTATAGTATAGATATTTTATCCATAGATTAGACGATATGCTTAATGAGTTACATGGTTCTTCTGTGTTTTCTAAAATTGATTTGAAAAGTTGTTATCATCAAATTAGAATTAAAAAAAGAGATGAATGGAAGACAACATTCAAAACTAAAAATGAATTGTATGAATGGTTAGTAATTCTTTTTGGTTTGACTAATGCCCCTAATACATTCATAAGGTTAATGAATCATGTGTTAAGATCTTTCATTGAAGAATTTTTATTATTATTTTGATGATATTTTGATTTATAGCAAAGGATTAGATGAGTATATTAATTACATGGAAATAATTGTGTTTTTAGGTTATGTTGTTAGTGCAAAAGGGATTGAGATGAATGAGGCAGAGATCAAGGTCATTCAAAAATGACCTACACTTAAGACGGTAAGTGTGGTAAGAAGTTTTACTTCTTAATGGTTTAACTAGTTTTTATATAAGATTTGTCAAAGATTTTAGTATTGTAGTTGTACCATTGACTGAAATGGTAAAGAAAATAGTAGAATTTAAATGAGATGATGATCAAGAAAAGACTTTAAACTTGTTAAAAGAAAGATTGATTTTGACCTCATTGCTTGCTTTACCTGACTTTGCAAAAACTTTTGAAATTAAGTCTGATGCCTCAGGTATAAGTATTGGAGCAATTTTAATGCAGGAAAAATGGCCCATAACCTATTTTAGTGAGAAGCTTAATAAAGCAACTTTTAATTATCCAACATATGATAACGAGTTGTATGCATTAATGAGAACCTTGGAGACTTGACAACATTATCTTTAGCCTAAGGAGTTTGTAATTACATACGGACCATCAATCTTTAAAACACTTAAAGAGCCAAGGTAAGTTGAATAGACGACATGCAAAGTGGATCGAATTCATTAAGACATTCCTATATATTATTAAATACAAGCAATGTAAGGAAAACATTGTTGTAGATGCATTATCTTGAAGGTATATTCTTTTTAATACCTTGAACACTAAATTTTTAGGATTTGAACATATAAAAAAATTATATGTGGATGATGATGACTTTGGTCAAGTTTATGGACAATATGAGCATTCATTTGATAATTATTTTATGCATGATGAATTTTTATTTAAAGATAAGAGATTGTGTGTGCCTAAATGTTTATTGTGTGAATTTCTTATGAGGGAAGCTCATGAGAGCAATTTAATGGAACATTTTGGGGTAGCTAAGACTTTGGTATGTCACATGAGCATTTTTACTGGCTTAACATGAAAGTGGATTTTCAAAAAGAATGTGATAGATGCATAACATGTAAACAAGTCAAGTCTAAAATCATGCCTCATAATTTATATACACCTTTACTAGTACCTAAAGAATCTTGGGTTGTTATATTCATGGATTTTGTTTTAGGGTTACCTAGATCTGAAAGGGATAGAGATTCAATATTTGTTGTAGATAGATTTTATAAGATGACGCATTTTATATCATATCATAAAATTGATGATGCAACAAATATAGTGGTTCTTTTCTCAAGAAAATAGTTCGGTTACATGGTGTTCTAAAGAGCATTGTGACTGATAGAAATGTTAAATTTTTAAGTTACTTTTGAAAAGTTTTGTGGGGTGAGTTAGGAATAAAATTGTTATTTTCTACTATTTGTCATCCATAGACAGATAACTAAATAAAGGTGGTAAATAGGAATTTAACTTAATTGTTGAGACCAAAAAAATCTTAAAAATTAAAAAGATTGTTTGTCATTCATTGAGTTTGCATATAATAGAAGTGTGTTTTCTACAACAAAGTTTTTTTCTTTTAAAATTATGTATGGTTGTAATTCTTTAACTCTATTAAATTTATTATTTTTATATATTGATGAAAGAGTTAGTTTTGAGAGAATAATCAAAGATTTGCATACCAAGATACAAGTTTTCCTAAAAATTTTAAGTGGTTTTTTGTAATTTTTTTTTCTAATTTACAATTTGACTACTAAAGTCTTATTAATTAAAAAAAAAAATGTCCCAGTAAGCAGCTGCTTTGCAAAAATGAGACGCTGCTTTGGAGAGCAAAAATGACGTCGTTTGGCCAAAAGTATAGTACTTTTGCCTGATTTCCACTATGGTTTCATACGTTTGATCTTTTACATTAATGATCAGGGAAAGTGAGAGAGAAAGGAAAGAATGACAAGGCCTAGTCTAACAAGCCCAAACATGTAGAAATTGTTACATAGATTTATTTTACTACAAGATCAATATTTACAAGTCATGTAAATAAACTATAATGATATAACTTTTGATGACGTAAGTATTTCATATGATTTTATCTACTTGTTTTATATTTATTAGTTTAATTTATAGGTAATGTGGTGGACTACGTCTATTTAATAATTTCACAAAATATATGGATCTAATTTTATTTTATTTTTGTAATTTTTTTTAATATTTTGTTATTGGTCAATGTTTCTTTTAAAATCTTGAAATGTTTTAATTTTTCTTTAAGACAACCTTATAAAATTATTCAAGGAATGATTATTTTGTTTTATTGAAAATATTTTTTAAAATTATGTTGTTTTTTTCAAAAATCACAAAGGTAGTATTAAATTTTTTTTACCAATTAATTAATCCAAGTAATCTTTGAATGTTTTTATTGAGTAGTTATACGATGTCATGATGCGGCCCCTCCTTCAAAATTGACCACTAGTCAACAAAACCAAACCAATATATGATTTACACGTGTCTATTCTAATAACAGTGATAATTTTAAAATAAATATTCTCATCTATTAATTTTAATTTTTGTTGACGAAAAAGGACAGGCTTGCTTCAAAGGAAGTTGCTTTATTATACAATACATGCAGTTTAGACAGAAAAACATTATCTAGCATCAATCGAGGAACGCCTAATACTTTTATGGTCCAATTACAAATATTAATAATTTGAGGACCTATCTTTGAATACAATATAGAGGAGGACTTATCTGAGGTTCTCCTAACCTCAACCGAAAACCTCATCAATATATTTTTGTTGCTCAGCCTCCAGCAGTAAAAGATTTCGATTTTCTTCCAAAAAATTCAATGGAGCCTGACAGGTATTTAAAATGGTGTTTTGGGCTTTCGAAATGCTTTAGTTGGCTCTCAGTAGGGTGCCCTTTTGTCTACAATCCGTTCCCTTTAGTTTTTCTATTGAATTTTTATATATTTATATGTATACAAGGTTTTATTTGTTTTTTTGCCAGGTTAAATTATCCAAGCACCTCTGCTATTACATTTGAAGTTTTGGGCCATCAACTGCAGTTCTCTCAAGTATGTTTTTTTATTGTTCTTTTCCCATATTGCAAACGTTGTTATTGTTTCTTGTAGTTTGTATCGGTTGCTATAAATTTGGAAATTTAGTGTGAGTTGTACACTTTTTGGACAATGTTTAACCACTCACGACTGGAAAAGGTGACCTGTCTGCATGTTGTGTTGGTTATGTAATAGCTACTGTGATGTTGGGGAAGGACATCAAATTCTGGATCAAAGTTAAATAGTCTGTTTTTTTTTCTTAAAATAAAAAATGGACATTTCGTGATATTTTGAATAAAAATATAGTCTTTTCAATGGAAAGTGATGTGCAGCAACAAAGTTTAGGTGGCCTGTATAAATATGAAATAATCATGAAAGAAAATTTTGTTGCGTCTGCGATTAATTGCCTGTTTGTAATTCCTCCATCCTACAAGTTTGGTTGCCGTTAATTTTCGGTTTCACAGCATCATTTCCTGTTGCAAATTTTTCACATGTTATGTTGCATTTAGTATCTCGTGATGTTTACCTAACAAATGAATTTCTGGTCATGGTGATAGGATCCAAATTCCAAGCATTTAGGAACCACTGTTTGGGATGCATCAATGGTGTTGGTTAAATTTCTGGTAAGTTTAAATTTGTATTTCTTCATGTACTTGAAACTGTAGAGCACGCTCTCCCTGGTGGTATTGTTTGATTCTTGGATGTTGGACTCAGGATTCAGGGTCTGTTTCACCATGACGTGCTCAATAGTCAAACAGCTTTTAGCGAACTTTAAAGAGTAGGTTGTTTCTGTAAAGAGTTTGCTTCTAAGAAAATTCATCATTTCAATGCAGTAAAGCAGCTAAAAAGCTTATCATGCAGGAAGCATTTTCCTCCCCTGCTTTTCTCATAATCATTTTAATTTCAGTGCTATGGTTCTTAGTGCAGCATAGCTTACTAACCCTTATAAATTTAAGTTGATCTTATTTAGGCATTTCTTGTTACTGGGATAAATCTTTTTCAATTTCAGTTGTATTTTGCCTGGATTCTTTCTGAAGATCCCTGATGGGTTGTTTGAGGGATTTGATCATCTTGATTTTTTATCTCATTTTGTTCTGCATAAAGAGAAGAAAACGAGAGATGATGGTTAGTACCAGCAAAACCGTGGAACAAATCTTCCCATTATCTTCCAATTTATTTCTATAAATTTAAAGATGGATCTAATGTCATTGGAAAACTGCAAGATAAGAACAAGATGTGTGTGTGTGTGTGAGAGAGAGAGAGAGAGAGAGTGAGAGAGAGAGTTCACTAAAGATAGTGGCTGGCTCTTTAACTTGTGAATATGTTAATGAACACTTGATTGAAAGCTCACCTCACTAGAACATTATGCTTATCAGATTTGAAAGGCCACTCATACATTACCTGTGACATAGATTAATAAATATTTTAGATCTAAAGACATGAATCCGCTCTTCATTGGTTGTTTCAGGAAAGGAATTGCAGAAGGGGAAGGTTTTGTCCATCTAAACTGAAAGGAAAACGCGTTATTGAACTTGGAGCAGGATGTGGAGTAGCTGGATTTGGTGGGTTTCTTTTCTTTCCCCCTTTTTTATTTTTAGCTAGTGAAATAGTGTTTCCTACATGTCATTTTACTTGGCTCGTCAATTCGATATAGATCCAGTTTTATCCAACTCTAAAAGGTCTTTTGCCTCATAGTTTGATTTAAGCTGCTCTTTCCAGGGATGGCACTACTGGGATGTGATGTAATTGCAACTGACCAAATAGAGGTTTTGCCACTGCTAATGAGAAATGCTGAACGCAATACTTCAAGAATAACGCAGAAAGATTCCAATTCAGGTGTGCTTGGATACATTTTGACTGGTCGTGGTCATACACTTTTATTTTTCTTATATTTATTAAAAAGATTTTTTATTACTGAATAGCCAACTGCATTTTAAGATATTTTTCTGCGTGCAATTAAATTTGATGGGAAAATGCCCTAATCAGCATGGAGTTTCTTTAACTATCAGATAGAGGGTGTGCTTGGACCTCCATTACATGTAGCATGTACCTTACATGTTTTTATGCTCGTTGCAGATTCATTTGGATCTATCCAGGTTGCAGAATTGGACTGGGGGAACGAAGATCATATAAGGGCTGTTGATCCACCATTTGACTACATCATTGGCACTGATGTTGTAAGTTTGTTTGGTGATTACATTTTGCTGAACCCATAATGGGAAACAATATATTGCTAATTATCTTTACTTTCATAGTTTTGTCTCTTCCTGGAACCCACACTTAATTTCTCATGACCACCCCATTTGACTTTCTGATTTATGGCTTCTAGAGTCTGACCTCAGGTCAACATTTCAAAGAAATTGGAAAATTCATGAGCAAGCTTGACCCCATGATTTTGGTGCTATGTTAATTTCAGTTTTATTTGTTTCCAAATGCTTCAAGCCATTTACTTGAAATAGTCTTAGTTTCATGATGTATAATGGACTCCTAGGAGGGTTGTCACTGTTTCCTCTAACTTTTGATTTGATATGTCAGTGAACGTGCTGCAACTAGTTGCAGCATTAGCACAGGGATAGCAAAGACCAACCCATGCTCCTGCTCAATGCTCCAAAGGCTTAAACACTGTTTTTAATACTTCATTGAATAATTGAATGAAAGCTTTTTTCAATCTGTGTCACTTTTACCACTTGATAAATTTCCCAAATCGTGAATATGATAGAATGCATAAAAAAGCCTCAAGTAATGAGATAGTTTTTTCTGTTGCTATTGAAAAAATAAAATAAATTAGTAAATCCATTTTCTTATCCATCTTATGCTAAGATGTTTAATTTGTTATTCTTATGATGTTATGGATCTGTAGCTCTATACTTGAACCTGCTTCAGTGAAGTGTTTGATTTTCAGCTTCTTTGCATTTAAGGTTTATGCAGAGCATCTCTTGGAACCACTGTTGCAGACACTACTTGCTTTATCAGGACCGAAAACCACTATTTTGGTGTGTTGCTTTAAAGCTTGAAAGTTTTGTTTTTTGTTTTTCCTTTGGAAACTTGACTGTGATGCTTTTACTTATTACTATACTTCCATGTAGTTGGGGTATGAGATCCGTTCTACCAACGTCCATGACCGAATGCTCGACATGTGGAAAAAAAACTTTGAGGTGAAAACTGTTCCAAAAGCAAAGGTATGTTCATTATGGTAATAAATACTTGTGGCTTAATGAGATATTCATATGCTGTACATGACATTTCCAAATAAAATTCCTGGACTGAAGTATGAATGGTTACCAAACTGGAGACAAAATCTGGTAAAAATTAGGACTTTATGTGATCCTTTAACTATTTCTCACCTGCTACTTTCCATAAGTGTTCATAAGTGTAAATATTTAAGAAACACAATCTTATAACATATTATTCCGTGCACTGGTTGTTAACAATCTAAGATGCCAGCTTAGTCATTGGACCTGCATCATAAATACATGCTTTAGCTGGGGTATTAGTCAACGCATTGTCATTGGACCTTCATAATTAATGCCTTCACCCTTTGAAGTCGTTGTAACCACTTTGTCCCATGCAGATGGACAGTAATTACCAACATCCCAGTATTCAACTTTACATCATGGGATTGAAGCCTCCAGCTGGGATCATAGGAAACAGGATTTCGGAGCTTGAGCAACAAACTGATGAGGTTGAAATGGTAGATGAGGTACTGAAAGATGATGAGAATGGTGGGAGTAGTAATACCAAGAAAAGGTTGGAAGATTGCAGCAGTGAAAAGGTTCATGAAGATTGTGAGCTAGCGATGAAAATTCCAAATGGAAAACTTACTGATTGGGAAGCAAGAAGATTAGGCTCAATGACCGCTCGACTTCTTCAAGATGTCAAGATAACATGAAGCATTCAGCTTGGAATTTGCAACCTACCTTTTGTACTCTCAATGCTTGTTTGCAATGGATCTGCCCCATGTCTCACATTATTTGAGTGTCTCATTGTTGTCTAATTTCATGGAATGGTTGTGGAATGCTTAGGAAGTAAGGTGCAGCAAATGATATGGCATAGCATTGCCAAAATCAATAGAAATGTTGACCTCTTGAAACCGGTGGATTTGTTGCCGTAATTTGCTTTTTGATCACGACACATGGTGCCATCTGGGGTGGTGGGAAATAAGATTTGGAAAAGTAGAGTTAAGAGCTTCGTGTCAGTATTCTGAAGCTGCAATCATTGCATTATATGTTGGATGAGTCGGGATGTGCAGTGCTTCATCCTGAGTAGTGACCTTTTCTGAGAATAAAATAAAGTGTATTTCAATTTTTAAAGCTGTTTTGAAGATATTGTAATAATCTAAGAATATGAAGAGGATTTGAGAAACATATATATGTTATAGCCTTTTAGGTCATCAATGTAGTCATTTGGACACAAATCTGTCATCCAAATGATTTAACCTTGCCTCAAAATTGCATCCAATGAATTTGCGGCTGCTCACACTGTTTTCCTTGGTTTCTCGCTGTGGAACTGGATCTGTTGTCCACACTATGATGATCCATTCCTTCGTCTCTGGAGTTGACTGACTTTTTTTTTTTTTTCTGTTCCTCATTTGACCACTCATCAAGTCGGGGGTCCAAGGAAACGCAGGGAGGGATATTGAATGCCCTAAACACTTTTGGCATATGAATTACAATCAAGATTTGCATTTTAGCCTGATTATTTAAGAATATGCTCGACCTTTACACATTTTTCTTTTCATTAGCAAGAGTAGCAGGATTACATTTAGAATTATAATCACCGAGGGTGGATGCTAAAGCAAAGCAATTTGCACACACAAAGAAAGGTGGTCATTTGTTTAAATTGGAGGCTTCCACTTCAACCCGCATTTCCAAACTCAGAAATTTTTCCAAATCAACTTCTTTTGGGGTAGATAAGGCTTTGTAGCCGCCTCCTTTCGATCTGTGTGTTGGGCTAAGCAAAGCTCACTACTTTTGGTTGATGAAAGGCAGTTGAGTGACTAGCTAACAAAAACCAAATTCAGCTGTCCTCAGCCTAGAGTCAAGCTGTGCATCATTGAGATATACAGATTACAGTGTAATAAATATTATAGTAATGCTGTCCAAAGCTGCCTGGATCTTTCAAAGAGAATCAAATCACATAACATATGCTGAACTTTTCCTTGCCTGGAGATGGACTTGTAACATACACACAAAAGGGAACAAGAATGGGATAGTATCGTATTGGTATGCAAGAAATGTTTTACAGTGATTTGGAAAATGAAAATGAACCTGCACAATGTAGTAGGAATTCATATTAAATAGAGGCTGTTGTAGAATGGTTGTGTATTGCTTGCCGAAGAACTTGACTGCTGTAGTTGTTTGTTGGCGAGCTTCTATGAAATGCAGAATTCACAATGGAAAACTGATCCATGTAGATTCCCAAGTATGAAATGAGTGGGTCTGCCCGACTCTTGTCTATAACAAATTTCAGGTGTTGAGATTCTACATTAGGAAAATGCAACAGCCTTTGATATCCAACTGTAGTGCCATTAATCACCATCCTCCAGTCCCCGTCTTCATTCAAGACCTCAAGATGGAATGCCATAATTCGCTGTCCCATGTGAATTGGTTCTTGTACTTGCAAAACATTGAAAGATACCGACTCTTGAAGGTTTAAGTGTAATGCCCAATCAGATACATTCTCCTCGGGTGCCCAATAGGTGTAAATGCCTTCTTTGAAGATGTTATAGGGATCAAAGCGAGAATCACCAATGCTGCCTCGTGTGCTGCTTGCATTAAGAATGGCATTCCCAGCTAGATTATCAGAAAATATGGACCTTCGGAGTTCAGAAAATTCTTTAAGTACTTGTATGTCTTCATCTGATATAAGACCTGAAGAGTTTGGGGGCACATTTAGTAACAAGAGACAGTTTCTGCCAACAGATTTGTAGTATATGTCGAGAAGCTTTATTGCAGATTTTGGAACTTCCGAAGCATGCCAAAACCAACCAGGTCGAATGGATACATCACACTCAGCAGGCACCCAGTCATGACCTGATGGGTCTCCTCCCTGCGAGTATCTGTTGAATAGACAATAAAAAGTGAAACAAAAATCTGAATATTTGATTCTGTATGCAAGAAAAACTGGAGGGGCAGAAAGTGCAGGGGAAAAAATCAGTGCACTCCCACAAAAAAAGAGAGCCAATTTTTCTGCAGTTCTACGAAGGGGAAAAAACTAGCTTTTAGTTTTATGGCAATAATTCATAAGCATATTGTATTGGACATCAAGTTCTTCAAAATTTGTTATTCAATTAATGCTACAATTAGTCAAGGACAAAAATCTAGAACATGAAAATGTCTCCACTGTAATTTGAAAACCAGGGAATTCTTCAGAAGTCAATAGCATCACAAAATAATAAGCACTTCAAGATATAAGGAAATGCATGAAAGTGCATTACCATAATTGGATCCTTGTAGGATGGAACCCTGGATCATGCGTATGTTGACTATACTCATGGTTTCAATTTATTAAGCAGGCCAGCCATGAACAAGAGTTGTGATTTGGCAAAACTAACATTACCATTTCCTAGCATAATGTACATTTCAAAGATACCTTGCCAAAATTCACAAACAAAATCTAGCCCTCAATTTACATCATGCTTGCGTGCAGGATGAAAAGTTTTAGGTTGCTATGAAGTCCTCTTAACATGATCAGCAGGGGATTGACATTCAGACTAGAGATAAGAGTCTGAATTCTCTTCTTTCACTTTCCCCAACATCTTGAAAAATACTCTCTCATTTGTTTGTGTTCGGTTGAATAGGGCAGTGCTGTCAAGTTCTAACTAAACAAGTCATCTTTAGGCAGACATGGAATCCATAGCATTGTAAACAAGCATGAACTCTTAAAAAGTGCAGACCATGAATTACCAACCAAAAGTACAAGGTAAGGAAAAAAAAAGGCATGGAAGAGAAGGTTAGAAAGTTAACTCACATAGGATCAGTGTTTCCAATCTGGGCAGAACTCCGATTAAAAAGAGACCAGCAAGTAGACCCAGCGACACCAGCCTCATCCCCAATCCACCTTGTATCAGGACCTGCATCAGAAAAGATGATAGCCCCAGGCTGATGTTGATGAATGAGACTAAACCAACTATCGAAAAAATACTCCATGTCCTTCTCTCCCTCTCCTTTCGCACCATCCAACCATACCTCCTTTATCTCTCCATACCTGCAAAAACAAAACACAACACGAATAGTTCTTAATTACCACAAAACATAAATCTAATCAAAGACAGATGTTATTTCCCAGATAACACAACTGTTCAGGTTGAACTAACAACAAGAATTAGATACAACAAAATGCAATGATTAAAACCAACATCTCAAATACCAAATGAAATACAGATTACAAAATAACCTAATAAAAGAAGTCAAGGAAAAAACCCAATTGATCAAAGACAAGAAAGAAAATCACCTTGTCAACAACTCAGTCATTTGGCCTAAATAGAACTCATTATACTCCAAAGTCTTTCCATAACACCCCTCATGCCTATCCCATGGTGAAAGATAAAGACCCAAATCAACACCAGCCTCTTTAGCAGCCAAAGAAAGCTCCTTTACAACATCCCCACTTCCATTTCTCCAAGAAGTTGACTTCACAGAGTAGTCTGTGTACTCACTAGGCCATAAACAGAACCCATCATGATGCTTTGCAGTGAGGATCACACGGTTAAAGCCAGAGTCTTTAGCAACCTGGACCCACTGGGTGGTATTGAGACGGGTCGGGTTGAACACAGAAGGGTCAACCTGGCCAGTACCCCACTCTGAGTCTGTAAAGGTATTGGTTCCAAAGTGAAAGAAGAGTGCCATTGATGAGAGTTGCCATTGGAATTGAGAAGCTGTTGGGATGGGTAAAATGGGAAGTGGGGGTGGCTTTTGGAGGGCACAGTGGGAAATGGGAAATATCAAAGAGAATGAGAGACATAAGAGGATCAGATTCATTGTTCTGGGCTCTGGAGTTTGGTGGTTCTCCTCATAATGGAAGACAACAGGAAGTATTAAGAGGTCAAAAGACTTGGCTTTTAAAGTGAGACATTTGTGAAGTGATGTTTTAGAACACTGATCACGCAAAGTGGAGGTTGTTACTTCCTTATCTTTAATCATGCTTTGGCCAAACGCCTAATATATTAAACTAGATTTTCTGTTTTTTTATCTGTTCGTGCTATGTTGTAGAGCTGGTTGAATTTTTTCTAGCATGAAAAAACATTTAAACAGTGATAATTTGAGTGGATTTTGATTAACTTGGAGATTATTACTTCCTTATCTTTAACCATGCTTTGGCCAAACGCCTAATATATTATACTAGATTATTTTTTTCTTTCGTGCGACATTACAGGACAAGTTAAATTTTTTCAAACATTAAAAAACATTTAAATAGTGATAACTGAATGAATTTAGGTTAAATTGATTAACTCACTGTCTGGAATGACTCCAGAGAAAATAAAATAGAAAATTTAAAGCTTAATAATCTAATGCTGGTAATGAAATTAAAAACTTTGAAAAGAAAAGATCGAAGTTAAATCGGACTAATCTTTAAAACTAACAATTCTGGTCATGAGACTAAGATGAACATACAGAAGATCCAAAAAAATCTTCAACGAAATTCTTAACCATTAAAAGATTAAAAAGAAAATAAATAGTAATTAAAATAATGATAACTAAATCTGATATAAAAACTAATAAAAAAATAATCAGAAACTTAATCGAAAAATAAAATAAAAAAAGAGCAATTAAAAGAATGAGAACCAAAATTAAATAAAAAAACAAATGAAATAAAATATCGAGGGACAAAATTGAAAGATAAAACAAATTAAGAAAAGAATAAAAAATGAGCAAATAAAAAAATAAGAACTAAATCAGGAAAAAAAAGAATTGAAATAAAATATTAAGGGGGAAAATTGAAAGAAAAAAATCAAGAAAAAGTAAAAAAAAAAAAAAACCAACAATTAAGAAAATGAGTGCCATATTTAATATAAAAACAAAATAAAATCAAATTTAACTAGAAAAAGAATCCAAAAAAGAATTCAAAATAAAGAAAGACTAATAAAAAAAGGATCCTAATTGAATTTTTTCTCCATAATTTTTTTTATCAAAATAATACCATTTTTACTTTTTAGCTAAATAAAAAATCGAATGATTAGCTAGGGAAAAATCATGTCAACACCCGTTGATTTTTTTCCATTTTTTTTTATCAAAATAATGTTATTTTTACTTTTTGCATAATAAAAAATTTGATTGACTCTGATAGCCCTAGTTATTCGACCCAACCCTTGACCCAGGACATGATGGGGTCGACTCCCAGGTTTTAAAAGCATAATAAAAAAATAAGTATCAAATATGATATGAAAATTCAGTAAAATTAAATAGTATGGGATGGAATTACAAAAAAAAAAGAAATTAATCAAAAAGAGAACTCAAAATAAAAGGAATTGCAATTATAAGAATGAAGATCAAATTCAACAAAAAAAAAGATTTAAGATCAAATGATTAGGGATTAAATCGAGAAATAAAATCCAATAAAAAATATTAAAAGCAAAATAATTAGGAATCAAAATGAGGATCAAATTTGATAAAAAAAAACATAAAAAATCAATTTTCAAGGGATAAAATTGAAAAATAAATAAATTAAATTCGATACAATTAAATGATTGATGACCACTTTGCAACTTTGCAAGGCCAGTACACCTTTTAAGGTGAAGGAGAGAGAAAAGATGGGGGAGGAGAAAAATTGTCACTAGAGCTCTTTCGTGCCATGGAGGCCAACGCACATCGGCTCATTGTATAGAGGGTGGCGTGATGCTTCGGTTGCCATTGTGGAAGGCTATCAACAATCATTGAGGGGTGCCGCACGCTCCACCCAAAGGGCAAGGGCGCCTCCTACTTACTGGCATATGCCACCTTTTTCATTATAGAAAGATCAGAACATTCGTGACCCCCATGGGGTAATTCCAAGAAAAACAAGGTTAAAAAACCTAAAATGCCCCTTAACCTTAGGTAAAAAAAAAAAAAGTTGACCCCAAAGGTTATATGG
>Ga0307517_10009273_pt1 | contig 13986 bp, 10 predicted proteins | sample 23_EM_MG_FD_194515 | JGI IMG/M metagenome (GOLD analysis project Ga0307517, IMG submission 194515) | Populus trichocarpa ectomycorrhiza microbial communities from riparian zone in the Pacific Northwest, United States - 23_EM | ecosystem: Host-associated > Plants > Roots > Unclassified | place...
AAAGAAATGTTGTTTTAATTGTTACTAGTTCTTTGACCCGCACTTTGCTGCGAGTCGAATAATATTTTTTGGTAAAAAAATAAATAAACATGCAAGTTTCTTAAAAGCATTTATTTTTACAAAAAAATCCTAATATTAAATTAAAAAACATATATATTCATTTAATTAAATAAACTGATAATTATCTGTGCCAATAAATGTAAAAAAAAAGTGTTAACATGTCTATTCGACTCGCCTAGCTGCACGTCAAATAAGTTTTTTTTCCAATGCAAAATAATTAATGTGTAAGTTATTAATATATTTTTTGACATCAAGTAAAAAATATAATCATAAATTAAAAAATCGATGCTTATATATAATAAAATATAATGAAGATCATGTTCGTTAATAAAAATATATAAGATCTCAAACTAATTTTTAACATATTAAAAAGATGAGACAATGTTACCATTGTTACAATGAAACTTCATTTTCATAGTTTTTGTATAATAATTTTTTTTAAAAAAACAAGTGTAAAGATAAAAAATAAAACACAAATTACAAAAAAATGAAATGAAGAACAAAAAAAATTGTATAAATAGATCAAATGTAAAGTAATAAATACTCAAAGTGTAAAGAACAAAAAATAATATTTTTTTTTTCAAAAAAACATGTAAAAAAAAAACTAAAAAAATATGATAAAAAACGAAGATAAAAAAATTGTGATAAATAGACTAAATATAAAATAAAATAATAAAAATACCAAGTATATAAAATAAAAAATAAAAAATTACAAACTTGTAACTGCTATAATACCCGCTACAGTAAAAAAAAAGGAGAAAATTTTAACTGTGCCATTTCCACAATGAAATTGGGTTTCCTTAAATTTATAATAATTGTTAATGGTTTATGGTTAAATGTTGAGCATAGAATGACCTCTTAGTACGCATTTTTTAACACCTAACTTCATTTAATTCATCTTTGCCTAAAACATACTTAATTAAATATAATTTTTTATTTCAAATTCGGAAGTGTACATGATAAAAAAAAAAGGCCTATCAATTGTCCACTAGCAGGCTACTCTGAGAGGGAGTGAGTGTACAAATAAAATCAAACGTTGTACACTTACCGGGTAAAAAATATAAAGACCAAAGCAGATCTCGACACGTGGACCCACTCCTTGAATCGGATGCAAACCTATTTATATTCCACCCTTTATTCTCTTTTCTCGTCCGCCTCTTCTCTCGTCTCTCTCTGAACTTCATCCTCTCTCTTCCCTCCACAAATCCAAACCCTAGAAATCCCTGTTTCCTTTCCAAAACGATTTTCTTATGATTTATGTCTTAAATAATCTCTATTAGGGTTTAGATATTATCAAAAACGGTCGAATTGAATTATTTGATAAAAAATTGAGAGGAGAGGAATGGCGTCATCGGATGCAACAAGCCCCGTTTACATCAACGTCATCGAAGACGTCATCAACAAGGTCCGCGACGAGTTCATCAATAACGGTGGGCCCGGTGAGACCGTCCTTTATGAGCTTCAAGGAGTAATCAACATTCCCTATTCCTTTTTTTGGGTTAAATTTTGCTGTTAATTTTTTAGGGTTTTTCAAATCTTAGTTTTTTCTCTGATTGGTGATTTTCTTTGGATCTAGTATTACTATGAGTTCTAGGGTTTTCAGATTTGTAATCTATTTTCATACCGGGAGCTGTAAAGTTGCTGATTTTGTTGTTGTTGTTGTTTTTTTTTTGTTGTATGGGGAGTTTAGCTTTGGGAGACGAAAATGATGCAAGCAGGTGCTATATGTGGTACAATAGATAGGTCATCAGCTAATAAGCTGCCGGTACCTGGTGGTCCAATTACTCCAGTACACGACCTTAATGTACCGTATGAAGGGACCGAGGAATATGAGACTCCCACTGCTGAGATACTCTTCCCTCCTGTGAGTAATTGCGACTTGCTCCTTGTATCAATTTTGTTGTCATGTCTGCTGAATTTAGTGAAGTGATTTAGCTGATTTACTAATTTTTAGCACCTCTTTGTGATTGCTGAACCTTAAGTTGAAATGGGCCAGTGGAAACTCTTTCCTGTCATATCTTTATTGGTAAAATGTGTTTTTGGTTGAGTTGTTTTTGAATTTTTAAGTAATTGTCAGTGGTAGTTTTGATATCTGTTTGTTGTATGTGGATTTTGAATTGATTTATGAGTTCAGTTATTTTGTCAGCAAGAATTTTTTATGTGGGTTTTTGGAATTGTAGACACCAATGCAAACACCCATGCAGACGCCATTACCAGGAAGTGCGCAAACACCTTTACCTGGAAGTGCGCAAACACCTTTACCTGGAAATGCGCAAACACCTTTACCTGGAAGTGTGGACAATTCATCCATGTATAACATTCCTACTGGATCTAGTGATTATCCCACCCCTGTCAGTGATGCTGGGGGCAGTACCGATGGAAAAGCTGGGAGACCCAGCCCTTTCATGGTAAGCACTGATTTGATCTTTCAGCCCTCTTTGTTTAGCAGATGCTAGTTTCAGTGTGTGGTTTCACATGTTTTGTGTGTGTGTGTGTGAGAGTGCTCGTGTGGTGTGGGGTGTGTGCCTTTGTTTTTTTCCCTGGGAGATTAGTGGCCAGAAGCTTGCTGCACTAATGTAGAGTTGTTATTTGGTTATGGATATGCTGACTGATCTTTTCCTTGTTGTCTTCCAACAGCAACCTCCCACTTGGATGCATCAAAGGCCGCCTCTTAGTGTTGATGTCAATGTTGGCAAGTCTTGTCACATTAGCAAGTTGTTTAGTGATTGTTGTCTTTGAAGAGTATTAACTAATAAGTGCTGTGCATTTGTAGCTTATGTTGAAGGGCGGGATGAGGTGGACAGAGGGACCTCTCACCAAGCCTTGACACAGGTAACTTTTGTTTGTACTGTGTAGTTTTGTGCTTTGAGGAGAGTTCATGGTCAAAAGGTTCGGGATGCTAAAGGTTTATTTTCAGAAACAATTCCCTTATTTGTCATCCGAAACAATAACATACTGTTGCCACAGAGGTAACTTATGTTTTGATATTGGAGAAAATTCCAGGACTTCTTCATGCCTTCTGGAAAACGGAAGCGCGAGGATTTTGCTCCGAAATATAACAATGGTGGATTCATACCCCAGCAAGATGGAGCTGGGGATTCTGCTTCTGAGGTTTCTCAGGTTGAGCTGAATGTGAATTCTTATTTGTTTATGATATATGTTACCTTTAATTCTCTTAGTTACTATGGGCTTCCTCCTAGCAAGCAAAATTTTGACTTTGTTTTCATCCTTTATTTATTTTATTCATTGATGTTCTACTTTCTCATATTATGAAAACCTTTCTTTTCCACAAAGGTGTCAGGGCATGCATCCTAAAGGACTTTAACTTTAAAATTGAGTCTTGTGACTCGTCAGGTTTTGACTATAAAGCTGAGTGCTGTATGTGAATTTAACTTCAATTTGTAGTTTATGTGTCGAAATCCAGATCAGTTATTTGTAATGAATTTATGCTGTAATTAGTTTATATTGTGCTCTTCTTTTGAGGTGGAGTTTTTGCTCGGAGAAAAAAATGAATTTCAGCAAGTGGAAAATAACCAACATGTACTCTTATGTCTAAGATGTGTTGACTTAGGCAACAGCAAGCTTCATTCTCATTGGTGGGTTGAAACCAAGATCAATGTTTTATAAAGGTGTAACTTTTGTGAGTAGAACCTTTGGAGTTTTTGAGCCACTGGATAAGCCAGAGGTGGACAATAAGATACATAGAGTTTTGCTGATCTTTATCTTGCAACATGTTCTCTTTTTTTGTTTGTAGACTTAAAGTTAATGTGAGTGCTTTTCACATATGGTAGCTAAAACCGTTATAGGAAAGAGAGTTCATGTCAAGCATTTTGGTGCATTGAAGGAGTATTTTAATCAAAGAGAATTTCCCTGTACAAAGCTTCTGAACATCTATCTAAAATTACTGTTTCCTGATCTGTTCTTGTTTGGTTTTCTTAATTTTATTCATGGAGTTCTTCTGTTACAAATAATCATCTTTTTGTACCATGAGAGGACCATGGATTTTGCTGTTTTATGAAAAGGTTTAATCATTTGAGAAACATTTCTTTGCTTAACTCAGTAAATTTTATGCTGGATTACTTCTAGGAACTATTTAATTGCATCATAGTATGGGAATACTTAATAGGATAGTGGCTCAACCCATGGCATCGACTCTTGGTTTTTCAATTAAGATGGTCAATGAAATTGTCACTTATGGTTATAAAGGATTGAAGATCATTTTAAATGACAGGACAAATGAAAGTGGACTGGACAAATACATGGTCGTGTCTTGTGTTTGGTGCACTTGACAGGACAAGAGTGAATGAAGTTTTCGCAAAAATTCATATTGGTCCCTGAACTTTATCAATAATGTTTCAGTCCCTAGATTTTATTTTCATTACAGTTTAGCCCTTATTTAAATTTTCCGTTCCTCTAATTTTTTGGTAAATGCAATTTAGTCCTGAATTGGATTTTTTTTAGCAACTAAGCTCCTACATCTAAAAATTCATTTTAATAAAATATAGGTAAACTTGGTCAAACTTTAGTCATCCAAATTTAAAAATCAACGAGTGATAAATAAATAACAGATAATATGGAAAATTGAGAAATAATGATTTTGTCTATTGTATCTTACAAGCCTGTTCCACCCCATGATGGGACAATAATTTTGCTTTTGGGACAACTTTGGACAGGAAGAGGATTGAATCCTTTTCTTGTCACCAAACACAACACAGTCTGTCATGTCCAATGTGTGCAACAAACACAACACAACACAACCTGTCCAGTCCCGCGTACCAAATGCATCTTGATAGTTCCCTTTTCTTTTGGACAAGCAATAAACTAAGAAGAATTACACTCTGGCCATCATATTTTTGTTTGCCATTTTAACTACTCAGTTTAAAGTTCATTTCCAAAGGATTTCCTTCATTGCTGCTAATAGAGCTATCAACTGTTCGACTGATGCCATTTGAAGGGGAAAAGAAAACATAGCTGCTGATATATCTTCTACCATGTATCGATTGACCATCCTTAAATTTGAACCAATTCATGTCATTAGCATCAAGTTTAGATTCTTCTGATGTGTTTGAGAAACGAGCTTGAGATTTTTATGCCTCTAGAGAAAGAGAGTGCGCGTGAGTTGGAACCATTCATCCTTTTCCATGTCCTTTTGCTGGCACACCTTGCATTATGCAGAATCTTTGCTAGAGAAGGTAGGGCTTGCCTGCTTTTCTCCATAGAATGGGGCGTAGCAGATGGGATATGATTAGCTATCATCTGTGACTGTGATACTCTTTTATTATCGAACTTTGACTCTGATACTCATGCTCCTTTTAGTCAGTTGGTAATCAGATTTTATGGATCACAACTTGATTGTGAGGCGCAAACAATCTTTGTTGTTCTTTTGAAACATTTGTGATATTAGTTGACCATTAAATGAGATTGAAAAATATATTTCTTTTATTGTTTCTTAAAATGTCATTGTGATCCAACGCTTCTAACTTGCACCAGACCAGTTTCAGCTTCCCTGCCACCACAATCATTGCACCCCCTGTCATATGACATTTCTGAACAAAATCCTTTGATTTGTCCAGCTTCTGTAAATTAGTTTGAAGATGACCAAATAAATGAATAGGCATTATTGACTACATATTCGAATTAGGTTAAGTGAAGAATGGATGGATACTATTTATCACATCATTAACTACTGCCCTGGATAAATACTGTTGATCAGCATCATTAACTACATGTATCCATGATGCTGAGGTTCTCATGAATTCCAGCCTTTTGGGAAATAGCCTGGTTGTCTGTGACCAAGTCAGGTCTTACCATTGCAGTTATTTCATTTTGTTTTGTATGTTCTGATTCAAACTTGCAACTTGAGAATTCTCTAAATTTTTGAAAATCGATCATTCAAGGCAACGAGGAGCTGATATATGCCTGGAAGCCTCAGTTTATCTCAAGCACTAGCTCTTTATTTTCTTTGAAATCAAATGCATGTTAGCCTAACAGTGAAATATTTAGGGTTCGTTTTAACTGCTCGTGTCTTTTAAAAGATCTGCATGTTTTCAGAAACTTGCTATATCTTTAGCTCATGTAATGGTAAATTTCAGGTAAGCCAAGGGAATGATCCTCTTGGAAGATGTGACACTAGCACCACTAAAAATAAAGAGATCTTAGCACGTGTGTCGAGGTCATATTTGAAGATTCCTCAAGTGGATGGGCCAATTCCTGATCCTTATGATGATGTGCTTTCTACTCCCAATGTATGTATTACTGCTTTTGTAATTTTCTTGAAATACAAAGATGCAATCAAGTATGCAATATGTATTCAATGTGGTTTCCTTGCTCTAGAATCATGTATGCACTGGCAAAGTGCTGCGCTGCATCCATCCTTGTCCCAACAGTGTTTTTCTATTTATCTAATTTCCAGTGTTTCCTGCTTCGTAAAGGGCAGCCTGTGTTGGCCCAGTCAGTATAGGATCATATATTTCTTGATTCTTTATCTTGTAACTAGAAATACAATGTTTCATCCAGCAAAAGAAAAAAAAAGGATAGAAAAACCCTTTCATTCACTCATGCACTGGCAAAGTGATGCACAATCTGTCTCATCATCACCCGCCTTGTTTTGGAGGACTTATTAATCTGGAGTAGCATCAGGTAGCTGTGATCTGAAGATGGTTTTCACATGTTTTGTGCATGCCCACATGTATAAGCATGCCTCTAGATACCTACAAATATACTGTCTGTGAAGAAACCCTGTCTTGAGATGAAAAGTTAGCAATACCATAAGCGACAATGTGCATAAGTTCACAGTAATTTTACAAAATTCGGATTTTTTTGACAGCAGTTTAGATTATGTATCATGTTTCTTGGAAATATGGACATACTAAGGTGTACAGTTGGCTCAGAACGTGTAACTGAAGCACTTGTTATTTTATTTTCTGATACATGCTGCTGCTTCCACGTTCATGCTTTGTATGGCTAATCTGAAAGGTAGCTGGTTGCTCTTTATAGATGGAGTTAGAACACAAAACTCATTTTTTCCTGATTCATACCCTGAATGTGGTTTGCTTGAAAGCTAGTAGGATATTATTAAAAGTTGATGAGGCTTAAACCAAAATCCCTTCCATGTTTTTATCTATGCCATGGGGCTAGGATGTGGAATGAGTTGATTTTTTCGGGATATGGCTTGATTGTAAGGTAGCTGGTACATGCAAAGTATTGAAGAATGATTGTAGCTCCCACCATCTGGTTCATTTGGATCAAATACTATATATAATTGCTCTTCGAACATGTAATTGGAAATGGTGGTTAAAGCAGCCAGCACTATTTATGTCCTTGGTTTGCATGTAAGGGTGATGTTCAGGTCTTGAGAGCAGCCTTTTTAGTTAATGTACTGTAGGATGAGATTGTCTCTGAAATATTATCAGGAGTCCTATGTTGCTGAGACTATACCTTCATTATTTATAACAATGAACTTTTGAAAATTGAGTATGGGACATATTGTTTTCTCCAGAGATTACCATTTTCTTTCTAATTTTTCTGTCTTTGATTTTTCTGTTGAAGATATACAATTATCAAGGAGTTGCCAATGAAGATTACAACATAGCAAACACACCAGCTCCCAATGGTTAGTTTATGTAATATGTGTCTTTTTCTAATTTGATAAATTTGCTGAGTATGTTTGTGACAATCAAAGGTATTTGTTTTTTGTTTCTCCTTTCCACTTCTCAGATCCACTGGCAAGTACCCCAGCTGTTGTCAGTCAAAATGATGTTGCTGATGATGATGATGATGATGAGCCGCTGAATGAAGATGATGATGATGATGAGGATCTGGATGATGTGGACCAAGGAGAGGAGCTGAATACGCCGCAACATTTGGTTTTAGCTCAATTTGACAAGGTAAAGATGCACTCTTCTATTTTTGTTTGATTGGTAGTGTTCATCATAACAGGTTGGTTTAGTTGGTTGAATATACCAGTGATGCTAGTCTTCTGATAATAACATTTTTCTTGCATGGATAGGTGACCCGTACCAAGAGCAGGTGGAAATGCATACTCAAGGATGGTATTATGCATATAAACAACAAGGACATTCTCTTTAATAAGGTCTGTCTTCCATCAAATAATTGATGTTACAATTTGGTTCTGTATTGTACTGAAATTCCAAAATATTTGTTGGAATGCTGGCTCTCTTTTGCAGGCAACAGGAGAATTTGACTTTTGATTTTGTTAGGGGAATGTCTGCTTGGCAGCTAGTATCATTTGCTTTTAATGGACGTATCCTGAGTTATCACTGGTTGTGTGGTAAGGTTTGTCAAAAATGTCCTCTAGTGAGAGCTCAAGGGAAGTGAGCGGGATGCTTTATTTTTTTTTTTAATTGAAACCCTTTTGAATGGGTTGGATGGTTGGCCTATTGTACATAAAGGAAGAGCTTTTCAGCTTTTATAATGTATGACTGCAGGAGGTTTTTCTTGAGATTCCAATGTAATTTCATTTATGTCATACACTTGGACAAACTGCTTCATCCCCTTTTCTTTTGCTTATTCACACCTTTTATGTTCAGTTTGGTTGACAATGATCATGCTCTGTGCCACTGGTGCCTTCTCCTGTACATGCTTCAGTATTTTGCTTTCCTCATCAAGTCTGTATTGTACACGTGGAAAAATACTGCCAAGCAAACGGTACTAGCAGATAATTGTATAGTCAGTCGAAATCTGACATTGGCCACATGCCAAACCGTTTGAATTCTGGTGCCAAGATTATGCCTATAGGGGTTGTAGATTTCCATTTCTCTTGTGGATTTGGCGGTGGGTGGGCGTCAATTCTTAACAAACCCTGTTTCATGGAGCTGATTTATCATATCACGAGGTTTCTTGGCGGGGGACCATTCCTCTTGTATAGTAGGAGTTAGCATTTCAAAAAGATTGTGATGATAGCAACATTGTTCGAAAGTAAGAAAAACTCTTTAATTTATGTTTATTTACATCTTTCTGGCGAAACCGTTCCAAGAGAGTTCCTATTGAGATCAACAAACGAAACAATTATACATCGTAGGGATTTCCATCCCTAGAAAATGCTGTATTGAGTTGTGAGCTGTGTTGGAGAGAAATCCTCGGAGGTTGAAACAACAAAACAGAACCTGCAACGAGTTGAAATCATGCACAATAACTCAACATACAATTGAAAATCATGACTGTGCGTGATCAACGAGAAGACATTTAGATTGGAAGAAAGTAAACAAGGATGACGGCTCAATGTATCCACTGGCTACTGCTGGATGTTGCCAAACTCTTGCCTCTGAATATGCATCGTGAACATCATCTTCCCTTCCTTTGTCATTATCCCCACATATTACAGGAAATGTAAATTCTTCTGCCTCCGATGGCAACGGCGGAGGAGATACAGAGAGTGGTGATAGAAGAGGGATTGGAGTAGGAGGAGGAGAGGCCTGACTAGCAGGCAGAAGAGGGGTGGAGAGCTGATCGAGATCCAGAGCTCGTGGGGCTTGCCTCTGTAGCCTTGTGGGTGGCTTCCCTACTTTGTCATTGGTTTTGGGTATTGGTTGTGCTTGTCTTTGAAATATGTTGCCATCATATTGCTCCATTCTTGAATCTTGAATACGATGATAGCTGCTATCTGGAAAAAAAAAAAAAACTTGCAAGAAATATTGTCCTCTACCTGATGCACAACTACAAAAATATTGCATGCGATTCTGTAATCTCTGTCCCTCTCTCTCTCTCTCTGCCAAGAGCCAATTTTCATGGAGAAAAGAGGATTAAAAGGGGTGGTCAATGAAGGGAATTCCTCTTCCATAAGTAAAATGCATTTTGTTTGATTTATCCTTGTTTAAAGGAGAAAAGGGTGGTGAAGCCACTATTTGTTGCCAGTTCAGTTGGCATCGCACCTCATCTTATGCCTCTGTTACGGACATGACAAACGTAGGTGAGCCACAAATGCCTTTCCCTTAATAGAAGAATGTAGTAGCAGTGCAAAACCCTATCTCACTGCCACCTAAACCAGCCGTTGGCAAATTCAACAGCATTGAAGCATCTAGAAGCTTCGATGTCGAAGGAAGAGGACTTGGCCCTGCTACCTGTGGTTTCGACAATGGCAACCCAAATGACCTGAAACAAAAATAAAGGTAAAACCTTGGATCATGAAGTGAAAAGCCCCACGACTCAAAATCTCTTCTTTTGTTTGAAACTTAAAGACTCCCTGCTTTTGCTTTTCTTATCCTCTTCGGCTTTGCAACTTGTCGTTCGATTTGAGGTTTCGGTTCTTGAGAATGCGTCGCGAAAGAGAAAGAGGAAGTTGGAAGAAGTATCTATAAATTTAATCTTTAAAAGATAAATTTTCTATAAATCTTCGTGTGCTTTTTCTTAAGATCAGTAAATTTATTTTTATAGCTTATCTTCCAAGAAAGTTCAAATTTAATTGTGCTTTATATATTTAAAAAACTACCTTTAATTGTTATTTCTTTCAAAAAATATTTCATAATATCTTTTTTGAATGTAAGTTTTTTCTCATTTATAAAACAATTTATAATTATAATCTATTTTTTTTATACCACCATTATTATAAATTATTCTAATGAAATTATGATCCAGGTTAATTGGATGTGTATCTCTTTGGTCTAATCGAAGAATAAAAAGAGCATTGCACCAGAACATATTAAAATAATTCAAAATATAAAAAATAATTTTAACTAAATTCAAAAATCACGTTTTAAACACTATCTAAATATTCAATATTCACTACCAAGGGCATAGCTAATTTCAATTTTATCATGGTCAAGTTCTTATTTTCCTCATCAAGCACACACCATTGAGATGGCATGTATTGGACTCCATATGCTGCTATTAGCATCTCTTCATCACCTTTTCCAGATAAATCCATGGAAATTTTGGCTGTTCATCGTAGCGAAAGAGTCCTCATTGTCTCTCGAAATGTCCTGGTGCAATGCTCTTCTTATTCTTCGATTAGGTCAAAGAGATACACATCCAATTAACCTGGTCGGACAGGGGTTCCCATCTTTAAGGAGACCGTCATGGAACGTTTTAGCTAATTTGGGGTCGGCATTAATGTACCATCTGTAGGCCAGCCAACTTGTCCCACTATGATCTTCAAATCGTCAGCACTGTTACCATCTGTAAGCCAAAGAGCTTTAATTTGACAAAGAAACTTCACAGTGTGAATCGTAACATCCTTTACGTTGTTACGGAGATTGCCATCGGGTGGTTTGTTGGACGATGATTCATGAACATCAGCATTAAGGGCTATTAAAACCTGCAATGCTGGAAACGTAAACGTAACATTGTCGCAAGTGCTATTAAAACTTGACAGGAAAGGCTCTTTCGCAACAGCCGAAGAGGGGTTGTTGGAAGATGATTCTTAAACATTAGCATTAAGGGCTACTGTAGCTTTAATTTTGTCTTCGACTTCAACATTGTCCAAAGCCTTCTGAATGTTTTGCCAAAACTGGCAATCAACTAGCGTTTCTTTTATTAAGTTCTTAAGTAGTTTTAAGTAGTTTGTGTAAGAATGTGATACTTGCAAAAGGGAAAAGATGGAAAGAGTGGTTTATCCAGGGTTGCTGCAACCTCTGCCATTATCAGAAGGTACATGGAAGAATACCACAATGAACTTCATTGAAGCACTTCCTAAATCTGAAGGCATGGATACCATCATGGTAATAATAGATATAAAATATGCGTATTTTATTGCCTTAGCATATCCATTCTCAGCTTAAGAGGTTACGTACACATTTCTGGATTATTTTTATAAGTTTCATGGTCTGCTAGCTTCAATTGTGACGGAAAGAGAAAATACTTTCAAGTATCTTAGAACTGTTTAAAAAGTTGTGGTTCAAGCTATTCATGAGCTCTGTCTATCATCCTCAATCAGATAGGCCATCTGAAAGAGTTAATCAATGATCGGATAATTACCTAAGATGTATGTCTATGTATGGTCCCAAAAAGTGGTATACATGGCTGTCATTGGCATAATAGTGCTACAACACCAGCCATCACTTTGCCATTAAGATGTCTCCCTTTCAAGCATTGATGGTTATGTACTATTATAGTTCAAGATGTTTATCTGGTAGCTGTTGTGGATGGGATGTTGCAGGTTCGAATAAACATGGATCGCATTCTTCAGAGGCAGTTGGAAACAACAACAGATAAACGCAGATCTAAGAGGGAGTTCAATGTGAGGGGCTTGATTTATCTTAAATTGCAACCATTTAAGTAGACAAGAGTAGCTTTAAGAAAGAATTTAAAGCTTAATCCTAGATTCCATGGACCTTATAAAGTGGTACAAAAGGTGGAAACTGTGGCTTATAAAGTGGTCCAGGAGGAACATTAATACATCATGTTTTTCATGTTTCACTACTCAAAAAGAAGGTTGGAGATCAAGCAGTAATATCCTCTAATCTGCTAGCAGTGGACGAGTATGACAAGGCCAGAGTGACTTCTATTGCAAAAACAAAGCTGCTGCCATGGTGCTGGTACAATGGTCCATCTTATTTGAGGAAAACTCTACATGGGAGGGTCATGAGGATTCGAGCGAACAATTTCAAGAGTTTAATGCTAATTCTTAAGGACAAGAACTCATTCAAAAGGGGAGTATTGTTACTGCTCCAGTATTCAGCAACATAAGATCAAACACATGGATTAGCTACTATAATTCTTAGGGTGTAGGACAAGTAATGAACACAACAGTTATGTAAATTCTCTTCTTCTTCTTCTTCTTCTTCTTCTTCTTCTTCTAAGTTACTTAGTTGTTAAGGTTGAGGCCCAGCATTATTGAACGATGTTTTTCTCCATGGCATTGACCTAATGCTGCTCTGATTCAATAATAAAAGATCCAAACTCGAAGCCGAAAGAATTATCTTGCTGTTAACAAATATTTAAATCGTAACTGTAAAACCTGTCAAGATGCTAAAAACATATTTAGTTCCCTTGGTATAAAAGTGTGTGTGTGTGTATATATATAGTTTTATTGTGCGGTTCAGTTAATTGCTTGAAAATTACTTTATACAAGAAAATTTATTTCAAAGTGATACTTTAAGCGGTGATACGAACTCTAGCCTCTGTTTTAGGGGTATTCTAATCCCTTTTCAGCCTACAAAGCTGCTGTCTATATCTTCTTTCTTCCTTGAACGTGGTTTTTGCAATCTTGACTGTTTGGAGAAAGATTAAAACAGTTATATGTGTGTATAACATCAGCATCAAGATACATTATCACCATTTTTTTTTATTCCACTACTAGTCTGTGAATAAACCACCCGGCCAGCAGCCATATCACACTGAACTGCACTCTAGTCAGGATAATCGATGATACTGGGTGTTGGATTTTCTGTATTTTAGAAAGTTGACTGAAGCCTATGCTTTCTGCAGATCACTATATCAGAAGTCAGAATAGTTCAATATGTAATTAAACTTCAATGTAAAAACGAGGTAGGCATAAGTGATTAATCATTTGAGGCCATAACAGAAGTAAGTGGAGAGTTTTATCAAAAAAGGAACAAGGACTAAATGAATGGAGAAGGAAGATCACTGAGGAGAATGGAAGAAGCTACACGGCCATCATTGACCAGCATTGTTTCATCAAACATTGTACTATTTCAACCATGTGTTTTGCTTAAATCATAAATTATACCTATGTTAATTAACCCCTCTTGGAGCAGTCTTTGTGGTGCTTTGAGGATTACTATGGTATGCACAAACCTTCTAACTATTCCAATCTACCTCTTCACCACTAATACCAGGCTTGCCACATGCCAGCTGTTAGTCTTGAGGTTAAAGAATTTTTACCTCATTAAGCCATGATTCAACGACCACAGCTGAGGATTGAGTCGATACTAGAGAAGGAATGAGCAGAGTAATCATTAGATCTATGGAAAGACAAGTTGAAATCCCCAGGCTCTTCATGACGAACTG
>Ga0307517_10009274_pt1 | contig 13985 bp, 17 predicted proteins | sample 23_EM_MG_FD_194515 | JGI IMG/M metagenome (GOLD analysis project Ga0307517, IMG submission 194515) | Populus trichocarpa ectomycorrhiza microbial communities from riparian zone in the Pacific Northwest, United States - 23_EM | ecosystem: Host-associated > Plants > Roots > Unclassified | place...
GCTTGGAAGGGTCTACGGGTGACCGTCCAACTAACAATCCAAAATCGTCAAGCTGCCGTTTCCGTTGTCCCCTCTGCGTCGTCCCTTGTCATCCGGGCGCTTAAGGGTATGCAAACCACTTGGTTTATCCACACTCAAAATCTAATCGCATTACCACAGAGCCCCCCCGTGATCGTAAAAAGGAGAAGAACATCAAGCACAGTGGGAACGTTACTCTCGACGAGATCGTCGACATTGCGCGGACTATGCAGCCGAAATCCCTCGCGAAGGAACTTGCTGGGTGTGTGAAGGAGATTTTGGGAACTGCCCAGAGCATCGGTTGCACGATTGATGGTCAACCACCACACGATATCATCGACGGTATTAACTCCGGGGAAATTGAGATCCCTGATGCGTAATTCCCTCTTTACCTACCGCTATACAGTTTTCTTTTCGTCGTGGCTTTTCCTTTTTGTCCAGACTGAGGCTGGGATTCATCCGTAAGAAATGAGTGAGCCTCCTCAGCACCAACTTGTGTTGGGTCGCTGACTTCCGAATGAACGTGGGGAAAAACTGTTGACATGTCGGCGCAGGCGTTAGCGTTCGGCCCACCGTTGTTATTTAACTCATCGCCCTCCAGCTCAAGCTACAGCATCACAAATGTTATCCCTCATTGCTTACTCTAGGACCCAACGAATTCCCAGTACTCTTACCCGTTCTTTTTTCAGGCTTAATTCTACTTCCCATTCCACTGGTCGCGTTGGCATTGGGAAGTCCATCGTATTTGGTGTCGCTGCTGGTGTCGCTGGTGGAGGCACCTTACTTGTAGGAGGTACCCATAATATCTGTATTGTCATCTACTCGGACATTCACCCCCTTCTCGGAGGTTATGCGTTGTATCACTACTCAGGCATGAAGCGAACAGTCGACACATTCAATCCCGCAATGAGATCTCTAGGACAAGCTAGAGACCAGCTTAACAAAAACGGTGACCCCAGTCTAATTCTTGCGTTCCTCCGACAAGCGGCGAAAGCATATGTTGCCTTTCTCCCGGGAACTGGATTCCTCGTGGATATAATCTTCAATGCCATCGACCAAGCCGTGGACACCCACGCAAAGGAGGCAAATTCCATCTTGAATGAAGCCTTGAATAAGGCCTACATTGACTTCCTTAGGGTCGTTAAGAAAGCTGGCGACGAGCACCGGATGGGCAGTGCTGTCGACATCCTCGCCATTGCCCGAAACCTACTGAAAGACATGAAAGCTCTTGGAATTGAAGTCGAGATCAAGAAACATGCCTCGACCATTAGGACAGCGGCAACATCAGCCCTAGGTGAAATAAAAAAGCTCGAGATCGAGAAACATGCCGCGACCATTGGCACAGCGGCAACATCAGCGGTAACATCAGCCCTAGATGAAGTAAAAAAGCTCGAGAAACATCCCGCTATAACGCCAGCTGTAGATGAAATAAAAAGCCGCAGCCCAGCCGCCCAGGAATCTTTGAGCAAGATCTCTAAGAAGGTAGCGACTATTATTAAGCCGCCGTCGAAATAAACTGACCCTTCTTTATAGACAACGGATTGGATAGGGGAGCATGGTTCTCGATTATGGGGACAAGTTAAAGCAAAGCCTGCCGCCATCGAATGTCCTGAACCTAACTCTACGAATACCACCGAAAATGATGATCGGAAAGAAAAACCATAAATATTGCCTTTGCCCATCTCTCAGGCCTTTTGACCCTGTTGGTGAGCTTCAGTATAATGGTTTCTTTCCTTATAACTATTAACGGTTACTCTAAGAGGAGAATATTGAATACTCTCGCCGACGATTTCCTGCGAGAATCTAAGAATAACAGAATTTCCTTGGAATTTCCCTTGGAATCTTACTGAGCACGGTACCTTCGTTGTCCAAGTCCCACGGTCCTCGGGTTATGTCGGGCGTCATAACGAGCTCCCCGGATCTATGTATAAAGAAGTGAAATGGTGGGATCCTAGATAGGTTTTCAGGTAAAACATCCCCAGATTGCCAAGAATCGATCGTCGGAAAACGTCGTAAGGAAACACTTATTACCCATACCGTATAATTACATCACTAATTTAAATGTGCAACTAAGACGTTGACCCATGGCCACTCACCCACACCCTTCCAGATAACCCCAACGTTCCTCCACGCCGGCAAATCTCCTCCAGTTCGGCAAGCTTGAGGTCACACCCCATTGCTCCTTGTATGTCTATGGAAACCCCACGAGGCTTTGTTTCGTCATGAGAAACTGTAATTTCAACAAAACCTGGTATTGGACCTCGTTCGGGGGATGTCATGATGATTCTGGGCCCAGATGCAAGCGAGAAGTTCAACTCTGGTGGATCAAACAAATTGTTTGAAGCATTGTCAGACGCAGCAGGGAGAAAGACATTCACAGGAATTTTTCGAGGAGTAAAAGTCCCTGAAAAATCAGTGATTAGAGACAAAAACAAGGAAAGGACAAATATTTCAACGTACCAGACAAGACAGCCTGTAACTCATCTTCCGTCACGATCGAATCATCGACAGGGTCTTCTTCCGATTTCAATCCCTCAGTTACCCAATGGCAGCTGAGAAGAATCTCATTTAACCAGCATTGTTCTCGGACAACCTACAACAAATCAATTTTCATATATTTGTCTAGGAAAATAAATTTACCTCTAAAATTCCCCAGACTTCCTTTATGCTGTGAACTGGTATCCGCTCAAGGGTGAATCCGGGTTCATCAGGAGCTGTTAGGCGAAGTTGTAGGGGGGGATGCAGAGAATTCGGTGAAGTCTAAAATATCACATTAGAGGTTGATAATACAAGAACTCTTTGGCATACATAAAGAGCCGTGTAGCGTTCTGGAGACACCGCGTTGCCTGGGTTCAACTGCAGGAGGGTTGAAATGCTGTACAAAGGAAGTAGAATTTGCGTACCAAGAGATCGACCCAACTTCCGGTACCAAATGACAGGATATCGGACACATGGCTTAGTCCATCTCCTCCTCCTAGGGGATTAACCACGAGTTCGATTGCTTTCATCCTTGACTGACTCAAAACAACACCTGAACGCTTGCCACCTTCTGTAAAATCGAGAACCCATGCAAATGGCTCGGACTGTGGAGTTTGATCTTGAGAAGTTACAAAGCCGTCGAGTTGAGGAAAGGAATGATCGAAGTCGGAGGCGGAGGATACCAGAGGGAAGGTGGGCCGGGCAGTCACATTGGGCATTGACATGGATGCTGGATACAGATGCGCCTCGGAAAGTTTCTCGACGTACAGAACCGCAATAGTAATCCCACCAGTGATAGTATTTAAATGGGATCTCAGAGAAGATATGGAAATATCCAATGGAAGGCCTTCATCGTCATCCATTAATTGATCTGTTCCATTCCGAACGAGAGAAAGATAAGCCAACGGCGAAAGATAGGTTAGAAAGGAGATCGAAGGCATGGTTAGGTATGGTAACGGCAAGGAGTGGGAACGGAGCAAGAAGATATCCAGCGGGGCCTTCGACATGGACAAGGAACTGGATGAATTTCATCAAATTCAATGTCAAAAGAACAAGAAAGAATGCACTCACGAAGCAATGACTTCAGCCTCGCTTTTTGCTAATCCATTCAATGTAGGACAGATTTCGTCGATATCTGTGAACCATCTGAGGCCTCCATATTCTTTGCGATTTGCGAGACCGTCCAGGACTACCATATAACGCAAATGGTCGAGGATGTTGTTACGAAGCCGGGAAGCGCGTTCAAGATTGCGGCTCTGTTCACGTTTTTGCATCTCGATACAATATTTTTCGATACTGTTCGCGAGGAATGCGTCAGTCAGTGTGGATGTTGGAGAATTCGCGTTTCCTGAAAGTAACGCGTTTGAAGTCTTAACACTGGACACCCTGAGGATCGGATTAAGAGAATCGCCATGCTCAATTACAAAGTCGACGTCAACAACGAGGACTTTCCCTCCTAGTACGACCGTCGAACCACCTTCTCGACTGTCGTCTTTGAAGGTTTCCATCCCGACAGAAGTTCCCCAAGCTGCGAGCTGCTCAATGCACCACTGCGGAAACGATCCTGGCGACAATGGAAAATTTTCGCCATAATTGACGCCAGAGCGCGCGGAGAGGACATCAACAAGATGTTGGATATTCTTTGCAGACTGGGGTGATAAATATTAAGTCAGCTTCAAATTTCCTTTGATGAAGAAATCTAGCTGACGGAGCAAGTTGTGTGTTCAATCGAAGTATGCTGGCGTAGGAGTGAAATGAGTTTGGGGTTGGACCATGTTGCAGGCGAATCGCAGACTGCCAGTGAATTTGAAAGTTGGTCAGTGGTATTAATTAAATCTTGAAGAAGGGCGCAGGTGGCAGGAGCAGCGGTAGCAAATGGATGTATGGCATTATGGAGAAATATGTCCTGCTTCTGGAACGGTTCCAGAGATGATAGCAGAGAGTTAAAGACGCGCTCCATGCAGAGCAAATGCAAGAACCAAACATCATATCTATGCTGACTAAGCTATAATTAACTGATTGCTGCCTGTTCCTGCTTCCAACCTCCCTGTGGTAATATCACCGGTTGAATAGGCATGGTATAACGGATGTCTAGGTCTTCCAAAACGGTTTTGAGGTAGCGCATAAAGGCAGTACGACGGGACCATCTCCCTCCCCAGTCCTGCCAATTAGGACGATCTGTAAAATATGTTACAGAAGAGATTAAATGGCAAGTCCGAAAGTACCTACGCTCAATCGCGACGATGAGAGAGATGGAGTTTTGGAATTCCATCTTATCGATGTTTAACGCGCAATCTGACCACTCCCGGTTGTTTGAATTGATATAGTGCACAATTTTGCTCTTAAGTTGTTCGATAACTTCCATCGGCGTGTCATATGAAACCGTGAGGTTGGTCGTTTCCCACCTACCGCCGTTTGTCAGCAGATAGAGACAGAAGGAGGGGCTAAAAAGACAACATACATGGACTTGCTTCTGCGGAGGTTGTGGACGAGCTTCGTGCTGGAGAGTAAAGAATTCGGTGCAATGACTTCTTGGCCATCTACCCTTCGGAAGGTCGTTGAAAATAAACCAAATTCCTTGACAAATAAAACCTGCAGGCAGAATTATTTGAGTTTCCGTCTACCCACATGTTGTTGCAAAATGCACCTGGTCGTCAATCATAACAAGATCTCCAACATCGAAGACATGAGTGGAGAAAATAAAAATGAGCTGGAGGGGACAATATAAGGAGATTGTTAAGGTATTTGAGATGATTGTGATACACACAGATTCAAAGAGCGTTTGCGCAGAATTTCCAAAAACGAACGAAAACCCAAGGACCACAGTGGCAAGCGGAACCAAAGAAGCCAAGGTGTTTGATCGATTGAAAATAAGGAGGCACAAAAAGATGATGATGACCAGGGCTACGCATAGTAGCACTGCATCCAGTTTGGCGACTATCGAACCAACGTCCTGAGGAACAAAGTAAGACCACTGTAGTTTGGTTTACTTGGCTTTGATCATGACTGCATAATTTACCTTGAGCCCTGCCACCAACGCCTTGCGTTCACGATATATACGCTGGACAGCTTCGCGCATCTCCGGTTTTGATATATCACCGTTACCATCTTTATCAAAAAGTGCAAAGGCTTCGTGCTAGTAAAAAAAAAGAATAAGAAACGTTCAATTTTGAAGTAGCTTGTAAGCTTACAGCTTCCGTCGTCGTCCTAAAATAGGGATAAAAATCTAAATGAAGTTAGTAGGTGTTAGAAATTAGAACTGAATAAATAATACAAACCTTCAACAACAAGATGAGATCTTGGCGGGTTGACGTTGCTTAGGGCACTGAAGAGCTTCCTCGCCAATCTCCGCGCTGAATAAAGACCCCCAAAGTCGCCTTCTTTGTTGAATTTGGAATTCTTAAGCGCCACTTGACCTATCGCCCCACCGACCTAATCAGATAAATCAGTCAATAGCCTAAGGGTGTAAGGGAGATCGGAACATACATGGTCAACAATCACATTGGCCATTTTCTTTTTCCTTCTCTTCGGTAGACGGTTAGATTTGGACAAGATTTTAGGCTCGTCCATAGGAGGTATATCTTGACCCTTACGTAGAGGCGTTTCAGTGTATTTTGAACCTGCCAGTGGAGGGTTAGATAGCAGGTCAAAGGTTGCTGTCGATCCAGTTGCTTTGTGGCCTCTTTTCATATAAGGAGATTTTTTGGTGGTAGTCATTGCAGGGGCGTTGGACAAACGGTCCAAGGCTTTGAGGCCAAGCTGATTTTCTGCAAGGCGATCGGCAAGAGCCTTCTGATGAAAGTTTATGGCAACCCATTGGAGGCATAATTTTTCTGCGAAGAGAATAATGCCTGCGGAAAATAGAGCCTTCAAGCAGATGAGGTGGGGAAGATTGGATCAAAAGATATCAACACACATACCTGCATCAAACGATTGATGACTGTCCAATATGATCCAGCGGGGTGATATATCGCTCTCAAGACAGACAGGGCAACCCAAGCCCACGTCAAATCGAGGGCAAGTTTCAGCCAAGACTTTACGGCCATGGTTAGCTACAAGGGTTCAGTCACAAATTTTTGAAATTCAAATAAACATGACTGACCTCGACCTGGCTCTTTAAACGCTCTATTTTTCCGCCAAATAATTCAATCACCAAGATGACAATGCGAGGAATTGAGTCCACCGCAAGATATGTCGCGCAACTTGTTGCCCATATAATTGTGAGCCACAGAGACCAGACAAAAATTGGAATTCTGGCCGGATTGTCCTTGAAGCGGAAGTGCGCAATGAGAAGAGGTGTAACGAAAATGGCTGCACCAAGAACGCTGATTAAAAGCACCCTAATGGGCCGAGCCAACTTCATAAAAGCAAGCCAGAGTCGACGACCCCGCTTCGCCTGCATCTTCTCTGTGTTCTCGCCAGACGAATCTTCATCCTCATCCCAATTGAATTCATCAGGAGAGTCGGTTGCCGTAGTATCCGACTCTGAGGAGTCATGGAATGTTGCCTCTCGGGAGATAGTGGGGGGAGATAGAGTTCCGACCGGGTCATTTTCTCTCGAGAAACCTCTGTCCTGAGGGGTAGAACTTGTCCGTTCAACCATATGCAAGACACAAAAACGCCAAGACTCAAGGCAACCATGGTTACCAAATATGGTACCGCTGAATTTGGCTGGGGTCTTGATCACGACTGCCTAAGGTAAAAAGTTGGTGGTATCAACCCTCAGCCGCTGAGAGAGGCCCAGAAGTGGACGGGTAGGCAGGGATGGCAGTCATTTCTCAGGTAGTGAGGACATAAAAAATACATCGGTAAAGTGAACATCTCCCTAAGATAAATACATACAAGGGCAAGTACAGACAACAACAAAAAAAAATTAGGTTGGCGACCTTGCACTGCTGTGGGAGATTGCGTCTGGTCCCCAAACCTTGATATGCCCCCAAAAAGATAGCCAGTCATACCAAACCTTCCCTCCTTTCTGAAGGAAAACTTCGCTAATGGTCTGGTCTGGTATAGAGGAGTCAGTGAGGGGGAGTGAGGTATCATATTTAAATATGTATAAATGAAGTTCCGGATTAAATGGGTCATAGTAGCTGTTAAGAAAAAGTTCTCTTGCTCGGTTTACTGACAACCTAATATCCTTTCTTTAGTTAACGAGGTCAAATGACGGAGAGAAATATCGTACCGATAGAGCAGCAAAAAAAGTAATAATTGCAAGAATAAAACAATAAAATAAACGCGACGATCGATTCGGAAAGAGGACTTGGAATCAGGGACCTGAGATACCAGTCAGAATATTTTGAAGAATGTCGAAGACAACTCACCACGGGATTCCGATGCTTTAAGTCAAGGTCAACCGGTAGTTGCTTAATAGACAATTTTTCCCTGTTCCTACGAGCTTGCATGGAAATAGCGTTCAATTCTGCCATCCGATCTTGGTCAGCAGCCTGGGCCCCGTGATCGTGATCGCTGCAGAGAAAATTAAGGAACTGCGCAAAGGTAAGAAAAGTCCTCACGCACTCATTGACATCGTCGAGATCAACAACAAGGTCGTCAAGACCTCGCCGTATACGAGAGAGTAATTCTGTACGGCTTGATAGTTGAATGAGATTTTTTTCGTCCTGAACAAGCATGTCATCGATTTCCTGGATTTCGTGCCCCATTGCATCCACTACGCGGAGTGCTTGCTGGCTTCGATGGGCATCGGCTTCTGTGGACATGTTGGACTCCTGCTCTCTTCCGAATGCATCCACCACACGTATGCTGGGCGTGTGCGGCACCTTCGATTTCCTAAGGATACTGTGGGTCACTGTGGCGGGAAGTTCTTCATTGGCTTGTTCATTCCATGTAGATCCATTTTGATTTGAAGGTGTTTCTGGATTAAAACGAACCTTAAGGATACTCTTTCTTGTAGCAGGGGTAATCCCCCAGCCACCAGGCACGGCGGGTGTTTTGAGATCGATGGATGTCCCCTTTGACAAAGAAGGGAGGGGCGTAAGGAGCCCTTGGGCCTTCTCGGGTTGAGGAGAAATAGAGGTATACGCTGGGGCAGGGGTAGAAAGCCAACCTCCAGGAGGTTTTGGTGTCTTGGTTTGTTGAGCGGCACTCGCTGCTCTTGCGGGTGTCGCTGGATCGGAGGGACATTCATCAACAACCTGCGGAGAAGAAGCTGTGCTTGTTCCACCTTGATCCTGTCTTACATGGGAAGGCCCAGGCGTTTGAAGCCACCCTCCAGGGGGCTTTGGGGTTGCTATGTTGGCATAATCTTGATGTCCTTTGGAACCAACTGGAGTTCTTGCATGCTTCCAGGGTTTGGGTTCTGATTCGTCACTAGATGACGGTGTTGGCAGGTCTGGTAAACTCTTGGGCGGTGACGGTGTTTTGAACTTTCTACTTGAGCTCTTAGGTATTGAGCGTCGCGATGGAGTCGACGGAGAAGAAGCATTGGCAAAGCTGTCCTTCGGCGCTGTGCGATCTTCAGGCATGATCTGGGGGATGTTCGGTGGTGTGGAAAAGGGCGTCAATCCCCTGGTGGGTTGAGTCGAATGAGATTGTGCATCGTCAATCTCCGTATCATGAACGTCGCTTTGGGAGAAGTCAGTTTCCCTGAGGTCTAGAAACATTTCAATATCAAACATGGCCATTAAATTGAAAGGTAAATCACGAGTACCATCTGTGTCAATCTCCTCAATTATCTTCTTACTTGTGTTCTGTCCTTCCTCAATTTCCACTGACGCAATGGATTTGGTATGCGATATATGAGTTTGAGTCTGTGTTAAGGTTCGCCGGATTGGAGAGGTTATCGCTCGAGAAGATTGATCAAACGAGGGAGATGGAGGGAGCTTCGGTCTTGAAGAGGTTGTAGGAGAAATGTTGGCCTCCATTGAAGTCATTGATTTATCTGTTGAGTTCAATTTTTTCCTCGAAAACGACAGAAATGGCGAAGGTGACCTCGAAGGATGGCGAGGACTCGCGTCACGGTGGCGAGGCATGTTATCCAAAGATGAGGTTCGACTTGGAGTGGGACTCGCCTGTTCATCGTGGAAGTGGAATGGTGATAATGACCGGATTGAAGGTTTGTACCCCGTTTCCGTCAGATTCTGGGAAATAGTGGGAGAGGAAACGTGCGGATGAGGGGATGAACCCACAAGGGCATGCGGATGTCCATGGGAGGGTGAATGGCCAGACGTATGGTCAGGCCAAGTAGGGTGAGGTAAATTCCAGTCACGCTCTCGTTCATATACAAGATCACCAAGGTCATCGCGGCTCTGCGTTGATACAGCGGGTGAACTTGGGCGGGACGATGACAATGAGCCACGACGATGGAGGCCTCTTTCATGCCAAATTGGGGAAAGTGGCGCCCCATTGGAGAGCATAGGTTCAAACCTAGAAGAACCTTCGTTTGCCAAACAGCCAACTTTGCATTTTGTTATTACCTACCTTGTCTGAGAATTCTGCGAGGCCAGCATCCGATCCTTGTCCCCAGGTGAGGATTTGTGTCCGCGAACTGTATAATTTCAGCAAAAATTCATTCTCGAAGAGTAGGATGTTACTTACAAGATCCAAGCTCCAAGGAAGATTGACCCCGACTTTTGAGATGAAATGATTCAGGTTCCGCTGGAGACATCTTCGCAAGAGAATGGCCAGATGAACAAGAATCTTCGTTGACAAATTGTGGGTTGCTCCTGGGGTCACGCTTGATGTTGGATTCCTGAGGTGGGTGATGAAAGCTGTTTATTCCATCGCTGGATGTCGTGTGACTCTCAGCCTTTGCTCGATTCCGTACGGTAGGTGGTGGAGAGACTGGAATGATCATCGGGAGTTAGCCAGACAAATATAATAAGCATCTTTCTCACTGGGACGATCGGTGGTTTCCCCATAAAAATCTAAATCCTCGATAGCATGTCGCATCTCCGTATCTTGATCAAGTAAATCTATATCAATGGTAAGAATACATTGAATGGGCAAGAGATTATCACTCACTTGATTGAAATTGAGAGTCGATGGAGATTCTCAATGATTGCTGGGGTGTACTGGTCGCTGCGGGAGGGGTTGCATTTGAAGAATTCAGGTCTCTCCAGAGCGTGGCGGTATCATTACTCGAATTATCTTCAAATTTGAAGGGTAAAGTGTGGGAAGCTGGGCGATAACATAAAGATATAGTGCTCACGGATAGATGAAGTCGAATTGTCGGGCATGTGTGAAATTTGCGAATCACTAAAACGTTCTCGTAAAAACTCCATTGTAACTGGTTGAGGAGAGGGCTTGAATCGTGTCGCTCGTCGATTAAGAGATTCTGATGGCAGAAATTGGTTATCATCCTCACGTTTATAAGACACCGGGAGGCTTACTATCCAAGTGCTCTGTTTCGTCGTCACTTACACTCCTCCGCTTCCCCTTGCTGTCCATCCTTTCTTCCTCGATAGAGAAGCTCGCATCCACCTCACTGGTACCTACACTGTTCCGTCTGGCCTGTATCTTTTTGGGGGTGTTGCCTGGGTCACGACGTGCCTTGGAAAATATATCCTTGACGCTTTCTTGGGCCATACTAGGTGTGGCATTTGCAGGCTCGGAAATGTCGTAATCTGATTCTCGCTCCGATGGATATTGCTGAGACGGTGACTGGGAGGGCGTGGGGTTCCGGTGGTCTGCCGGAAGTCGTGACAGAAGCGCACGAAGGACCGCTGCAGGCTTTTCTGAACGGGTTGCAGTTGAAGGTGTCGAAATTTTGGAGTTGTTGGAGTGGTCGCTCGGATCTGGAAGTTCCATATCGTTCAGATCAACGTCAACGAGTTGAGAAAACTCGGTGAGACGCGAAGGGCCGCCAGTGTGAAACGTAGAGGCGATTTGGCTGTTACGATCATAGTGTAACGGCGTACGGGTCATGCGAAGGCGAGGGGTAATGACCGGAGTTGTCATGCTGGGTTTGTCAATTGTACAGATGCCGCATCTGGTGAATCGGATGGCGAAGGTCGCGTAAGGTCGCGTTGACCTGCGTTGACCTTAACGTGCTTCACACAACAGCACGTGATCACTACGCGTGTATTAAGTTAATAATTAAGTAGTTTGGTACTAGCCCTTACATAAATTCGCACTATTTAAATTCCTCGGCACCCCCTACGAATTCGCGCACCAGGTCTTCCCAACAATCACCCATTTGCATATGTTCACCCCTACAAGTTTCAAAAACAATCCCCCCCCGCTCGTCCAATTCGCGCAAGCCTATCCAGTTCTCGAGATATATCGGCTGCAGGCGCATAGGTAAAATACTGAGACCTGAGTTCGATCTGAACAAAGGTTGTTGAACTTCCGACTTCCTCGCGTCTTGCTCGAGTTCCTCAGCTCCAAACCAAGCACTCTCTTTCGGGACCACTGTTTTGTCTTCTGTAAAAAGGACAAGTACAAGAGACTTGATGGATGCGAGATTGTGGGAATATGTTTCATTGCGGGATGCAGGAATTTCGTTGTTAAGCGATGTTAGAAAGTGATTGGCAGTCAAATATGCCTCCATGTTTGAGGTATCTCGATAATATTGGGCCTAGCGGAGGAGAGGTGAGTCAATCGCATTCAATTTACTTTTCGCAGAACATAACTTGTATGATATTTTCTTGAGCCCATTCACCATAAACCGCTTGCTTCGCAGTTCTCCGCGCAATTTGACAGAGATAATCATACCGTTTGCAAGCTGGTATATCTGAGACTCCCATGTGTTGGGACCCAAATGTGATAAGATTGTTGACGGGAGGTGTGTTATAACGCTCTATGAACGCTCGTAAGAACTGCCCGCCTGCCCTCCATCAGTTACACATAAGAACACTGAAGGAGCAAGCACACCTTGGGATAGACCAATGGCATCGAAACCTCCTTTCAATTCAGGTATGCTGCGTAGTTGCTCAGCGACGAACTCGATTTGTTTGTTAGCATTTCCATACTAGGTTGATTATTAGTTTCCTTTCGGATGTGCCAGGCTGCTAGCGCACAAATCCTGCCCGTCTGTCTTTGTCCAGATCTTCATCTATGTAGATGGAATGGACAAATATGCCGGGGTGCATTTCCTTGATCCGGGATGCAAATTGAAGCATTCCAGGTGATGAGTGCGAGTCACCTAGATGCAGATAAATCTTGATAGCATTACAGGGGATGTTGAACAAACCAAGACCATGCCATATCACCAAAGGGCGGGGATGTTTCTGTGGTACAGCAAGCACACAGACAAAAGAGAGAAGGAGAGGTAATCCAATGATTCTCATGGTAACAAAAGACGCCCAGAAGCACTTTGAGTTGCCAGACTACTTAGGGCTATATTACATAAGCAACCCGGTGCCAGTGCCACAATCAAAGCCTCGCCATTCTACATCCCACCACCAGCATTCAGCTCGTAAACGCACCCTAGCGACCCGGAACATATCATTGTGAAATAAGTAGCAAATTTACCTATGAAATACTAATTATCAATTGGCCACCGCGATAATGCACGACTACCACGATCGCCTTTCCGTTTATCATACCCCATATTCGAGAATTGCATTATCTCGATGCAAAGATGAACACAAAGTTAGTCTCCTTGTTCATCCCACTTTATTTCCGACTTTTCGAGAAGGCCAATTGGTGGCGAATAACGGCTTTGAATGATGCAAACATTGTGCCTGACATGGTAAACTTTCTTTCGTAAAATTCAACTTAGTTTCCTTCGCTTTGACCACTGCCCCACTTTTCTCTGGGCTGCCTTAAACAGCGCACATTTCAAGTTCTCAAGTGCGTCGCCAATCAATATCCAGGAGCCCTATGTTCTTACTGCCGAGTCTAACCCGGCGAGATGGAGTTCTCATCCTTACTGGCGCGTCTGTGGTCTACATACTTTCCTCCCTTGCGTACTATGGGTCGCCCGTTCCTAGCCTTGTTTTTACTAATCCTCAGCCGACACCTCAAGAACAACCCGTGGGCACATCTTCGTCCTCTCCTCCCCCGTCAAACGCGCATTTAGACCTTGGTGTCTCACGGGAAATTCCCGAAACCTCTATTATTTCTCATGCTCCAGGCTGGACATTATTTCAAAATCTTTACATGTCAAATGGAACCTTATACATTGTAACGTCAAATCGCCAACTCATTCCCGAGATTCGCATGATCACAAGCACTGGCCTAATTGCCTTGAATACCCCTGAAAATATAGCCGCGCGCGAGCCTACGGAGAAGGAAATCCAAATCATTGATCCCAAGAACGCGATGTTGAGGTGGGGTGGTAATACTGCAGAAAACGAAAGGCACCGGATTTCAAGCGTTGTAGGCAACACTGTGAGTATTGACTCAGACCGAAAGACACCTGCCAATGATATCTCTTATGTAGGTGCTCGTCAATGAGCCATGGCAGTTTTTAAACCACTATTATCACTTCGTCGCAGAACTTCTCCTCGGAATGTGGGCTTTTATATTTGGTGCATCTAACCTGTCTGCTCATTCCGTTGGGTCGTCCGGGAACTTCAGCCACACGG